>LFFM01000732.1_pt1 | contig 23158 bp, 21 predicted proteins | sample 643131 | NCBI WGS metagenome assembly LFFM01 (sample SAMN03777445, study PRJNA286221) | soda lake metagenome | biome: soda lake; feature: Kulunda steppe; material: water; isolation source: sample Tc-Br brine of Tanatar trona crystallizer | place: Russia: Kulunda steppe | collected 2011-07
CGCGTTCATTCGACCAACCCAGCCTCAGCGAACCCGCAAGTTCACAGCCGGGGTAATCAATCTGGTTGGATTACCCACGGAGGAATCCCACGGCTTCAGCCGTGTGGAGGAGGTCAATCCTCGTCGACCGGAAGTGGGATTATGTACTCAATATACTCCTTATTCGAGAGGCTTGCAACATCGCACTTGTGTATACCGTCTCTTCCCGTGTTGTAACTTTGAGAGCCTTCAGAATGCGTCGCGTCGCCTCCGAAGATGCTGTTCAATTCCCGTAACTCGTCATCTTCAATATCTTCGTCGTATCCAACCCCTACGCTGATCATATCGTTTTCACTCGGACTGTTATACCGGGTCTCGTCAAGAGGCTTATACGAGATCCGCTCGCCGTTGAGATCGTGGTCGCACGATGAAAAATCGTACTCTCCAGCCATGTCCCCCGAGTTGTTTTCCTCGTCGGTTTCTTCATTGCCGGCATCAGCTATTTCATCCCTATCTCCGCCCAGACAGCCTGAGAAACCACCACTACCGGCTATACCAGCCAGAACAAGTACCTTCCGGCGGTTCATCGCATCTTATACGTGATTTTCCAATTAAATCAGCTTTGTGGGACAATCCTGTGGGAGTGTATCCGGCGTGCGGTGCAACGCAACTGAGCAACTGATGCCGTTCAAACAGCCGGAGCAAATGAGTTGTGATGCGAACTAGGCTAGCGTTTTATTTCGACCGGGAAACCGGTTAGTGGGCGATTTCTTGGGAGGTATTGCTCGGGAACGCCACCTGACGGCGTTCGCTCGCATCCGTCGATCATCCAGCACTGCGAAAAGAGTCACACTCGCTGCGATCTCGGAGCCAACTCTGTCGTGGCTGCCTCAACGAAAATCTGATTCGGCAACTACTGTGAGGAGCGAGGCTTTCTCCTCGATTCTCCGTAATTCCCTGTAAATAAATTGACAATTGTGGGAGGCGTTCAGCGTAGCTCGTATCGACAACCATTCAAATCGCTCGGCGATATCTCGGGCGGTCTCACAATCGATTTATACTCTAACGTCGGGCGTACTCGCTTCTTTGCGGTCGTCGTGGTCGATCGCTCCGCGTGGGCCGCTCCGGGGCCGCCCCCGACGCACTTTCCCTCGTCATCCTACGCCGGAAGGCCCCACAGTAGTACCGCCGCGCTGAACAGAATGAACAGCCCCACGACCGCCACGAGAATCAGGTACACTCGTCGTATATCCGTTGGACCGTCCCGTTCGCCCCGTCGCTGCGGTGTGGACCGAGTGGCGGTTCGTTCCGCCCGCTCCGGCGGCCGGAGTTCGGGGCTCCGATCGTAAACCAGCTTTCTGATCTGCTCCGTCGTCAACCCGTGCTCGGTGCCGAGGCTGTCCACTGCGTTTCGGACCGACTCGAGTTCGTCCTCGATCCGCTCCATTTGCATTTTTTCGCGCTCGTGTTCCCAGTCCTCACGTATCTCCTCGCCCGGCTTTACTCCGGATGTCGGTCCCGTTCGAACGATCAAATCCCAGCCGGACACGGGCTCGGCCTTCCGCGAGTACGCGGCGGACCCGTCGGTCGCTTGGCCGACGTGAGCGACGATCTCGATAGCCACACGAGGGGTCGGTACCTCTATCGAAAAACGCCGATCCGTTTCGAGCAATCGTTCCAAGACGCTGATCTCCTCGTCCGAAACGTCGACGCTGTTCAGTCCTCTCCCCTTCAGTAAGTCGTCGGTCGGGTCCTCGATCTCCCGCCCCCAGCCGTGCTCTTCCCGCTGTGTTACCGCATCGGCTACGTCACGAAACGGTCCGATCCGGCTCGTCGACGCCGCGTCGTCCGTCGGATATCGGGCGTAATACGGATCGGATCGCGACGACGCCGTCCCACGGGCTCGAAACCGGAGGTAGTAGACGGTCCCGCCATCGTCGGTGCGCACACCGAAACTGATGTCGTCGTCGGTGAACGCCGCGATCTCCGGGCGTCGATCGCCGGTCCGTGCCGCCGGAAACTCCACGTTCCCGTCAGTGTCGTAGATTTCGAGTTCAGACATCGGAGTTGCTTTTTATATCGTCGGGCGTCCGATCGGCCTCCGTGGACATTGTATCCCGTTACGTCCCGCGGGGTATTCGATTTCCGCTTTCGGCTACCGTCGTTCGATACTACCGGCCCTGCGGCTTGACGAGCACCTTGATCGCTTCGCGGTCGTCCATCGCCCGGTAGCCCTCCGGGGTGCCGTCGAGATCGACTGTTTTCGTGAAGATCGGCGACGGGTCCAAGGTCCCGCCGAGAACGTCGGCGAGCAGTTCGTCCGCGTAGGCGCGGACCGGCGCGATCCCGCCACGGAGCGTGATGTTCCCGCCGAACAGCCCGAACACGTTGAGGCCTTCGCGTTCGACGCCGTGGGGGACGCCGACGTAGCCGACCGTCCCGCCGTCGCGACAGATCTCGATCGCGGCGTTCATCGCCGAGGCCGCACCGACGCATTCGAGCACGTGGTTCGGACCGCCGTTGGTGAGTTCCTCGGCCCGCTTGATCGCTTCATCGCCGCGAGCCTCGACGGTCTCCGTCGCGCCGAACTCCTCGGCGATCCCGAGCCGGTCGCGGTGGTGCCCAACGGCGACGATGCGTTCGGCGCCGAGTCGGCGGGCGGCGAGGACGCCACAGAGCCCGACGGCCCCGTCACCGATGACGACACACTCCGATCCGGGACCCACGCCCGCGCTCACGGCGGCGTGGTGGCCCGTTCCCATCACGTCGGTCAACGGCAGTATCGCCCGGAGGGTGGCCTCGTCGTCGGCGTGTCGCTCCGGAACGCGAACGAGCGTTCCGTCGGCGTGTCTCGTCCGGACGTACTCGCCTTGGCCGCCGCCGTTGTCGCCGCCCCACGAGTCGCCGTTCACACAGGAGGTGTGAAGCCCCTTCCGGCAGAATTCACAGAACCCACAGCTCATCTTGAACGGCGCGAACACGCGGTCGCCCGGTTCGACCGAGCGGACGTCCTCGCCGATCGATTCGACGATCCCCATCGGCTCGTGCCCGACCGCCGATCCGACTTCACGGTCGCTGTCGCCGCGGTAGAACCACAGATCGGAACCACAGACCGCGGTGTGGGTCACGCGGACGATCGCGTCGGTCGGCGACTCGATCTCGGGGCGGGGAACGTCCTCGATTCGTATGTCCTCCGGGCCATGAAAGGTTGCAGCACGCATACCCGACAGACGGCCTGAAACGGTAAGAAACCACGTGCCGTGGAGTCCCGACGGTACTGATCCGTCTCACTCGAGCAACGATTCGACGTATCGCTCGAGGTGGTCGTCCATCCGGCGTTTGAACCCCGCCTGTCTCGCCAGCCGGTCGAACTCCCTCGCGAGCAGGCTGCCGTACTGGACGGCTTTTTTATCACGATCGCGGATTTCGGGTGGCAGGAACTCCGCGGCGCGCCGCAGTGCGACCTTCCGTTCGTCGCCGGAGACGAGCAACGACTCCGGCACTCGAAGCGCCGCGTCGACCACGCGGTCCGACAGCAGGGGAACGACGGGTTCGACGCCGGCGGCCCGCAGCGCCAACACGTCCCGCTCGAGTTGCTGTGGAAGGGTTTCGATCGTCTCGCGGGCCGCCGCCCGGACCGTCTCGGCCTCGACGCGGCCGTCGTCGGGGGCGTTTGCGACTTTCGCGTACCCGCCGAACAGCTCGTCCGCACCCTGCCCGAGTGCGAACCGGTCGTGCCCGTCGGCCGCGGCGGCTTCCGCGACGAGATACAGCGGGAGAGCGATCTGGAGGTCCATCGGGTTCGTCCGCCCGGTCGCCGCGACGAGCTCCGGGACGGAGCGCTCGATGTCGGCGTGGCTGAACTCGACCACCCGGAGTTCGCGGCCGAGCGCCTCGGCCGCCGAACGCGCCGCTTCGATGTCGTGGCTTTCCTCGAACCCGCCGACGTACAGCGGGCCGTCCAGACGGGCCGCGAGCATCGAGGAATCGATCCCGCCGGAGAAGCCGATCGCCGGTTTTCCGTCGACGGCGTCGATCGACTCGACGACAGCATCGCGGACGGCCGCGACCGCGGCCTCGGGGTCGTCCGATGGCGTCGGGTCGGGAAGCGTCCACAGTTCGGTGTCACCCGTCTCGTCCCGGGCGTGCCCCGCAGGGACCCCTCGGGGGTCGGTGAGGTCGGTCGGGTCGAAACTCCAGGTCGTCGGGTCGCCCGGCTCCGAAAACAGCGGGTACCGCCCGAGCACGTCGCGGACCAGCCGGCCGTCGAGGTCGCCGGCGAAGCCGTTGGTGCCCGAAAGAGCCGCTCCGCTCGCGATCGCGTTTCGCACCGCCTCGGGGGAAGCGCCGTCGATCACCATGGCAGCATCGACGCGACACGGCGCTTGACGCCGCCACTGAACTGCTGGACGCTGATAACCCACGGCGTCCGCTTGCCGACGACGCTCGTTCGCCCCTCCGCGACGGCGTCGAGGATCGCCTCGGCACTCCGGTGGTAGGCATCGACCTCGGTGACTGCCTGTCCGACCATCTCCGCGATGTGGGCGTCGCTGCCGGCGGTCATCGGGAGCCCGCGTTCCGTTGCGAACCGTTCGGCCTGTCTGTTCGCCCGGCCGGTGAACAGCCGCGAGTTGTACACCTCGATCGCGTCGGCGGCGGCGAGTTGCTCGCGGGAGATGTGGGCGGCGACGCCGTGTCGCGAGGACTGAAACGGGTGTGGAACCACGGCGATACCGCCGTGTTCGTAGATCCGGTCGAGCGTCTCGTCGTAACTCAGCCCGGCCGGAACGAGTTCCTCGACACCGAGGGCCAACACGTGTCCGGCGGCGCTTGAAACCTCCATCCCCGGGATACCAACGAGGCCGTACTCCTCGGCCATCGCGGCCGCTTCGAGCGAAGCGTCGATCTCGTCGTGGTCTGTGACCGCGAGGGCGTCGAGTCCGACCGCTTCGGCCTGCTCTAAGAGCAACTCGACGGGGTCGCGACCGTCGTAGGACAGTTCCGAGTGTGAGTGAAGCTCGACCGACAGCACACACGAGCGTTCGACAGCTGTATTAAAAAGCCCGCCGGTCCGATCGCCACCCGAGTATCCACGAACGTGGACATGAAAAGCGATTTATCCCGGCGAAAGAAGCATACGGATGAATGAGTCTCTCGCCGTCGGACCGCGAACTCGTCACCGAAGCGCTGGGGCGTGACCCCACCCCGGCCGAGGAAGCGCTGTTCGAGAACCTCTGGAGCGAACACTGCGCGTACCGATCCTCGCGACCGTTACTTTCGGCCTTCGAGAGCGAAAGCGAGCGGGTCGTCGTCGGCCCCGGTGACGACGCCGCCGTGATCGCGCTTCCCGATCCCGAAACCGGCGATAACAGCGACACCTACGTTACGATGGGTATCGAGAGCCACAACCACCCCTCGTACGTCGACCCCTTTGACGGCGCTGCGACCGGCGTCGGCGGGATCGTCCGCGATACGCTCTCGATGGGGGCGTACCCGATCGCGCTCGCCGACAGCCTCTATTTCGGCGGGTTCGACCGCGAACACTCGAAGTACCTCTTCGAGGGCGTCGTCGAGGGGATCTCCCACTACGGCAACTGCATCGGCGTGGCGACCGTGACCGGAAGCGTCGCGTTCCACGACGGCTACGAAGGGAACCCCTTGGTCAACGTCGCCTGTCTCGGGCTGACGGACGCGGACCGATTGGTGACCGCGGAGGCACAGTCGCCGGGGAACAAACTCGTCCTCGTCGGCAACGCGACCGGCCGGGACGGCCTCGGGGGGGCCTCCTTCGCCAGCGAGGATCTGAGCGAGGACGCCGAAACCGAGGACCGACCCGCGGTCCAGGTCGGCGACCCCTACGCCGAAAAGCGCCTCATCGAAGCCAACGAGGAGTTGGTCGATGCGGATCTGCTCCGATCGGCTCGGGACCTCGGTGCGGCCGGCCTCGGCGGGGCCTCCTCGGAACTCGTCGCAAAGGGCGGGCTCGGCGCACGGATCGACCTCGACCGTGTCCACCAGCGCGAACCGAAGATGAACGCCATGGAGATCCTCCTCGCCGAATCCCAAGAGCGGATGTGTTATGAGGTCCGTCCCGACGATGTCGCGGCGGTCGAGGCGGTCGCCGAAAAGTACGAGCTCGGCTGCTCGGTCATCGGCGAGGTGACCGAGGGCAACTACGTCTGTACGTTCGAGGGCAGCGGGGCGGACGGCCGGGAGACGGTCGTCGACTGCGACGCCGAGTATCTCGCCGACGGCGCACCGATGAACGATCTCGAACACACGGAGCCGCCGAAACCGGAGCGTGACCGCCCTTCACCCCCCCTCGACGCCGCGTTCGAGGCCGTCGTGGGCTCACCGAACACGGCCTCGAAGGAATGGGTGTATCGCCAGTACGACCACGAGGTCGGCACCCGGACCGCGGTCAAGCCGGGGGCGGACGCCGCACTCTTGACGATCCGTGAGGCCGCCGGCCCCGGGAACGACGCCGGCGTCGGGCTCGCCTTCTCGTCGGGCGCGGATCCGAACTGGACCGAGGTGGCTCCCTACGAGGGGGCCCGGGCCGTCGCCGTCGAGAACGCGACGAACATCGCAACGACGGGAGCGACGCCGCTCGCGGCGGTCGATTGCCTCAACGGTGGCAACCCGGAGAAACCGGGCGTGTACGGCGGCTTCCGGGCCATCGTCGACGGGCTGGCGGACATGTGTGCCGACCTCGGCGTTCCGGTCGTCGGCGGCAACGTCTCGCTGTACAACGATTCCGCGGCGGGGCCGATCCCGCCGACGCCGACGCTGGCGATGGCCGGGACGAAAGCCGGCTACGACGCGCCGGGAACCGAACTCCGAGGCGACGGTGATATCGCCATCGTCGCCGCCGGCAACGACCGATCCCTCGGCGGCTCGGAACTGCTCGCACGGTTCGGTGGCGCCGACCGGTTCCCGGCGGTTCCGGAGGAAGCCCCCGAGTTCGTCGCGGCCGTCGCAGACATCGCCGACGCCGATACCACGCGTGCGCTCCACGACGTGAGCCACGGTGGGGTGGCCGTCACCCTCGCGGAGATGGTCGGGGAGGTCGGCGCCGACGTGACGATCCCCCAGGAGTCGGCGCTGGAGGCACTCTTTTCGGAAGCTGTCGGGCGTGTCGTGGTCGAAACGACCGACATCGAGGCGCTTCGAGATCGGGTGGGGTCGGCCGGGTCGGTCGAACGGATCGGCGAACCGACCGACCGGAGCCGACTCGAACTCTCCGTCGGGGAGCAAACGCTTTCCTACACCGCCGATCGGATCGCGGCCCTGCGCGGCGTCATCGACCGAGAGCTGGAATAACGCTGGTCGCCGACCGAAGCCGCGTTTTGAACCCTTCGAGCGTCGGCGGCGTGTCCTCGAGACGGGTCCCGATGTTGACGCTGATCCACGCCAGCGCGATCCCGAAGACCACGTCCGTCGCCCAGTGGATCCCGAGATACATCGTCGAGATAACGACGCTGACGGCGAGGACGGCCGACACCGGAACCCAAAGCGGGTACTCCTTGCGGGTCGTCCACGCGAGCAACGCGGCGGTGACGGCCATCGACGTATGGAGCGACGGAAAGACGTTCGTCTCGTCGTTGACAGCGGTCGTGACGAACTGATACTGGGCGTACTGGCTGTACAGCAGCGGTTCGGCCTGGTCGACGATGATGTTGCGCGGCCCGTAGGCGATAAAGAGGATGTAACACAGCACACCGAGTACGTAGTTCGCGCCGTATGCGACGATCGTCCGCCGCAGCGGTTCGGGTCGAGCGAGCGCGAAATACGCCACGAGCGGGAATATAAGCAGGAACACGTAGCCGTACACGTATATGAACGCGAAGTACGCAGTCAACTCAGCCGTCGCCATCGACTGGAGCCAGACCACAACCTGTGGCGTGTCGTTCGGGTATAGCGGCCACAACAACCGCCCGTCGACCCGCTGGAGCTGTCCCGTGATCCGGACGCCGATCAGCCGGGAAATATCCGGTCCGATGTCGCGTGCGATCTTGTTTGCGACGAGGACGACTGCGAGCAGTCCGGCGTACGGCATGATCGCGCCGAACCGCTGGCGGAACTCCCGGCGGGTGTCCACGAGGCGGTCCCGACCGACGATGACGAGCGTCGAGACGGCAAGCAACGCGACGACGATCAACGCCAACCGAGCGACGGTAAACAGAAGCGTCACGCCTCACTCCTCCTGACGAGCGCTTCCCCGTCGTACTGATACCCTGCCTCCCGAAACACGTCCCGGGCGCCCGAGACGTCCAACTCGCCGTTCTCGCCGAGAAACGGTAAACTCGCTTCGCCGTCCCATCTGAGTTCCTCGGGCTCCCACTCCCCCTTCAGCGGCAGTTCGGACGGCGTTCCGTACCCGCTGAGCGATTCCTCGACGATGAACGCCCGATCGATGTGTTGTGCGACCGCCCGACGAAACCGCGGATCGGTCATCGGCGACCGCCGGCAGTTGTACCCGATGTGGTAGAACGGATCGGAGTCACCGATGGTGAGCGACACGTCGTCGGTTCGGACGATCCGGGGGACGACCGAGGCCTGCAGCCCGTCGGCCGATCCGTCGGCGTCGTCGTCGACGAGAAGCTGGACGGCCGCGTCGTGGGACGGTGCAACCGTGAAGCCGACCCGGTCGAACGCCGCGGTGCCCGCGATGCGTGGCGGGATCCCATCAGTGTCGCCGGTGTGGAGAAAGTGGTCGTCGAACCGGACGAGCGACAGCGATTCGTCGGCGGTTGCCGCCTCGAACTCGACGGGACCGGTGCCGATCGCCCCCTCGTTGGACTCCACGAGCGCCTCCGTCGTCTGTCCGATGAGATCGATCCCCGCGATATCTGCCGAATCGGACCGCTCCCGCCAGATGTGCTCCGGGAGCATCGGAACGCTCAATCCCCTGTAGGCCAGTTCGCGGTTCCGCGTCGTGAACTGTATCCGAAACCGGGCGTCCGAATGCACCGTCACGTCGTCGACGAGCGAGAGCCGTCCGCGCCGCCACGGCGTCGGTACCGGGGTGTCGAACTCCCCAAGCGACGTGTCCTTGAGGAACTCGTAGGTGAACGAGACGTCCCTGGCGGTTAGCGGTTCGCCGTCATGCCACGGTGTCGAGCGAAGCTGTACCGTCGCGGCTGCGGGATCGTCATCGTCGAACTCGACAGTGCGGGCGAGCCACGGAACGGGCGTTTCGCTGCCCCTGACGGAGCGAACGAGCGGCTCGTACACGAGTCCGATGAGGTCGCCCTGGTCGCGGTGTTCGACCGCGATCGGATTCCGGTTTCTGGTGATGCGGGTGTTCCGGAGCACCAACTCGAGGGACCCCGCTTCGCCGACGCGGGCCAACCGCAGGTAGTCGGTTGGGTCCGAGAGCCCGCCCGCGGGCCAGCCGTCGAACCGGTCGTTCCTGGTCGCACCGATCCGGTCGGGGAATCCGACGACAGTGAACGGCTGGTCCCGGACGACCTGCCGCTGTATGTCTTTTATTATCTCGATCCGGTCGTCGCCGTCGGCTGCCCGTTGTTCCTCCAGCAACTCGTCGATGCCGATATCGCTGAACCCGAAGGGGTTTTGCCACCCGGTCTCCTCGCCGTACGACGAGTTCAGCATCGACCAGAGCTCGTCCGCCGCGCCCTGACTGGGGTACCGTGTGATGTAAATGTCGAAATCGTGGTTGACGAGCGTCTCCCGCAACAGCACGTCCGGGCTCATCGCGTCGACGGTCGTCTCGATTCCGGATTCCGAGAGGTTGTTGGCCAGACGGTTCGCGATCCGGACGGCGTAGGGGTCATCGCCCGCCGGGAGCGTCGAGATGCGCAACGACAACTGTCTGGTTCGTTGTCGCCCGACGAGGTTTCGTATTTCGCCGACGCAGCCGCTCGTCGCCGCGAGCGCGCCAGTCGCGCCGGCGAGGAACGCACGACGACCAGTGGTTACGCCCGGGGCCATTCTATGTACGTTGTGCCTTCGTCGGTTATAAACTTCTCCGTCAGTCGCCGCCCGGTTAGATGTACCCGAAGACCGGCGCGACGATGCCGAGAACCCAGGCCGCCGCACCGACCACGAGCGGTGTCGGCCACCCGTCTTCCTCGAGTGCGATCGCGCCACCGATCGCGATCAGTCCGATGGCGAGTAGGATCGCGATCCGATGGAGGATGACCCGCAGCGGAACGACCGCCGTGCCCATGGCGACGTAATCGGCGATGATCGCGCCGCCGAGGCCCACCGCCGCCAGCGTAAACGCCCACACCGGATCGCTGCCGCGCCCGAACCGGTAGGCGAGTGCGGGAACGCCGAGGACGAGTCCGACGTACAGCGGGGCCGCAACGACCTTCGGCGAGACTCCGGGGAACAGAAGCTCCCCGGCGATCCCGAGCCAGCGGACGGCGGTATACGTCACGAACAGGCCCACACCCAGCCCGAACTCCCGGCGGCGTCGCCGCAGAAACCGCCTCACCTCCCGCGTCGTCCCGCGGGACCGTCCGATCACGCCGACGAGGACGAACGGGAGCAGCCCACCGACGAGGTAAATACCGGTGGCCCAGCCGTCGCCGTCGGCGGTTTCGTTCGCGAACGGGATCCGGACGACCCGTTCCGTGTACGGTGCGCCCATGAACTCGCTTTCGAGTTCGCGCTGTGATTCGCTGATTCCGGTTACCGTGTGCCTGAGCCGAAACCAATCCCAGTGTTCCTCGTGGATCTGAACGGCCGTCCACTCGCCGGCCGGATCGTCGTACGCTCGGATGTGCCGTCGCTCGCCCAGGTACGTGCCGGCGTGGAGTTGGTAGGACTCGTCGACCCACTCGCCCTCGCCGCCGGTCTCGAAGTACGTGTACCGTGTCGATCCCTCGGCCTCGCCCCACGAGATGATGTCGCTTAACTCGTCGGCCTCCGGATCGAGTTCGATCCGGTCCGTCGAGACGGTGTCGCTGTCGGCGTCACCCTCGTGGAACTGTTCGTCCTCCCATTCGAGTGCCGAGCGCTCCGTGAGGGCCGTATGAACTTCGTCGGAATCGCCGTAAATGACGACGTTGATTCCGAGCGTCCGGCTGTCGTAGCTGCGGGCGCTGGCGGTGTAGGGCCAGAGATCGGTCCCTCCGTCGCCCGGCGTCACGAGATGCGGTTCGTCGGGATCATCGGGGTCGACGCCCCACAGCGGCCACTCGGCGAGAACGACTGCGCCACCGAGCGCGGCCACGATGACGAGCGCGGCGGCGACCCAGGCGGCGTCCTCGCCGAGTTCGATGTCGGCGCTGTCTCCGTCCATTGTCGGCGATGTGTATCCGACTGGGTTTATATATACTGACGGCGGTCCCTTTTCATCGAGTACCGTTCCACCGATGCCGGCAGACAATGATTTATTAGCGCCGACTGTGTCGGTCGCTTCGCATGTCTGATACTACAGCGACACCGCCGATGATAGAGCGCGTGGGGTATCGCATCGCCAACGCTGTCGAACGGTGGATGCCGAGCCCGTTTCTGTTTGCAATTCTATTGACATATTTCGTCTACGTGCTCGCGCTCGGCCTCGGACAGTTGGGGATGATCGAGCAACCGAACGGCGGCACCGCCGGCCCGTTCGCCCTGATCGAACTCTGGTTCGGGGGCTTTTGGAACTTTCTCGGCTTCGCGATGCAGATGACGCTAATCCTGATGACAGGGTTCGCGCTCGCGTATCACCCGCGGGCGAACGCCCTGTTGGTCCGGCTCGCAAAGCTCCCGAGCTCGGGTGCTCAGGCCGTCGTCCTCGTCGCGGTGTTTTCCATGGCCGTCGCCTGGATTCACTGGGGCTTTAGCCTCATTCTCGGTGCGATCTTCGCCCGCGAGATGGGCAAAGTGGCCCACGAGCAGGGGATCGATGTCCACTATCCACTGCTCGCGGTATCGGGGTATATGGGACTCGGGCTCACGTGGCACTGGGGGCTCTCGGGGTCGGCGCCGCTGTTGTTGACCGATGCCAACGAGGTCGGCGAAGGGACCGCCTTCGACATGCTCGATGGCCCCGTCGCCGCCAGCGAGACCATCCTCCACGGCTACGGTATCACGCTCACGGTTCTGTCGATCGTCTTCGCCGCGATCGTGCTGTATCTGATCACGCCCTCCGGCTCCCGGAGTCGAGGGATCACCGAGTACATCCCCGAGAGCGAACTGTTCGATACGGCCTCGGACGGCGGCGAAGCCGACGCCGACCCGACGAGGGCGGGCGACGAAACGGCGGACGGCGGTGCCCGCGTTCCGGCCGAAATCATCGACAACAACAAACTCCTCGGCGGGCTCGTCGGCCTGATCGGGATCGCCTACGTCGCGTACCTGTTCGTCGAGCAGGGCCGCGGCGCGCTGTCGCTCAACGTCGTCAACTTCGGGTTCCTGATGGCCGGCATCCTGATCTGGACGAACCCATCGGCGTACCGCGAGAAGTTCGGTGAAGCGGCGACCGCCGCGGCCGGCATCATCCTCCTGTTCCCGTTTTTCGCCGGCATCCAGGGGATCATGGCCGGCTCGGGGCTCGCGGGCGAGCTGGCGGACGTGCTCATCGGGCTCTCGACGACGGCGACGTTCCCGGTGTTCGCGTGGCTCTCGGCGGCTGTGGTCAACCTGTTCGTTCCATCCGGGGGCGGTGAGTGGATCATCCTCGGTCCACCGGTACTCGATGCGGCTATCCAGCAGGGAATCGCCCCCGGCCACGCGACGATGGCCTACGCCGTCGGCGACGCGCACACGAACCTCCTGAACCCATTCTGGGCCATCCCGCTTTTGGCGATCACCCGGATCAAGGCCCGTGAAATGTTCGGGTACGCGGTCGTCATGCTGCTCGCCTTGGTCCCGTTCCTGACACTCGTGTTGCTCCTGTTGCCGTACGGAGCGTTCTAAAGGGAACAGCGAGAGTTCCACGGGTCACCTGCCCCGTGGTTGTTTACGGAGAGTCAAGGAGAAAGCCCCGCACCTCAGGGCGGGGATGAATCCGACAAACGATGATACAAACCACCGACCATAACACGTCCTGATATTCCAACAGATACTTAAGATAGCGCACATAATTACAATTGTAATGGTCACGGTGACTGTCACCACGAAGTTCCACAATCCATCCCTCTCACGGCGGAAAGAATGGCAACACGCCACCCACCTCTACCGTGACACCAAGCAATTCTGTATCGACGGATGGGAGAACGGCGACTTCGACAAGTCCGTGACCACGGCCAGCATCGACAACGACCTCTACTCGGCCATCCAGAACCAAGCCATCCGAGAGGCAAAATCCGACCACAATGAAGACGGGGCAGTTCAGTATCGAGAGAGTCAACCGTTCGCTGTCAACAATCAGAATTGGGAGATCGACACAACCGATAACGGAACCGTCATCATTGGTTTCCCATGCGTCTCTCAGTGGTGGTACACCCCGATAGAGGTGTACGACGACATTGCCGATCCAGTAGACCGACTGGTCGAAGGTGACGCCGACAAAACCCGTCTACAGGTCTACCGTCGCGGAGACGACTGGTATTGTACGTTCAACGTCGAATACGATACCGGCCCGTCGGGTGAGACGCCAATCGGTGTTGATATTGGCGAACGTCATATCCTTGCGGCAACAGCCTACGGAAAAAATGAATCAATGCTGGTGTCAGGTGGTGAGGCGAAGTACGTTCGACGCAAATATCGTTCCCTACGCGATTCGCTTTCGAAAGCGGGTGCGCTTCGCGCACGCAACCGTGTGGGTAACAAAGAACAGCGTCGAATCACAGAGTTGAACCACAAACTCTCCCGTCGCCTCATCACGTTCGCGGAACAGTTCGAGAATCCCGTCATTCGGATGGAAGACCTCGAAGGTGTCCGCGAAAACAGTTCGTGGTCGGGCGTTCACTCGTGGCATTTCCACCAACTCCAAGAATTCATCACGTACAAATCCGAACGCGCTGGTATCCGTGTCGAAAAGGTCGATGCGTACCACACCAGTCAGAAATGTTCGGAATGTGGTTCGATGGGTGATCGTGATGGTGACCACTTTTCGTGTTCGAGTTGTGGTCGGGGACGCCACGCAGACCTGAACGCTTCGGAGAATATCGCCCAACGGGAGGGTGAACCATGCACGGCGTAGCAGTTCGGCTGACGCGAACCGTGCTACCTCACTGGTTGAATAGTCAGTTGTCGTCATCGGGCTACGCCCGATTGCTCGTGGGACGTTGTCCCACGCTGTTGACGCCCGCTGTATGCGGGGAGGAAGGCCCCATTGACAGGGCTATACGCGCTGTAATGCACACCGTTGGTCATAACTCGGTGGCTACCGTTGACGTTCCACGCGAAAGCGTACTTGAGAACAGAGGAAACGCGCAACCTGAATATCCCCTTCGGGGAATCCTCGCCCTTTAGGGCGGGGAGGATGTCAAAGCGATCCTAACTATCATACGCGTTTCGCCCCCTCGGCGCCCGAATGGGCAACGGCTATTACACTCCTGGCGGTAGCGTCGGCGCATGGCGCTTGAACCCGGCCGCCGTCTGGTCCACGCTTCGGGGGCCGTCGTGCCCGCCGCGTATCTCGCCGACGCCCACCTTCTCGAAACCGGACTCATCACGTGGACAGTCGTTCAGGCCCTCGCCGTCGTCGGCCTCGTCGTCACTGCCGGCCTCGAAGCGGCTCGACTGTACGGCGGGCTCGAACACGTGATCTACGACCGGCTGACCCGCGAGTACGAACAGGACACCGTCGCCGGCTACGCACTGTACGTTCTCGGCGGGGCGATCACCGTTTTCGCGTTTGAACCGACGGTCGCGGTGCCGGCGCTTTTCATGTTGACGCTCGGGGATCCCGTGAGCGGGATGCTCTCAAGCGGCGGCCTCCGTCGGATCGCTCGGCCCCGCGTCCTCGTCGGAATGTTCGCCGTGAGCTTCCTGTTGGCGTTCCCGTTCGTTTCTCCCCTTGTCGCGGCCGCCGGCGCGCTCGGGGCGACGGTCGCCGACGGCGTCAAGCCGGTCGTCCGTGGGCACGTCGTCGACGACAACCTCACGATTCCGATACTCGGTGCGGGGGCGATGTGGGCGGCGATCGCGGTTCTTTGAGATCACAGCGCGGCCAGCGGCACCCCGAACGTGACCACCAACCCGAGCAACGCGATGGCGGCCCCGACGGCCACGTCGCGGCCGGTGTACTCGCTTTGGGGGGCCGTCGACCGTTCCGAGGCCGACTCGTGGGGGTGGTGCTCGTGGCCGTCGTGGTCTTCGCTCATACGCCCACCCGGAGCGCGCGACACTTCGTGCTACCGGTTTCTGTCCCCCGAGACGTCGCGTTCGCGGACGTGCGCTCTCGGCCCGATCGCCTCCCACGGCCGTGTCTCGATCCACTTCGCCAACTCGACGAGTTGGTCGGTCGCGGCCTCGAAGAGCCGTTCGCCTTTCGCCGCTGAGGCGTCGGTCGGATCGCCGAACGCCCCGTTGTGGGCGTTCTCGATCGAGTCGTAGTACAACCGCGCGCCGTTGCGCTCGGTTTCGACGGCCTCCAGGTCGGGACAGCCGTCGTCGCGGGCCGCCTCCAGTTCGTCCGCCCGGACGAGGTCGGCGAGATACCAGACCATCGACGTCTCCTTCGGTCCGGCGTGGGGGCCGTTCCGCTCGAACAGCGAGTCGACCAACTCGGGGATCGACTCGTCCCACATCCACTCGACGGCGTACGCCGAATCGTCGTCGTGGAGCCGGCGACCGACTTCCCGGAGGTGTTCGACGTTGCCGCCGTGGGCGTTGACGTATATCAGCCGGTCGATCCCCTGGTAGACGAGACTTCTCGACAGCGACTCCATGTAATCTCTGAACGTGGGCGCATCGATCGAGAGCGTCCCGTGGAACTGGCGGTGGTGGGGACTGACGCCGACGGTTACGGTCGGGGTGCAGACGACGTCGGCGCGGTCGGCGGCGGCTCGGGCGAGTCCCTCGGCGATGATGTGATCCGTCGCCAGGGGGAGGTGTGGCCCGTGCTGTTCGGTCGATCCGACCGGGACGAGCGCCGTGTCGGTTTCCGAGAGCGCCGTCCCGGCCTCCGGCCACGTGGCGTCTCCGAGATACATGCCCGAACCGACGCGTGCGGCCGACAAAAAGTCACGCGTTCCGCGGTGGGGGCGTCAGGGCGCGCCGGCGATGGCGACGCGTACCCGCTCGCCGCCGTCGTTGAAGAGCTGTCTGTGGGTATCGCCGTCGACCCGGATCGCTTCGCCGCTCGCAAGTGTTCGTTCGGCGTCCGGATCGTCCTCGGTGCCGCCGACCTGTACCGTCAACTCGCCGTCGACGACGAGATACACCTCCTCGTGGCCGTCGTCGCTGTGGTCGTGCGGTTTGCCTTTGGCTCCCGGTTCGAGTTCGAGAAGCGTCACGCCGAGGTTCTCACAGCCGAGCGGCTCCCTGAAAAACCACATGCCGCCGAACTCCTCGGGAACGACGCTGTCGATCTCCGTCGTGTTCGCTGTTTGGTACCCCATGTCGGGGTTTCGTTTCGAGGAGTCATAAATCCGGGCGCCGCTCCCGGAGAGGAACGGACCAGGCTTATAATCCGCTCGCCCGACTGATCGTGTATGGACACAGCGTACGGGCGGCGGACCCGGACGGTCGCCCCCAGATTTCGAGCCGTCGCGGTTCCGGCGGCGGCGCTGATCGGCGTCAACGTCGCATTGATGTTTCTCGTCGCGTCGACGCCGCTGTCGGCGATAAACAGTGTCGTCTTCCAGGTGCCGATACTCGGGCTGATCGTCTACGGGGCCGCCCTGACCGGCGGGAGCATGCTCGCCGAACGGGGGCTCGAGAGCGGGTCGACGGCGATGGCGGCGCTCGGGACGGGCCTCTTGCAGGGCGCGTACGCACTCTTCGGCGGCGGCATCCTCGCGTCGGTCGCCGCGGGCTCTCGGACGGTCGCGCTCGCGGTCACGCTCGTCGGGACCCTCGGGATGACGCTCGGCATCGCCGGGTACGTCTACCTTCGCGACCGGGAGTTCGACCACTGGGGACGGTGGTCCCTCGGCGCGTTCATTATCGGGATCGTGTTCGTCGCGGTCGGATCGGCGATCAGCGCCGTCCTCATCGGCGGATTCGTCTTTATTTTCCTCGGCTTCACGCTCCGGCTCGGGTATGAGATCTGGCAGGTCAAAGCCACCTACACGCCCGATCGGTCGCTGATACACGCGCTGGGGATCTACGTCGCGTTCACCGGCGTGTTCGTCCACATACTGCAGATCGTCGCACGTAACTTCCTCAGGGAGTGATCCGTACCATCGCCGCCTGGCCGCGGCCGGGAAGCCGACCATCCGCCGGCTTCGAAACGACCAAAGCCTCCGGTGTGCAACTGTCCGTATCGAATGCGCCAGTACCACGACCTCGTCTCCGGCGTCCTCTCCGGGGGCGCGTACAAGCCGAACCGGACCGGCGTCGACACCGTCGCCTCGTTCAGCCACCATTACGAGGTGGCGCTCTCGGAGGGCTTTCCCCTGTTGACGACAAAGCGGATGGACGGCTATCGGTGGAACTCGCTGATCCACGAACTGCTGTGGTATCTCTCGGGTGAAGAACACGTCCGTAACCTCCGAGAGGAGACGAAGATCTGGGACGCCTGGGCCGACGACGAAGGGCACCTCGATACCGCCTACGGTCGGTTTTGGCGCCGCTACCCTGTCCCGGACGGTGACGCCCGACTCGCCGGCGAGAGTTGGCCGGACGCCGACCATCCGCGGGTCGAGACCGAGCCGACTCCGGACGGCGGGACGCGGCGGGTGTTCGACCAACTCGGCCACGTTATCGACACGCTCGAAGGGAACCCCAACTCCCGCCGAATGGTCATCAACGCCTGGCACCCGGCCAACGCGGCCGTTTCGACGCTGCCGCCGTGTCACTACACCTTCGTGATCAACGTCCAGGGCGATCGCCTGAACGTCCATCTCACGCAGCGCTCCGGCGACATCGCGTTAGGTGTTCCGTTCAATCTCGCCGCGTACTCGCTTTTGGCTCACGCCATCGCGAACCGGACGGGGTTCGAGGTCGGCTCCTTCGGGCACACGATCGTCGATGCCCACATTTACTGTGGGACGGGCGAACGCGGCGCGTGGTACGCCGAGACCCTCGGAGAGCTACAGGACCGCCTCCGCGGTGTCGAACGCCGTGAGGGGTATCTCGATGTTCGCTCGTGGCTCGAAGCGGCGGCTCCGCCCGAGGCCGACGGGGCGACGGGATACGACCACGTGCCCGGACTCCTGACGCAGCTCTCGCGGGAGCCGCGTGATCGACCGCACATCGAGGTGGCCGACAAACCGCTCGACGCGCTCGAATACGGGGACATCAGCCTCGCCGGCTACGACCCGGCCCCGGGTATTTCCTTTGAGGTCGCGGAATGAAGGTCGCACTCGTCGCCGCCGTCGCCGAGAACGGGGTGATCGGCGTCGACGGCGGGATGCCGTGGCACTACCCCGAGGATCTGGCGCGGTTCAAGGAGACGACGATGGGAAATCCGGTCGTCATGGGCCGAACGACGTACGAATCGATCGCGTCGCGGTTGGGCGGGCCGCTCCCGGGGCGGACGAACGTCGTTCTCTCGCGTCGGGATTCCCTCGACGTTCCGGCGGACGTGATCCACGCGACCGATCTCGATGCGGGTTTGAACGCCGCCGGGGCGGCCCTCGATAACGGACAGGAGACCGTCTATGTCGTCGGCGGTGCGACGGTGTACGAAGCATCGATCGATCGGGCGGACGAACTCCTCGTGACCGAAATCCCGGAGTCACCGGCTGGCGACACGCATTTCCCCGAGATCGGCCCCGAGTGGGAAGAGACGGGGCGTGAGACGGTCGGAGAGCTGTCGTTCGTCACCTACCGGAGGTAACGCTGTCGCGGCAGTCAGTCGCGAAACTCCCGTTTGATGTACACGCCGAGTACGCCCCCCAGCGCTCCGAGACCGACGGTGTAGGCGGCGAGAAACACGGCGACGACGATGAGTATGAAAAACACCCCGACTGCGAACACCGGATCGAGAAACAGCACGAACAGGAGGAGGGGGATGACGACGAGCAGTGGAACGAGCGCGATCGCGCCGGATACCGCTCCGATCTTCGCACCCGATTCCGTACTCCCTGCATCGAGGTAGCCGGATATCGCACCGCCCACGACCGGCGCGAACGGAACGATCGGTGTCGCGATCGCAGTCACCACGGCCCCGAGAACGGCGTTCAAAAGAAACCCCGACGAGTCGTCGTCTTCGGGGGCGTCCGTCCCGGGATCGGTTCGGCTACCGTCGCTCTCTAGTCGGTCGATTTCTCCGTCCGGGGGTTCGTCATCGTACGGGTCGGGGACCATATGTGGGTATGTTTCCGTCTGGTTTATAAACCCACGCCGCCGCTCGCACACGATCGAGCCTTCGGTCAACTGCCTCGAGGTCAAGTGGTTCGAGACGCTTCGCGTCTCGTCACTGAGCGGAGCGAAGCTCCGCGATGTCCAAAAGAGCGTGTCGCTCCGTTGAAGATCACGGAAATCGAAGATTTCCGTACGACCCCGAGGTATCCGCCTTGCTTCTTGATGAAGCCCCCTCCCGTTCGAACGAGTCCGACTCGACCACTGTGTGCTCCACCCGATCCGATGCCCGAGCCACGGGCTTTTATATCACGGCGGGCGAGGGTTCGTGTATCGATGGTATCGGCACAGTCGGGAGCCGTTCTCTTCGGCGTGCTGTTCTGTCTGCTCGCCGTTGCGATCGCCGTGGGCGGGGCACAACCGGCCGGCGGAAGCGGATCGGCCGATGCCGGCCTCGGCGATCTCTCGACCGAGGAGTTCGAAGCCGACAGGACGCAGTTTCGGATCACCGTCTTCGAGAACCGGAGCGCGGAGTGGACGTTCCGGTACGAACAGCGCCTCGAGAGCGACGACGCGGTCGAGGAGTTCGAAACCTACGCGGAGCGGTTCACCGACGAGGAGACCGAAAGCTACAGGAACTTCCAAACCCGCGCGAACTCACTCACGGAATCCGGCAGCGATGTCACGGAGCGGGACATGACGGCCGAATCCTTCGGACGCGACGCCCGGGTCGAGGAACGATCGCCCGCGGGCGACGAGTTCGGCGTCGTCGAGATGTCGTTCGTCTGGACCGAGTTCGCGGCGCTGCAAGACGACCGCCTCGTCGTCGGTGATGTCTTTGTTGATGGGCTCTACGTCGGCCCCGACCAACAGCTCCGGTTCGACCGCGGGCCGACGCTTCAGTTCGAATCGGCCGACCCCGACCCCGACAGCGCCGCCGGCGGAACGCTTGCGGAGAGTGAATCACTCACCTGGGTCGGCGAAACGCAGTTCACCGACCGCCGGCCCCGAGTGGTGTACGCGCCCCGCGAGGACGGAGCCGTGTCGGCGACTGGGACCGAATCGGAATCGCCTTCCGAGTCCGGCGGAGCCTCCACGATGTCCGAAGACACGGGGGCGTTCGTGTCGATCGTCGCGCTCGTGGTGGTGGTGTTGTTGGGTGTCGGAAGCGCGATGGCCTACCTATCCGGCAGATCCGAGAGTACACGTAACACGACGGAGTCCCCGGACGCAACAGCGACTCCCCCCGAAACCCCTTCGCCGAGCGAAGAGGCTGAGCCCCCCGATACGACGTCGGATCCCGCCGTCGAGGGGGACGACTCCTCCGGAATCTCCGACGTTGATCTGCGTTCGGACGAGGAGCGTGTCACGGCACTGCTCGAAGAACACGGTGGCCGAATGAAACAGGTCGACATCGTCTCAAACACCGAGTGGTCGAAGTCGAAAGTCTCGATGCTTCTCTCCGAAATGGAAGACGACGGCGTGATCTCGAAACTCCGGGTCGGCAGGGAAAACATCGTCTCCTTGGCCGGTCACGAACCCGACGCGGCGGGCTCTCCGTTCGACGACGAGTGACGACCGAAACTGCTACCCCGGTGAGACACACCGCCCCAAAGTGACTGTGAAACGCAACCGTTATACCTGAATCTCGGATACATATGGTTGCAATCAACGCTCCGTTGGTGTAGTCCGGCCAATCATCTTGCCCTCTCACGGCAAGGACCAGGGTTCAAATCCCTGACGGAGCACTCCTTTCCTTTCGCCGTCCGGTGGTTTTGGCCTGTGACCAGACCCGAATCTCACCAATGTCTCAGGGCATCCAAGTCAGAAAGAATCGGCGAATCGACCGCTGTATGGCGATTTTCCGTATTGTCGCGCCATGTAAGTTCGAACGAACATCGTTTATAAAGAACCGACTGACGGGGTGGCGATACCCATGACGATCCCCGAGAAGACCCCGATCGTCACCGAGCCATCGGAGGCGTTTCTGAATCCACGACAGGTTATTGATTATCGATCGGAACGAGAAGACTGTCTCGAATGGCTGTTGGCGTTCGGGAAGCAACCCGATAAGGCCCAAGGGTACGCGGTAACGACTGTCGACACTCGCTCTCGGCGAATGGATCAGTTCTATCGGTGGGTGTGGCAACAGGAAGGCGGGTACACGGCCAACGTCACCCACGACCACGCTGACGGCTGGATGAGGAAACTCGCGCAAGCGGACTACAGCGGTGCGCACAAATCGAACTGCCAGAAATCGATCCAAATGCTGTTCAAGTGGATCGCCCACGAGCGCGGGGGATCCGAATGGGACCCCGACATCACCTTTACCGATAGTGACGCGTCAAGTCCGCGTGATTACCTCACCAGAGAGGAACGATCGAAGGTCCGAAACGCAGCGCTGGAATACGGCAGCATTCCGACCTACGGTAATGTGACACCGGCCGAACGCGATCGTTGGAAGCAACACCTCGCCCAGCGCTTCGAAAAGCCGAAATCAGACATTACAGTTGACGACTGGAAACGGGCTAATAGTTGGAAAATTCCATCACTTGTGTGGACCTCGCTCGACACCGGACTTCGGCCGATAGAAGTCGAACGCGCATCCATCTCATGGGTGGATACCGAAAACAGCCTCCTTCGGATTCCCAAACAGGACAGTTCGAAATCCTACGATAACTGGACGGTGAGCATCCGCGACCGAACGGCTACGTTTTTGGAACGGTGGCTGGATGAGCGCGAATACTACGAAAAGTACGATAACACGGATAAAGTCTGGCTGACGAGGGAAGGTAACACCTACGGATCGTCCGCACTCCGATATGTGATCGGCAAGCTCTGTGAGATTGCGGGTATCAATACAGATAATCGGCACATGAGTTGGTATTCGATCCGACACTCCGTCGGGACCTACATGACTCGCGAGGAAGACCTTGCAGCAGCGCAGGCACAACTCCGCCATAAATCGCCGGAAACAACCATGAAATACGATCAGACGCCGGTTGAAGATCGACGTGATGCATTAGACCGGATGGGCTAACCGTACATTTCGCTGACTGCTTTTTATTTTCATTGACAGAGCTGTCTGGAACACATTATAGACATATTTAAGGTGGCTTAATTTTACAACCAAATAAAAATCGGGGAATCAGAACTCGAATGTCCAATAAGTATAATACAAGCGATTATATATTGAAATATATGTACACCACAAAAATCCGTCAATTTAAAGAAGACAGTCAAAATCACATTTTCACTGATCTAATATGTATCTGTGATCTTGCTTCCCTCGTAATTTATTCACTTCAAAATATTATATTATCGCTTAATGTTGGAATAATTATCAGGTGGTGGATACTATGAATGCTGCGTCAAGGTCTCCAATCGATCTGTCTCTTTCAGACGAGGATTTGGACCATCTGACCCATCAGGAAAAAACGATTGCTACTGATCATTTTTCCAAATTTTCTCGCTATCTGTATGAGCGTGGAAAAAAGCCGAAAAGAAATGTAGGCTATGCATCCTCCAGTATCAGACCGATTGTCCGTCGAGTAATGCAAGCTGTCCAACAAATGTGTAATGAAGAGGCATCTGCGATCCAACTTACTGTTGGCGACGCAGATCAATTTATTGAAGCACTGAACGAAGATACCGTTCTAACACAAGATGGGACTCCCTACGCCGAAGGCAGTAAGCGAAAATTTGTAAGCGCACTCGACGCATATTTTCGATTCCAAGGTACTGAGTGGGAATCTGAGATCACATTCAGTGATAATCCGACAAATAGTGGGGCAGATCCGTTTACCCGAACAGAGTCTGAAAAATTATTCAGGGCTTCGATTGAATATAAATCACCACC
>LFFM01000733.1_pt1 | contig 23116 bp, 20 predicted proteins | sample 643131 | NCBI WGS metagenome assembly LFFM01 (sample SAMN03777445, study PRJNA286221) | soda lake metagenome | biome: soda lake; feature: Kulunda steppe; material: water; isolation source: sample Tc-Br brine of Tanatar trona crystallizer | place: Russia: Kulunda steppe | collected 2011-07
AACCCCTCCGCGAGGTCGACCGTGTACTGCCCGCTGAACGTCGCGACGGTGTCGACGCCGGTCCGGTTCGGCTTGTACGTGCCCGTCGAGAGCGTGTCGTCGACGAGGTCGAGGTACTGTTGCATGGGTGAGCGGTGATCGCGTCCGCGGCGGCGGACGCCGAAGTCCATCGGAAACGCGGTGGGAAGGGAACAAAAAGCGTACGCATCCGGGCCGGCCGTGCCGGAGATCGGTCCACGGTCGACCGCGGCTACCGCGTCGGCGCCGGCTCGCCGAGCACCGTCGCCACCGCCGCCGGAAGCTCCGCGAGCGAGTCGATCCGGACGGCCGGTTCGGCGTCGGGGTCGGCTTCGGACCCCGATCCGGTGTACGACCGCTCGATCAGGATCGGCTCGAGGCCGGCACGCCGGGCGGCGACCACGTCGCTCGTGCGGTCGCCGACGTAGACGCCACGAGTGGGCGTGGAGTCCTCGTCCGGTTCGATGTTCGACTCCGCCAGCCGATCGAGCGCTCGATGGATGAACGTCGGGTCGGGCTTGCGGCGACCGTAGTCGTCGATCGTCGGCCGCCTTGCCACGACGACGTCGAAGACGCCGGGAAAACAGTAGTCGGCGACGAACGAGACGGTCGCCTCGCGATTGTTGCTCACGAGCGCGAGCCGTCGACCGGTGCGGAGTTCCTCGAGGATCGCCCTCCCACCCGGGTACCGCTCGCGGTCCCCGGAGCGGACGCGCGCGTTCGCCCGGCGTGAGGCGTGCCGCTCGCGGGCGGCCCACCACGCGTCGACGTCGACGCCGAGGTCGGCACAGGCGTCGGCCATTTCGGGGTCGTACCGCGTCGCCTCCAGCACCGCCGCGGTCGACGCCGGGGGATCGATCACGCCGAGCTCCCCGAGCGCGTCGTGGGCGGCCGCCCGGTAGACGCCGGGATGGGTTCCGGGGCCGACGAGCAGCACGCCGTCCATGTCGAACAGCACCGGCGGGTTCGTCGGCGCGGACTCCCCGCTCATCGGTCGCCGAGCACCTCGTCGGCGTCCGCGAGCGAGTCGAGCACGTGGTCCGGATCGACGTCGGCGTCGGCCAGCATCTCCCGGTCCGTCACCCCCGTGAGGACGAGGGCGGTTCGCATGCCCGCCCGCTCGCCCATGCGGACGTCCGTCTCGAGCCGGTCGCCGATCATCACGCACTCGTCGGGCACCAGGCCGAGTCGATCGAGCGCGACGTCGATGGTCACTTGTGAGGGTTTGCCGAGCACCGCGTCGATCTCCCGGCCGAGCAGCCCCTCGATGGCGCCGATGACGGCGCCACAGTCCGGCACCTCCCCGTCCTCGACCGGACAGGTCCGGTCGGGATTCGTCGCGTAGATCGGCGGCTCGCAGCGCCGATCCGCGTCGAGGACGTCCTGGAGCTGTTCGTATCGGAAGTCGAAATCGAGCGACGCGAGGATGACGTCCGTCTCCGCCGCCGACGTCACCACGTCGACGTCGGCCGCGTCGAGCTCGGCCTTCAGCGCCGGCTCACCGATGACGTACACGCCGGCGTCGGGGTGACGGTCCGCGAGGAAGTCGGCGGCGATGGCGGCCGAGTTGCAGATCGCCTCCAGCGGGACGTCGATCCCCATCCCGGCGAGCTTCTCGCGGTAGCCGACCGGTCGCTTCGTCGCGTTGTTCGAGAGGAAGACGGCGTCGACGCCGGCATCCGAGAGCGTCGCGAGGCCGTCGAGAGAGCCCGGCAGGATCTCGTCGCCGAGATAGACCGTGCCGTCCAGATCGATCAGGGCACCGCGGATCCGTGTCATGGGCGCCGCCCTCGGCGGGTGGTCGGGGTCGGTTCGGAGCGTTCTTTGGTCGTCGTCGACGCTCGAGCGGGACGGTTCGGTGTCGTCGATGCGATGAAGTGTGTCATCAAAATACGCGTGTAGGTGGCGTGAAAGCGGCGTCAGCGGACCTTACCGCGGATCCACGCCGAGAGCAGCTCGCTGAAGATCACGACCACGAGGATCGCGACCAGGATCGTCAGGACGCCGTTCCAATCGAAGAAGTTGATGCGCGTCTGCAGCTCCATCCCGATGCCGCCGGCGCCGACGAACCCAATGATCGTTGCCTCGCGGACGTTGATGTCCCAGCGGTAGACGGAGATACCGATGAATGCGGGTTTGACCTGCGGCACGACACCGAAGATCATCGTCTTGATCCCGCTCGCGCCGGTCGCCTCCATCGCCTCGACGGCGGTTCGATCGATCTCCTCTATCTCCTCGGAGATGAGCTTCGCGAGGAAGCCCACCGACCGGAACGCGACCGCGAGGATCCCCGCCAGCGTCCCCGTCCCGAAGACGATCACGAAGACGATCGCCCAGATGATGACGTGGACGGAGCGGGACGCGACGATGAGGAACTTCCCGAGCCCGTAGGTGTACCGGTTCGGGGTCGTGTTCCGGGCGCCGAGATAGGCGACGGGGATCGCCATCACGATCGCCATCATGGTGCCGACGACCGCGATGTTGACCGTCGCGATCATCGGTGCGACGATCTCCGGCGCGTACGCCGTGTCTGGCGGGTACATCCGCCGGAAGAGGTTGAGCGTCATCTCCGGCGCCGTCACCAGGTAGGTGTACCGAACGTTCAACGCCTGCCAGGAGGCGTAGGTGATCACGACGGTCGCCAGCAGTGCGAGGTACCGCAGGAGCCGCTCGCGTCGGTCGAACCGGTCCCACTCGTCCGTCGTCTGCAGGGATTCGGTCGCCATCACTGGACCCTCCGTCGTGCCACCGCGCTTGCGACCTCACCGACCAACACGACGGCGATGATCGCGAGGATGATCGCCATGCTGTACTGGTAGTCGTAGCGGTCGAACGACCGGATGAGGACGTTCCCGATCCCGCCGGCACCGACGACCCCGAGGATCGTCGCCGCCCGGATGTTGATGTCCCACCGATAGATCGACAGGCCGATCAGCCGCGGCATCACCTGCGGCAACACGCCGTATAACAGCACCTTCAGCGGTCCGGCGCCGGTGGCCCTGATCGCGTCCATCTGGGTCGGGTCGATGTCCTCCAGGTCCTCCGCGAGCAACTTCGCGAGGAACCCGGGCGTGGCGAAGACGAGCGCGATGACGCCCGCGAGCGCGCCGAAGCCGAAGCCGACGACGACGATGATCCCGATGACCAGCTCGTGAAGCGCACGGGAGACGGAGACGATCCCGCGGCCGACCACGTAGACGGGGCGGGGAACCAGGTTCTCCGCGGCCATCACGGCGATCGGGACGCTGATGATCACGCCCGCAACCGTCGCGACGATCGACATCGCGATCGTCTCGACCATGCCCGACCAGAGGCGGAGCGCTTCGTCCGTGACCAGGAGCGTGGTCGGCACCAGCACCTCATAGCCGGCGATCGGCACCGACGAGACGACGATGGAAACGCCGAAGTCGGGCGGAAACATGCTCGTGACCAGTATCCACGCGGAGCCGGCACCGCGGAGGAGCCGCTCGGGCGACACCCAGACGTTGGCGACGTTCCAGACGAGGAAGGCAAGCACGATCGCGTACGCGATATACTTGATCGTCTTGTTGTAGAACACCGTCGGGCGTTCCCACTCGCCGTCGTATGCCGCGAACTCCGAGTCGGCGATGTCGCCGCTCATCTATACGTCCGTCCGTCGTGCGACGCTTCGGTCGTCCTCCCCGTCCGTCCCCGGACCGGCCCGATCGTCGTCATCGGCCGGACCGCCGCCGGCCGATTCGCCGTGGGTCGACCCGTCGGATTTGGGCTCGCCGCCCCGATAGATCGTATCGCGGACGTCGCCGTCGACCTCGTCCGGGCCGCCCTCGAAGACCACCAGTCCGTCGGCGAAGCCGACGACTCGATCGGCGTACTCCAGGGCGAGTTCGACCTCGTGGATGTTGATGAGCACGGGGATGTTCTCCTCGCGGGCGATCTCGGTCAACAGGTCCATCACGGCACGCGAGCTCTCGGGGTCGAGACTGGAGGTCGGCTCGTCGACGAGCAGGATCTTCGGTCGCTGGACGACCGCCCGGGCGATGCCGACGCGCTGACGCTGGCCACCCGAGAGCTCGTCCGCCCGGTTGTCGTCGTACCCGGCGAGCCCGACGCGGTCGAGCGTCGCCCGGGCGTGTCGGACGTCCTCCGGCGGGAAGTTCCGACGGAAGGCGTTCCAGGCGGAGACGTACCCGAGTCGTCCCGACAGGACGTTCTCCATGACGGTGAGGCGGTCGACGAGCCCGTACTCCTGGAAGATCATTCCCATGTTCCGTCGTTGCTTGCGCAGGTCACCCGTCGAGAGCCGCGTCAGATCGACGCCGTCCAACTCGACGGAGCCGGCGGTCGGCTCCGTGAGCTGGTTGATACAGCGAATGAACGTCGACTTTCCAGCCCCGGACGGACCGATGATCGCGACGACCTCGTTGCCACTCACCTCCATCGAGACTCCCTTGAGAGCCTCGTCGCCCGTGTCGTACGTTTTCTTGAGGTTCTCGACCGATAACATGCCGATTAGACGTTCTCGTCTTCGTATTCGACGTCGTTGACCTCGTGGTTGACGAGAATGTCGTGCCAGTGGGTGTTGTAGTCGATGGGAACCCAGCTTCCGCGGCCCTCGAACTCGTCGGCGATCTCCGTGTCCTGATAGTCGTACTCGAGGAAGGCGTTCCGGATCCCCTCCTGGAGGTCGGGGTGGAGGTTGTATCGCGTACAGAACGCCGTCGTCGGGAAGGGGGCGCTGGCCCAGACCGACTTGATCTGGGAGGCGTCGATGTTGTCCTGCTCCTGTGCACGTGCGTAACACGTCGAGCAGATCGGCGCGGCCTCCGCGTCCTGCTGGTAGATGGCGTTCGCGGAGTTGTCGTGGCCGCCGGAGAAGTCGAACTCGTAGTCCTCACCGGGCGTAACGCCGAGATCGGTGAACGCCGCGTTCGGCGCGAGGTGACCGGAGTTAGAGGACGGGTCGGTGTGGATGACGTCGCGACCCGCGATGTCCTCCAAGGCGTTGATGTCGTCGTTGTCGACGTGGGTGATGAGCCAGAGGCGGTAGCCGAACGACTCCTCGCCGACCTGGATGCCGAACGGGCGGGCGCCCGCGAGGTTCACCGCAAAGGGGACGTTCCCCGTCGCGAACCCGGCGACGTGGAGCCGTTCGGCCCGCATCGCCTCGACCTGGGCGGCGTAGGAGTCGAGGCCCACGTACTCGACGTCACGGCCGGTCTCCTCCTCGATGTTCGCCATGAGCGGCTCCATCGTCTCCTCGTAGATGGCCGGGTCCTCCGTCGGCACCATCGAGAAGTCGATGATGTCGGGGTCGAGCCACTCGTCCTCGTCGTCAGGGACCGGATTCGGCGGGCTGCCGTAGTGTGGCTCGTCGCGCTCCTCGAACAGGTCGAGTTCCTCGATCGATCCGGTCTCGAAGTCGTGATCGAGGTACGTCGACGTCAGCTGTGGATACCACGTGTCGTCGTCGAGCGGATCGAACTCCGCGAAGCCGTGGTCGACCTCGGAGCCGTCGTCGGAGTCAGCGTCGGAGCCGTCGTCCGTCCCGTCTCCGGGATCCGCGTCCCCGTCGCCTTCCTGTTCGATACAGCCCGCCAGTCCGAACGTTGCTCCACAACCAACACACGCCGCGGTGCTTTTCAGGATCGATCGGCGGTTTTGCTCTGCCATGACCTGAGAATCCGGGAGAAGCACGTAAAAAGATTCGCATAATAATTATTAAAAATAGTGATAGATATAGTTCAACGGGGACATGTAGCACACTCGATCCCACGACCGTATGATGAACGACGCCGTCCACTACTTCAGCACGAAACAGGCGAAATACGCACTGTAGAGGCCCCATGAGTCGAGTATCATTGCTGGCATTCCGATCGGAACGGGACGACCGTTGCCGATCGATAGTCACCGATAATCGTCGTTCTCGGGCGGGACCCAATCGGGACCGACTCATTTTCGGCCGGGATCCAATCGGGCGGTGATCCAATCGGCCGGGGGCCGAACGTTCTTTACGCGCGGTGTCGATGCCCGATCGATGAATACGCTCGGGGCCGCTCGACGAACGCTGCGATCGCGGCTTGACGACCTTCGCGCTGCGGAACACACGGGCGAAAACCGGTGTGTACCCTGCACCGTCCTCAACCTCGCGATCGCCGTCGCGGTCGGCGTACTCGTGGCCGGCGGCGGTCGCAAACGGGGGATCCGGGCACCCGCGGCGATCGCCGCCGGCGTTCTGACGGTGGCGCTCGCGACGCTTGTGATCGTCCTCCGTGGCTACCTCGTTCCGGGTACCCCGTGGCTGACGCGGACGTTTCTTCCCGACTCCATGCTCCGACGGTTCGGGAAGGAACTCCATCCGGAATACGGAATCATGAACGGCGACGCAACGACGAGCGACGACAACGACGACCACCGCGACGACGGCAACGACGACCACGGCGACGACGGCAACGACGACCACCGCGACGACCGCGACAGGGATCGCGGCCGAAGCCCGCAAGCGGCCGTGGACGAGGGGTCCGACGTGAACGAAGAGTCCGACGTGAACGAGACCGTTCCGGGCGCTCCCTTCGACGTCGAGGCACGGTTGACCGCGGCGGGCGTCGTCGAAGCGGAGCCGACCGGTGACGACCTCCGGCTCGTCCCGGCGTTTCGCGAGGCGTGGGATGATCGAATGGCCCACCTCGGCGACCGCTCGGACCGCTCGGAACTTGTGGGTCAGTTTCTCGAGATCGACCTCTCGAGACTCACGCTCACGACGAGCGAGCGGGCGGTGACCGCGAGCGTCGACGGGACGCCGAAGGGTCGGTGGGAGTCGGAGACGGCGCTCGTCGCTGACCTCGCGGCGGACCGGGAACTCTCCCGGATCGTCGACGGATGGGTCGACGTTCCCCTGCGGTACCGGAGCAGCATTCTGCAGGGGTTGCGCGCGTTCCTCGACGACTGCCCGGCCTGTGGCGGGCCGGTCGTGACGAGCGACCGCCCCGTCGACTCGTGTTGTCGAAACGGGACCGTGACCGCCGTCCGTTGTGCGGACTGTGGAACGCGGATCGCCGAGATCACCCCGGCGTAGTCGATCGATTCGTGTTGCTCTTTATACACTTTCATACGCTTCTATATATTGCTATATATTAAAATGTGACAAACATTCACAACAGTAATTCTTATTAACGGCTCCCCGCTTTCTGACGGTATGGAGCCGCAGACCGAACGGTCCGAAACCGCCCGGCAGCGAGCGCGGGCACCGGTCGCGGCAGCGGTCCCGACGGAGGTCGACCACGAGCGATGACGGGAATCGGCCTGGAGGGATTTCTTCTCACGGAGATGGACTCTCCCGTGTTCAAGTTGCTTCTCGCGACGCTTCTCGGCATGTTCCTCGGGTTGGAGCGCGAGTGGTCCCAGAAGACGGCGGGCATTCGAACGTTCGCGTTGGTCTGTCTGCTCGGGGCCGTCTTCGTCATCCTCGATCACGACGGGCTGTTGGTCGTCGGCGGGATTCTCATCATCGTCCAGGCCGCCCTTCTGGCGACGCGGAGCTTCATTCAGGAGGAACACGACGGGCTCTCGCTCACCACGTCCGTTTCGATGCTCGTCGCGTACGGGATCGGCGCCCTCGTCGGGGGTGGACTCTACCTCGAGGCGGTCACCGTCGCCGTCCTCTCCTCGCTGCTGCTCGTGTTAAAACGGGAACTGCACGAGTTCGCGTGGGGACTCTCGAAGGAGGAGGTCCGCTCCGCGACCGAGTTCGCGATTCTCGCGTTCGTCGTCTTCCCCGTCCTTCCCAACGAGGCGATGGGGCCGTGGAATGCGATCCAGCCCCGCGTCATCTGGCTGCTCGTCATCGCCATCAGCGCCATCGGCTTCGTCAACTACGTCCTCGTCAAGCGGTACGAGGGTCGCGGGATCGCCTTCACGGCCTTTTTCGGCGGGCTCGTCAACTCGACGGCGGTTATAGCCGAGATGGCCAAGCGGGCGAGCACCGACCGGTCGCTTTTGGGGCTCGCCGTCGGAGCCATCCTCCTCGCGAACGCCGCAATGGCCGTCCGCAACGCCCTCGTCGTCGCGGCGTTCATCCCTTCGGAGGTGCTGACGGTCGGGCTTCCCCTCGGCGCCATCGCGGTGACGGGCGTGCTCCTCTCGTTATACACGAGCGACTGGTCCTCGACGCTGGAGGCCGACCTCACCTCGCCGTTTAGCCTCCGAAACGCGCTCACCTTTGGTGCCCTCTTTCTCGTCGTGTTGCTCGTTTCGGCGGCCGCACAGGCCACCCTCGGCGACGCCGGCTTCATCGCGACCACGTTCCTCGCGGGACTCGTCTCCTCGGGCACCGCGGCGACGACCGCGGTCACGCTCGTGACGACCGGGCAGATCACGCCTGAGACTGCCGTCTGGGGCGTGATCGCCGGGACGACGGCCTCCATCCTGGTGAAGGTATTCTTCGCGGCGACGGTCGAGCGAGCGCTGGTGAAGCCGGTCCTCATTTATAACACGATCCTCATCATCGTCGGCGTCGGCGTCGGGCTGGCGTACCTCGTCGTCACGTGACCGGGATTTTTGTTGCATCGGCCCGAAACGTACGACATGCACCGACGTGACGTCCTCCGCCGGGTCGGCTCTCTTACCGGCATCGGGGCGCTCGCGCTCCTCTCGGGACGCCTCACAACGGAGGAGGCCGCCCCCGATCCGCCAGCCGAGGGGCCAGCGAGGCGCGACGCCGCATCCACCGACGTCACGTCCGCCGACGGCACATCCACCGACGTCACACCCGCCCTCGACCCGGACACCGCCGACGACACGTCCACCGACGTTACATCGGCCCCCGGCCCGTCCACCGCCGACCCGTCCGCCGCCGCCGACGTCACGTCATTCACGGATGAGGCAGGGACTGCGACCGACTTCACGCCCGCGATCGGCTCGCCGAAGGGTGCCACGAACGACGACAACCCCTCCCGGGAAGCGGTCGCCGAGCGGATCCGCGAGACCCACGCCACCCGCTGCCGCTGTCCGGTCTGTGGCGGCGGTTCGATGCCGGGACGTCCCTGAAACCGGAAGAAAAAACCCGCCACCGAGACCGTTTGGTTAAAAAACCACCCGGCGACGGCGCCACGCGCCGGGTCACCAACGATTAAGCCGTCGCCGGGAGTGTGCTGGTCCATGGACCTGGATATTGCAGGCAACGTCGCGTTGACGACCGCATCGAGCAGCGGCCTCGGCTTCGCGGCCGCACAGGCACTCGTCCGCGAGGGAACGAACGTCGTCATCAACGGCCGGGATGCCGACCGGCTCGCCGACGCCAAGGCGGACTTGGAGGCGGAAGCCGCCGGCGACGCGCGCGTCGTGGCCGTCCAAGGCGACCTGACGGTCGAGGAGGACATCGACGATCTGGTCGAGACGACGCTCGAGGAGTTCGGCCGGCTCGACCATCTCGTGACCTCCGCCGGCGGCCCGCCCTCGGGCGCCTTCCTCGACACCGACGACGAGGACTGGGAGCACGCCTACGAGCTGCTCGTGATGAGCGTCGTGAAGCTCACCCGTCGGTGTGCGGAACCCCTCCAGGAGGGCGACGGCGGCACCATCGTGAACATCACCTCGCGATCGGTGAAGGAAGCGATCGACGGGCTCGTGCTCTCGAACGCGGTGCGGATGAGCGTCATCGGCCTGGAGAAGACGCTCTCGAAGGAGCTGGCGCCCGACGTGCGCGCGAACGCGGTGCTGCCCGGCCCCCACGAGACGAGCCGCATCACGGATCTCGTCGAGCAGGCGATCGAGCGCGGCGAGTACGACTCCTACGAGGAGGGGCTCTCCGACTGGGCGACCAATCCCCTCGGACGCGTCGGCGACCCGATCGAGCTCGGGAACACCGTCGCGTTCCTCTCCTCGCCGAAGTCCGGCTTCATCAACGGCCAGTCGATCGTCATCGACGGCGGCGCGGGCGCCGCGAACCTCTGATCGGGCAGCGAATCCCCGCGTTGATCGGGCCCTCCCGCTGGTCGGGGATCATCGTTTAAGTACCGAGACCGTCATCATCGACCGATGGGGTCTCACTCATGACCGACCTCGACGCGATACGGGTCCTCCACGTCGACGACGACCGGGCGTTCGCGGAGCTGGCCGCGACGTTTCTCGGGCGCGAGAGCGACCGAATCGAGGTACGAATCGAGACCGACGCGGAAGCGGGACTGGCGGCGCTCGCGACCGACGACGTCGACTGTGTCGTCTCGGACTACGACATGCCGGGAACGGACGGAATCGCCTTCCTTGAGGCCGTCCGTGAGGATCACGCCGACCTACCGTTCGTCCTCTACACCGGCAAGGGATCCGAGGAGGTCGCGAGCGAGGCCATCTCGGCCGGCGTCACCGACTACCTCCAGAAGACGAGCGGCACCGACCAGTACGCCGTGTTGGCCAACCGGCTGACGAACGCCGTGGAGGCGTCCCGGTCACGGCGGGCCCTCGAGGAGCGGAATCGGACGCTCCGTCGTTACGAGCGGATGGTCAACACGATGCAGGGGGCGGCCTGTATCTACGACGAGGACGGCCGGTTCGAGCTCGTTAACGAGTACCTCGCGGAGTGGTACGACACGACGTGTGAGGCGTTGGAGGGTGAACCGAGCGGCCTGATCCCGCAGCTCGGCGACGGGGACGACGATCCGTTCCAGGCCTTACTGGACGGCGAGCGGGAGGACATCCAGGGGACGATCGAGGCGGAATTCCCGGGCCACGGCCGCGCGATCCTCGACTATCGACTGACGCCGTTGACCGTCGACGGAAGGATCGAGGGGGCCGTCGGCGTTTCCCGCGACGTGACCGAGCGGGCCGAGCGCGAACGGGAGCTCGAACGGCGTACGGACGATCTCACGGAGCTGACCACGGAGCTCGAGCGGCAGTACCGACACCTCTTCGAGGAGGCGCCGATCATGGCGGTCGTCACCCGCCTCGAGGACGGCGTCCCCGTCATCGAGGACTGCAACCGGCTGTTCGCGGAGACGCTGGGATACGAGCGTGACGACGTCGTCGGTGAAACGCTTACGGCCTTTTATACTCCGTCGTCGAGCCGGAAGCTGATCGATCGCGGCGGGTACGATCGGGCCCTGAGCGGCGAGTTCGTTCGCGAGGACCGGGATCTGCTGACCGCCGACGGACGGACCGTCGAAGCGCTGTTGCGTGCGGTTCCACGATACGACGCGCGCAACGAACGGACCGGCACGCTCGCGCTGTACGTCGACGTCAGCGAGCGCAAGCAGCTCGAACGACAGAACGCCCAGCTCGAGGAGTTCACCCGCATCGTCTCACATGACCTTCGGAATCCACTGACCGCCGCGCGCGGACACCTCGAACTCGTCCGCGAGGAGTGTGTGAGCGACCATCTCGAATCGGTGGATCGGGCACACGGGCGGATGGAGACGCTGATCGAGGACCTACTGACGCTCGCACGAAGCGGAATACGGGTCGGGGAGACGAGTCCGGTCGACCTCGCGACGCTCGCCGAAGAGACGTGGATGACCGTCTCGTCCGACGAGGCGAACGGGGAAGCGACGCTCGAGACGACGACCGATCGGACGGTATCCGCCGACCCGGACCGGCTCCGCCAGTGTCTCGAGAACCTGTTTCACAACGCGGTCGAACACGGCGGAGAGGACGTCACCGTGACCGTCGGTGACCTCGAGGACGGGTTTTTCATCGAGGACGACGGGGAAGGGATACCGCCCGAGAACCGCGAGATCGTCTTCGAGGCCGGCCACTCGACGTCGGCGGACGGAACCGGGTTCGGGCTCGGCATCGTCGAGGGGATCGCCGAAGCACACGGCTGGCAGATCCGCGTCGTCGACGGATCGGCCGGCGGCGCGCGGTTCGAGATCACCGGTGTGGAGTTCGCGGACGGCTGAGCCGGGGATCGTCCGGAAGGCGCCGCCGAAACCCCAATCGATTTCCACGCATCACGTGACGTGGCCGTATGGACCACGTTCCGTTCGACGAGGCAGAGACGTACGAACCCGAGGAGGGCTGGGGCCGCGCCGCGCTCGCCGGCAGCGAGACGTTCACCTTCGAGTGGTTCGAGAAGCCGGCGGGCCACTCCTCGCCGATGCACGACCACGAAAACGAGCAGGTCTGCGTCTGTCTCGAGGGCGAACTCACCGTCCACACGGAGGATGAGACCGCCGTACTCGGCGAGTACGACTCGGTGCATCTGGAGAGCTGGGAGGCCCACCGCGTCGAGAACGCGACCGACGAGCGCGCCGTCGGACTCGACGTCTTCGCGCCCGGCCGCGGCTTCGACTTCTGGACCGACCGCGAGGAGTGATGACCGGCGAAACGCACCGACTCGCCAGGAGCATCGAGGGACGCCCGCTGGTCGGCGACGAGGACGGGTTCGTCCCCCTGAGCGCGACCGGCTATCGGGCGACCACCGATGCGCTCGGCACGCTGGTCGAGGGCGGCCACGGGCTTCCACCGATCGACGACCTCCCGGCGTCGCGGACGCCGACCGAGCACCTCCGGTTCGCGGCGCCGTTCGACCCGGGCAAGCTGTGGGGGATCGGGCTCAACTACGCCGACCACGCGGGCGATCTCGACGAGGTGCGACCCGAGGAGCCGGCGAGCTTCATGAAGCCCCGCACGACGATGACGGCGCCGGGCGGTCCGATCCGGCTCCCGCCGACCGAGGAGTCCGCCCGCGTCACCGCCGAGGCCGAGTTGGGCGTCGTGATCGGTCGCACCTGCAGGGACGTCGACGAGGCGGACTTCGCCGACGTCGTCGCGGGATTCGTCCCGATCATCGATATGACTGCGGAGGACGTGCTCCAACGCAACCCGCGGTTTCTCACCCGCGCGAAGAGTTACGACACCTTCCTCGTGGTCGGCCCGTGGGTGTCGTGTCCGGCCGACCCCGACCGTCTCGACGACGTGACCGTCCGGACCGTCGTGAACGACGAGGTCGTCGCGGAGAACACGCTCGAGCACATGCTATTCTCGCCGCCCGAGCTCGTCGCGTTCCACTCACGCGTCATGACGCTCGAGCCCGGCGACGTAATCTCGACCGGGACGCCCGGCGCGGGGGTCATCGAGGACGGCGACGTCGTCCGGGCGGAGATCGACGGGGTGGGGACGGTGAAGTCGGACGTCGTCCGCCGGTAACCCCGGCGTCCCTCGTCGTTATATACGGCTTGCGGACGAACCGATCACGTATGAACGACACCGATGCGGACGCGATCGTCGTCGGCGGCGGCCCGGCCGGACTGAGCGCGGCGCTGTTCGCCCAAAAGAACGGCCTCGAAACGGTCGTGTTCGACACGGATGCGACATGGATGCACAAGGCACACCTGTTCAATTACTTGGGGATCGGCTCCGTCGACGGCTCGGCGTTCATGGAGACCGCCCGCGAGCAGGTCGACAGCTTCGGCGTGACGCGTCACGACGCGACGGTGGCCGACGTCGCCGAGGGCGAGGACGGCGGCTTCGTCGTCTCGACCGACGGGGACGAGTACGCGGCCGACTACCTGATCCTCGCGACCGGCGCGAACCGCGACCTCGCGGAGACGCTCGGCTGTGCGTTCGACGGCGACCTGGTCGACGTCGACGTGACGATGGAGACGAGCGTCGAGAATGCCTACGCGACCGGCGCGATGGTCCGCGCGGAGGAGTGGCAGGCGATCATCTCGGCCGGCGACGGCGCGGCCGCGGCCCTGAACGTCCTCTCGAAGGAGCAGGGCGAGCACTTCCACGACTTCGACGTGCCGGCCGATGCTCGGGCCGTCTTCGGCGGGATGAGCGAGTAGCCATCCCGTGGATGATCGGGTCGGTCATCCCGTCCGCCACCGAGTGTAGACCAACGAGAGCGACAACACCGTCCAGAGGACGGGGATCACGAGCATGCCCGTCCCGATATCGACCACCTCGGCGACGACTCCGATGACGACGGGGACCGAGGCGATTCCGACGTACGTCGCCGCGGTGGTGAGCGCGCTCAGCGGGCCGCTGTACTCCGTCGCCGCCTCAACCCCATAGGCGGAGAGGACCGGAAACAGCGCCGAGACGAGAAAGCCCGCCACGAAGACCGTGACGAGCACGGTCGCCGGCGTCCGGACGACGACCGCGAGAGCGAGGACCGGCAGGGCGGCCGCGGCGGTGCCGATCGCGAGGGTGAGATAGCGAAACCGCTCCACCAGTCGGGAGTAGGTGAGTCGGCCGGGAACGTACGCGAGGAGGTAGACGGACAGCGCGAGGTTCGCCAGGCTTCGGTCCATGAACGTCGCGGCGTAGTAGGGTAGCCACGTGAACAGCGCGCCCTCCACGCCCCCGAGCAGCATCATCGCGACCAGCGCGCCGCGGATCCGCGGTCGCGCGAGGAGTCGCCGAAGGGTGGCGAGGTCCAACTCGCGCTCGCTCCAGGCGGTCGTCGGGGCATCGAGCAGCCGGATGGCGATCAGTACGGGCACAAACCAGACCGCGAGCACGAGGAACGTCCACCGCCAGCCCGCGACCTCCAACACCGCGCTGACGATCACCGGGCCCGTGACCGCACCGAGCGACCACGCGAGCCCGTAGAGGACGAAGGTCCGACCGACTCGTGCCGGATAGAGATGGCTCAACAGGGGTCGGTCGACCCCGCGGAAGACGCCCATCATCGCGCCCTGCGCGAGTAACGCGCCGAGGAACAGCCAGTAGACCGGGGCGGTCGCCAGCGCGACGAGCGCGGCGATCGTGCCGCCGACGCCGACGAGCAGCGTTCGGCGGACCGGGGTCCTCCCTGCGAGCAACCCCACCGCGACGATGGCGACCACGAACCCGAGGGTGCCGGCCGGGGCGACGAGCCCCAACAGCCCCTCCGAGACCCCGAAGTCGGCCTCGAAACTCGCGAGCAGCGGTCCGCGGGTCTGCATCGTCATGGCGTCGCCGGCGACGAACCAACAGGCAAGCAGCAGCCACGTTCGACGTCGGGTCACGGGGCGACCTCCGGACGCGAACGAGGGTGAGCGGCGTGGGGCACGACGGTTCGGACTTTCCGAGGATAGGTAAAAACGGTTCCCGTCCATCCGAGAGTTCGACGTCGACGAGCGTCGCCGACATTGAGCGGGCCCGACTTCCCGGGCCGAACGTTCCGTCGGGCGAAGCACACCAACTCCGGAGCGCCCAGCCGTCCGGCGCATAAAGGTAAGAAAGCATAGAACATTCGAATATAGTCATATATTTTATTATTTCTGAAGAGCGAGCGTGGCCAAGCACGGGGCGCCCGGTCGATCGTCGGAGTTTAAACCGAACCGGTCGTAACTCGGACGTATGGGTTCTGACGTTCTCTCCCGCATCGAAGGGACCGGAATCATCGGGATCGTGCGCGGCGCATCGGCCGACGTCGTCATCGAGGTCGTCGACGCGCTCCAGCGCGGCGGGGTCGACGTCGTCGAGATCACGGCAGACACCGACGGCGTGGCGGATCTGCTCGCCGACGTGGCCGCGTCGTTCGGCGACGAGGTGACGCTGGGCGCGGGAACGGTGCTCGACGCGCCGACCGCGCGGACCGTTCTCATGAACGGCGCCTCGTTCGTGGTCACGCCGACGGTGAATCGGGCGGTCATCGAGACCGCGAACCGGTACGGTGCGCCGTCGTTCCCCGGCGCATACACGCCGACCGAGGCGATCGAGGCGTACGAGGCCGGCGCCGATGCCATAAAGGTGTTCCCTGCGAGCACCGGCGGCCCGGATCACGTCCGCGCCATCGGCGGTCCGCTCCCGCAGGTACCCCTGGTTCCCACCGGCGGCGTCTCGATCGACGACGCGGCCGCCTACTTCGAGGCGGGCGCGACGGCGCTCGGCGTGGGGGGCTCCCTCGTCGATCTCGACGCGGCCGAACGCGGCGACTACGATACGGTCACCGCGAACGCGGAGGCGTTCCGGCGGATCGCGGACGAGCGGCGACAGCAGCGGTGAAGCGGCGGGAACGGGGAGCGATTTCTGGTACACGCCAGTCATACGGACGCCAGTCATACGGTCGTCAGTCAGTAACCCACGACTTCGGTCGTGGGCTTCCTCCTTGCAGTGCCGTGATCTCGAAGGAGAAGTCGACTGGCGGTCGGCTCGCTCCGTGGGCGATAGGTTTATGATCGAACCATCGCGTTGATTCGAACGTGACACGCATCGTCTTCATCGGAGCCGGGAGCATGGTGTTCGCGAAGAAACTCGTCGGCGACGTGCTCTCGTTTCCGGAGTTGGCCGACAGCGAGATCGTGTTGATGGACGTCGACGAGCATCGTCTCGAGCAGACGACCCGCGTCGCCGAGGCGATGGTCGAAAACGGCGGCGTCGACGCGACCGTCGAATCCACCACGGACCGGCGGGAAGCGCTCGAGGACGCCGACTACGTGCTCAACATGATCAACGTCGGCGGGACCGAGCCCTTCGAGAACGAGATCCGCATTCCCGAGCGATACGGCGTCAAGCAGGCGATCGGCGACACGTTGGGTCCTGGGGGGATCTTCCGTGCGCTTCGGACCATCCCGACGATGCTCGACATCGCCGCGGACATGGAGGAGTGCTGTCCCGACGCGCTGTTAATGAACTACACCAACCCGATGGCGATCCTCTGTTGGACGCTCTTCGAGGAGACGGACATCGAGACGATCGGCCTCTGTCACAGCGTTCCCCACACGGCGGAGGCGATCGCCGAGTACGTCGGCGTTCCCGAGGAGGAGCTCGACTACTGGGTCGCCGGGATCAACCACATGGCGTGGTTCCTCAGGTGTGAACACGACGGGGAGGACCTCTACCCGCGACTCCACGAGGCCGGCGGAAATCCCGGGATATACGAGCGCGATACGGTCCGGTTCGACCTCATGGAGCACTTCGGGGCCTTCGTTACCGAGTCCAGCCACCACAACAGCGAATACCACCCGTACTTCCGAACCGATCCGGAGGAGATCGAGCGACTCACCGGTACCGACTACGCCGAGCGGATGCCGACGGCGACCTATCTGCAGGGGTGGATGGAACGCTCCGAAGAGCGCGACGCCGCGCTGGAGGACGTCGATCCCGACGACGTCGAGATCGAACGCTCCGAGGAGTACGCCTCCCGGATCATTCACTCACTCGAAACCGACACCCCACGTCGGTTCAACCTCAACGTCAGCAACGATGCCGGCGCGATCGGGAACCTGCCGACCGAAGCCTGCGTCGAGGTGCCCTGCTTCGTCGATGCGACCGGCGTTCATCCCTGTTCCGTCGGCGACCTCCCGCCACAGCTGGCGGCGCTCAACGAGTCGAACGTCCGCGTCCAGCAGCTCACGGTGAAGGGAGCGGCGGAGAACGATCGCGATGCGATCCACCAAGCGGTAAAGCTTGACCCGCTGACTGCGGCCGAGCTGACTCTTTCGGAGATCCACGAGATGACCGAGGAGCTCATCGAGGCGAACGAGGCGTACCTGCCGGAGTTGCGGTGAAACGACCGATCCCCCCAGACGCTCTCGAGGAGCCGTCGTTCGGACTGAACCCACGACGCCGCTTTCGATCCGATCGTTCTCCATGACGAAATGGAAGGTGACGCTCCGTCCCGCGATACCAGTCGGAGCGGGGAGTCCGGTCGGAGCTGTTCGTGACCGAACGGTACCGTTTGGGCCCGTATCGTCCGAAGCTCTTCGGTTCGTCCGCAGTCGACGTGGAGAGTTGGTGACGTGAGGCCGATTCGATCGACGCGTCATCGTTCATCTATGCTGAACGCTCCGTTCGAAATCGGAACACGCGTGAACGGGAGGAGAACGACGTTCGTGAGATTACGCCAATACGGACGTAATGACGCCGAGTTCACTGACCGGTAGCGAGATAGTGACGGATATCAGTACATAATGAAAATATTATGAATCTGCCCGAGCGGACGAACGGTCTACGGACGGAACGGGCCGACTGCCTCGGGGTCGTTCGAACGACCGCGTCTGCCGTGGTGACGAGGGGCGTCGTCTCTCGAACCACGTGACCCCGAGGCGATTCACATGTACTCCTCCTCCAGCACCCATCCGAGCGCCCGCTTGTAGTGGGTGAACAGCTCCTCGACGCCGCGGTGTCGCAGCTCTTCGTCGTCGAGTTGGTCGATCAGAAACTCGTACTGCTCGCGAACCTCCTCTTCCGAGCGCATGGGAGCGGTTGGTCCTCCACGGAAATACGTTCGGGGGACGAACGCGCCCGGCGACGCGCGGATCGACGGCGAGTGGACTTACAGGACCCCGAGCGCCGACAGCAGGTAGAAGACGGCGACGAGCACGACTCCGATGGTGACCAGCCGCCAGGCGAGCTTGAGCACGAACTTCCCGACGATGATGACGAGTGCGACCGCCACGAGCGCGACCAACAACTGAGCGATCGGGTCGCCAGCGAGGCCAGCCTGCAACGCGTCGGGGCCCCACGGGCTCGATGCCACGCCGGGGACGGAGTACGGGATCAACATGGCGAAACACACGACGAGGGGCGGCATAAGCCTGTGGGACGGGCGGATCGAGGGCATCCATTATTTAATTTTGATACTTTCGGCCTCGTCGAACGTTTTCACGACCCTCCCGCGTGACGTCTTATCTCGGACGGAGCCGGGAAGCTTCCGGTACCATGCCAGCTTGAACCCCCCTTCGGTTCCGGTGGGATGGCCTCTCTATCTTTCGATTCATCGAGATTGAATCCACTTTCACCCCGGTCTAGCTAGCCTTATGTCGACGCGTTCCATTCCATACAAACGACTCGGTTTCGACGGCGAAACCGCCGATTCGAGAACCTGTGTGGAATCGAATAGATACGCACCTGATATGGACCGGGAACACAAGCTAAAAGGGTCCACTACGCTAGTATACCATCACGATACATGATCCGATCCGAACGCCGCCGGAGCGGGGTGTCCGTCGAATGAGCAGCGACGGAATCTCCGCGGACGAGCTGGAACTGCCGATCAAACGAACCACGGGCGAGACGCTGGAGGAACGGCTCACGGGCAACGCCTACCACAACATCCTCCCGGCCCGATACCTCCGAAAGGACGCCGACGGAGAGCTCGTCGAGACGCCCGATGATCTCTTCGTTCGCGTCGCGCGCAACGTCGCGCTCGCGGAGGCCGTCTTCGAAGCTGAAAAGCGTGACGTCGAGATCACCGTTACGCCGGCCCAGCTGAAGCCCGACCACCCGCGTCGCGACGAGCTCGCCGCTGAGGTCTTCGGCGCCGGGACGACCGCGGACGACGAGGCCGAGACGACGCTCTCCGTCTACAACGTCAACAAGTTCGCCTACGAGACGGTCGTTCCCGAGCTGCCCGAGGGAGTCCGCGAGCACGTCGAGGAGACCGCCGAGACGTTCCGTGAGGGGATGGAATCGCTTTCCTTTATGCCGAACTCCCCGACGCTGATGAACGCCGGCGACGAGCTCCAGCAGCTCTCCGCCTGCTTCGTCGACTCCCCCGGCGACGACATCACTGACATCCATCAAACCGCCAAGGAGGCCGCTGAGGTCTTCCAGTGTCTGACCGCCGACGCCACGGTTCACGTCGAGGGGAAGGGGATCGTCTCGATAGCCGACGTCGAACCGGGGGACGGGATCGTCCAGCGCGACGGCGACGGCTACCGGCTCCGACCGGTCGAGGAGATCCACGCATACGACGACGCGCCGACGCGTCGACTCGAAACCGAAAGCGGGATCCGGATCACCGGCACCCCGAACCACCGCCTGCTCGTCGACGACGAGTGGACCGAACTCGCCGACGTCGAGTCGGGTGACACGGTCGCCGTCCGTCTCGGCTGGCTCCCGGAGTCGACCGCCCCGGTCGAACTGGAGTCGGTACCGAGCGGTGCGGGCTGGGCGGATGCACGCACCGTCTCCAACGAAGCGATCGCGTCGCTCCACGCGGACGGCCACTCCGACTACGAGATCGCCGAACGGCTCGACTGCTCGTCGTCCACGGTGCAGCGCCGCCGAGCGAACGAACTCGGTCTCCCCGCCAACGGCGATGGCGGTCGGCCGGCCGGCCGGACCTTCGACGAGGACGCGTTCGTGACCCTCCACGAGGCGGGCCGTACCGACGGAGAGATCGCCGCCGAGCTCGACGTCAGTGCCGCGACGGTCGGGGGATTCCGCCGTGCTCGTGAGCTCGAACCCAACGGAGAACCCGTCAAGACCGTCACCCAACCCGAGGAGCTGACCGCCGACGTGGCCGAACTCGTCGGGCTCTGGATCGGTGACGGGTCGGTCCATCAGGACGGGATCCGGTTCCACGTCTCCCGTGACGAGGTCCTCGACCGCGTCGACACGCTGACGCGGGATCTGTTCGACACCGGCGCGGACTGGACGTGGAGCGAGGGCTGTTACGAGGTCGTGATCCACAGCCACGAGGTCAAACGCTGGTGGCTCAGGAACTTCGGGGACGCGAAACCGTCCTCGGCCGAGGCGACCGTGCCGGAGCCGATCCGTGCCGCCGACCGCAAGATCGTCGCCGCGTTCCTCCGGGGACTGTTCACCGCCGACGGCACCCTCTCGAAGGGGAAGTATCCGCGGCTCTACAGCGCCTCCGAGGCGTTGATCGACGAGGTCGCACAGCTCCTGCTCGGGATCGGCGTTCCCGCGGACAAGTGGGAGTGGTCGGAGAACGACGACCGTGAGTACTTCACCGTCGCCCCGGTCGGTCGCGAGGGACTTCGCCCGTTCGCCGACGAGATCGGATTCGTCGACGAGCGAGCCGAGACGCTCACGGCCGCGCTCGACGAGACCGAAACCCGGCCGACCGACGTCGGTCGCGTGACGGGGTCGACGTGGGAGCAGTCGGTCGTCGAGGTCTCGAATGCCGGCACGGACACCGTCTACGACGTCACCGTCGCCGACGACCACGAGTACGTCGCCAGCTCGGTCGTCTCGCACAACAGCGGGGGCGGCATGGGGTACGCCTTCTGGAAGCTCCGGCCGTACGGCGACGCCGTCGGCTCCACGGGCGGGATCGCCTCCGGGCCGATCACGTTCATGCGGACCTTCGACCAGATGTGTGAGACGATCGCACAGGGCGGCGCCCGGCGCGGCGCCCAGATGGGGGTCATGCGCGTCTCGCATCCGGACGTCATCCAGTTCATCCACTCGAAGAACAAGGACGTCTCGCTGGCCCACTCGCTGCGGCTGAACGACCCCGACGACTTCACGCACACCTCCTTTGCGGACGCCTTGGAGGAGGCCCGTGAGCTCATCGACGACGAGGGGCGCGTTCCCGAACACCTCCGGAACGCCGTCGAGGGGCACCTCTCGAACTTCAACATCAGCGTCGGCGTCACCGACGACTTCATGGAGGCGCTGTACGACGACGAGGAGTTCGTCTTCACCAACCCACGCACGGAGGAGCCACACGTCGCGACGCCGGAGACGAAGGAGATCTACGAGATGTTCGACCTGGGCCACCACGTCGAGGTCGGCGAGGTCCTCTCCGTCCCCGCCGCCGAGCTGTGGGAGCACATGATCGAGGGCGCCCACGAGAACGGCGAGCCCGGCGTCATCTACCTCGAACGGGTGAACAAGATGCATTCGTTTGACGTCGAGGAGCATCCGGAACACCGGATCCTCGCGACGAATCCCTGTGTTACGGGTGACACGCTGATCAGCACCGAGAGCGGGCTGATTGAAGCCGAGGATCTCTACGAGCAGGGCGTCGCACGCGACGTCGTCGTGGACGGTCGTCTCAGCGAAGAGACGCTCAAGGAAGCGAGCAGCGTCTACAAGACCGGTGAGAAGGATGTTTATAAACTCACGACGGAGGAAGGCTACGAACTCCGTCTAACCGCGGACCATCGCGTCATGACGGATGACGGATGGGTCGAAGCCGGAGATCTCGATGCGGGTGACACGGTTCACGTTCAGAACCGGAAAGGCTCGTTCGGTCAGCACGGAACGGCCGCGGAGGGTCGTGTGCTCGGCTGGATGGTCGGTGACGGTCACCTCAAAAACGGTGAGGAGCGCGCCGTTCTCAACTTCTACGACGAGGACGCTGAAGTCTCGGAGTCGTTCGCGGCCGACGTGAACGAGGTCGTTCGCGACCCCGTCGGTAACGCCGACTACGAGGTCGGCGTCAGCGAGATCTCCAGAGGTGACGACTACCGCGGCGCACAGGCTGTCGAGCAGCGGATCCGCTCGGCCCGACTGTACGAGTACGCGGAGGAAGCCGGCTTGGTTGACCGGAAGCACCAAGTCCCCGAGGCAGTGATGCGCGGGAGCGAGGAGATGGCGCGCGGATACCTCCGTGCGCTGTTCTCCGCTGACGGCGGCGTTCAGGGCAACGTCGAAAAGGGCGTCTCCGTCCGACTCACGAGCACAAGCACCGATCTGTTAAAAGAGGTCCAGCAACTCCTGCTCAACTTCGGAATCTTCAGCAAGATCTACGAAGAGCGCCACGAGGCGGGCGTTCAGGAGATGCCCGACGGAAACGGCGGAACTGCGGAATACGAGCGGCAGGCCGATCACGATCTCGTCATCTCGAAGGACAATCTCGTTCGGTTCACGGAGGAGATCGGATTCCTCCTCGACTCGAAACGAAACGCACTCGACGAACGTCTCGCGAACTACGACCGCGGGCCGTACAGCGAGGGGTTCGAAGCGACCGTTTCCGCAGTCGAGAACGACGGCCATGAAGCGGTCTACGACCTGACGGAACCCGAGACGAGTTCGTTCGTCGCAAACGGTCTCGTGGTTCACAACTGCGGGGAACAGCCGTTGGAGGAGTACGAGGCCTGTAACCTCGGACACATCAACCTCTCGACGATCGCAGCCCAAGAGGCGCCGGACTGGCGCGTCTGGTCGGCCGAACACGCCGACGAGTACGATTCCCACGAGGCGGCGGTCGATGCCTTCCTCGAGGAGGCGATCGACTTCGAGGAGTTCGAGGAGCGTATCGACTACGGCACGCGCTTTTTGGAGAACGTCGTCACCATGTCGGACTTCCCGGTCGAAAAGATCGAAGAGACGGTCCGCGACATGCGGAAGATCGGGCTCGGCATCATGGGGCTCGCCCAGCTGTACATCCAGCTCGGCGTCCGCTACGGCTCCGAGGAGGGCAACGAGGTCGCCCGCCAGCTGATGACGCACATCAACCACGAGTCGAAGTGGACCTCCCACGAGCTCGCCGAGGAGC
>LFFM01000734.1_pt1 | contig 23072 bp, 21 predicted proteins | sample 643131 | NCBI WGS metagenome assembly LFFM01 (sample SAMN03777445, study PRJNA286221) | soda lake metagenome | biome: soda lake; feature: Kulunda steppe; material: water; isolation source: sample Tc-Br brine of Tanatar trona crystallizer | place: Russia: Kulunda steppe | collected 2011-07
TAATTTCTTCTATATTCCTCTGGAAACCGCCAGAGATATGCTCTGGCTGGAGGATGAAGTAACGGAGATGATGGTATTTGGGCCCGGACCTGATGCCGCCGGAGCTTTGCAGTCCGAGATCGACGGTCTGATGGACGAAGAAGGGGCAGAAAATTATTCGACCCTTGTCTGGAACGAGGGAGATCCCTTTATACAGCTTTATGATGAGCTTTCTGATTTTCTAATTATAGTTTATCTGACCTTTATATTGATGGGGGCTATAATAATAATCTGTATTTTGACCATGATTATCAGGGAGAGAACTTCTGAAATAGGTATGATGGCCGCCTTAGGGCTTAAGGAAAGAGACATAATGAAGGTGTTTTTGCTGGAGGGCACTTTCCTGGGCTTTTTGGGCAGTGTGCTGGGAGCTGTAATCGGTGGTTCACTTACCTACTATTATTCAGAGGCAGGAATTCATCTGGAAATGTTTGGAGATGTTTTTGAGGAAACGGCCAGGCATATTGAGGGTATGATGGAACCGGTATTTTATACCCTCTTTGATTTTGGTAATGTTTTTCTGGGGTTTTCGCTTGGTTTTATAGTTGTAGTCCTGGCCTGTCTTTACCCCGCTTATAAGGCTGCCAAAATGGACCCGGCAGAAGCCCTGCATTATATCGAAGAATAATTCTCAGCTTAAGAAAAGAGAAGCCAGGCGTGAAAGATTTTATGAAACAATGTTAAACATAAAACATACAGTTAAAAAATATTTTAGTATTATTTAACAAAAGCAGGCATTTTAAAACTTCAAAAGGGAGAAGTGATCCTGATGCAGGAAACTTTTGAAGTATTCTTCAATCTTTCATATTTGATTTTGATTATTTCACTGGGGCTGAAAATACTAAGAAAAAGCGGGGGCAGCAAGTACTTTAAACTATTTGGATTTATGGCCTTAATTTTAGGTTTTGGAGATGCTTTTCATTTAATTCCAAGGATATATTATCATTTCACCTCAGGAGCAGAAGAACTTGTCTTTGCCCTGGGTTTTGGAACTTTAGTTGCATCTATTACAATGACTATTTTTTATATTATATTTTATGAAGCCTGGAAAGTAAGATACAAGATTAATACAGCAAAAATTTTAGATGTTATTGTGTATATACTTGGTATAACAAGAGTTTTAATCTTACTTTGTCCTCGAAATGAATGGTTTATCCATGAATCTTCGCTTGCCTGGGCAATATTCAGAAATATACCCTTTACTCTGATGGGACTTTTAATTATCTTTATGTTTTATAAAAAAGCCGCAGAGTACGGAGATCGGGACTATAAATTAATTTCTATAGCTGTTTTTCTGTCCTTTGCATTTTATCTTCCAGTTGCTATTGGATCATCTTTCTATCCAATTTTAGGTTCACTAATGATACCTAAAACATTAGCCTATGTATGGATTATTGCAATTGGCTATAAACAGCTAAAAAAATATAGAGAAGGCACAGCACACAAATTTGTGAATTGAATGTTGTAAAAAAATGCTTAGTGTTTATTGGCTGCCCCGGTACCCTAGTCTCCAGTCTGCAGAAAATATAATAAATCGGCAAAACCCCATGCTGTTGATCTGGCTTCATGGGGTTTTAGCGTAATCAATCTTTATAAACCTTTTTTTATAAGGCTTCAATAGTGGCCAAAGCATGCATGTTACCTTCCTCTACCAGCAGATTGGGGTGGTCGGTAAACATTTCAATGGCCCATTCCGGGGCGTTTACTATCCAGCCTTCCAACATTTGATCGGTTATTCTGGCGGTTTTTAAACTTATTGTACCTCTGCCAAATTCATTAATTCTTGTTCTGGCTGATACCATTTCTTCACCCTGGCCATAGCGAATCTCGAAAACTTCATCGGCCATGGCTTCGGGTGGAGCGATAATTTCAATAGTGATCAACAACTCATCATTATCGAGTTCATTTACCACCACAAATCCTATTGTAGGACAATCTAAGACAGATATCATATCTATTACTCTCGTTCCCATTATTCCTGCAGAATTGACCATAAATATACCTCCAGTCAAAAAGAAAATCATGCTCAGCAGGGCTGTAATTAGAAATATCTTTTTCATCTTATTCACCTCACCTTCTGATAATCATTTGTCGGTTATTAATCACTAAGAAACTTACTGCTCTATGGCCAGAAGCTGATCCATGAGAATATTAATCATAAGATATATTATGGGTACCCACAAGTGTCCAATCCAGGCCCATTATTCTCTGCTAAAACAGGCATAAATGTTATTATTAGCCCTGTTGTCAGAATCAGAACAAGTAGTAATGAAAAAATGCCGCTATTTTTTATAAAATTCAGATATTTTGAGTTGATTTTAAACATAACATTCACCTCTTCCGGCATAATAAGAGTGGCTTTTTGCTAATTTTGCTTATATCTTTCTCTATATTATACTATACTATTTTTTGCAATAGGGCTAGTCATATCCTGCTCAAATCTCAGTCATATTTTAGTCTTTTTAACAAATTTAAATCTTTGAGAACCGAAAATAGGCAAGGAATAAAATATTTAAAAACCTCTTAGCTATTACCTTTGGACATAGTTTATACTTAACTTTAACTAAAAGAAGAGAGGGATTTAGTTGTTAGTTAATCAGTAAAACCCCCACCGGTTGAACAAAAATAACCGATGGGGGGAGTAAGATTTATAATGTAGTTTTCAGGTTAAAATATTTAGCATCTGTTATTTAATTTACTTCTACCCAGATAGGATTGGAAATGGCATTGTTGCCTTCTTCATCAATAACTCTTATCAGGAACCAGTCATCTTCATTGACATTTAATTCAAAGTTGAATTCTTTCTCTAGTGGAGCTGTCAGAGGAACGTGCTCAGAAGATAAGAGTTCCGACTCTTTTATTCCCTCACTGTTATATATGTGTACTTCTTGCAAACCCTTAACTGCTTCTGTTCGGAAAGAAAGCTGAAATTCTCCGTTTTCAGCTTCGTGCTTTTCTCCAAACATTTGGTCAGGATAAATTAGGGGGCCATAGCTTACAAAGGCATTTCCTTCTTTTACAGCAGAACTGTAATTTTGCGGTGTTAGCTCATCTTCCACATAGGCATAAGTTCGACGATAACCAGTGACGGTTGTTTCTACATCATGAACATCCGTTGAACCGACCAGGAACTTTTCTCCTCCATTATCCCAGTATTCTTCCGCCAAATATTCTATAGTTTCTTCTCTATCAGCAAACCATTCAACTACATCATAACCAGGATCATAACCTCCCGGTATATCATCTTCCTGCAGGCTGTAATAATATCCGTAGGATATCCATGGATGATCAACCTGAATAACCACATCATCTACTTCAGGTTCTTCATTTACCTCCCGAGCAGCGGCAAAAATTTCGCTAGCTTCGCCATCTTCGGGCAGCTCATCATAACTTAAAGGTAGAGGATAAACATTGAAATGTGCCCACATGGGTGAAATTTCTATGCTGGGAATAAAGGGAACTCCTCTCTGTTCACTGTAATTATGAACTTCCTCATGCCTTTCCACACTATCATGATCGCTTAAAAACACCAGATCTAGTTGTCCAGCCAGGTTTGATCTTACCAGATCTTTAGGAGAAGTTAAGCCATCTTCAATATCAGAATGCTGGTGGAGATCGACTCCATACCAATTGTCTTCAGCAGGATCAGTAAAAATTTCAACTGTTGCTTCTTTACTAGTAATTTCACCGGATTCAATAGTTATATCTTCCAGCAATTCTGGTTGGCTGACAAAATTAGCCCCTGATTTTATCTGCATGTCAAATGTTCCTGGAGGCAGGGGAAAGTTGGCTTTACCCATTTCTTCCAGCTCGGTAAATCGCGTTTCTACTCCTAAAAAGCGCGGAACATATTCCGGGACACCTTCTAATTCAATTCTGGCATCTAAAGGATCAGCCGAGAAATCATCACTTATTTGAAGTTCGAACTCTCCTGGTGCTTCGACGTCATCAAAATCTGCCTGATATTGTTCTGTTTCACCCCCAATAGAGACTTCCTGACGACTGCTGGGTAGAGCATTTTCAAACACAGTTTCCAGCTCATAATCACCTTCAGGTAGTTTTAGTTCATAATTGCCTTCATCTCCGATTGTCCAGGTGTATATATCATTATTTTTATAGGCAATTACTATTGGAGTATCCACCTGATTACCTTGGGAGTCAAAGACTTCTCCAGAGATTTTTCTGGTTGCCGTTTCGGATAAATCCATATTGAATTTATTAACCCGGGCAGCATCTCCTATTGGTTCGACCTGGAGTCTGGTAGAATAGCTCACTGTTTCACCTGATTCCATGGTTTGTATTTCATACTGCTCGGTCCAGGTGGTACCGCCTTCCACCAGCTCGTGATAATCTGAATGCAGCCCAAATGCCCAGCCTTCATTATAACCTACCATCCAGTCAGCCAGAGTATCTTCACGAGGGCCGCGACCTCCTGGAACAAAAATCCATCCACCTTCTATTGCCAGGCTGTAACCAGAATTCATGTCAGTGTAAGTTTCTTCACTGTTGTTTTCCATGGTGGTATCTATATTAACAAAATTATCTCCTGATTCCAGTGTGTAAGTAGTAACAAGGTCTACTTCATTCCAGTCTCTGCGAGCTTCAACCACTGCCCTTTCTGGATTATCTTCGATAATTTCCAATTCCTGATATTCCGTAGGCCAGGCAGCCCAGCGGTTGGGTAGAAAATCTATCAGGGTAACCTGATCAGTCTGAATTTCTCCATCCACTACAGCAGCACCATCGAGTATGCCGCCATATGGTACTCCCCAGGGTGGAGTAGAACCGTCAGAGCCAGTAACTGTGATAGCCAGTTTTTCATTTTTCATTGTGATGTCGGTTTCAGAATAAGCTTCGCCATCTGGTATTGGTGTCCAGCCTCTTTCAACCCTAACCGAATTATCCTGTGCAGAAGCATGTTCCGACAAAATTATGGGAAACATTAATGTAGCTGTCAGTATCAAAACGACCAAAAGACTAGTTTTGATGAAAGGAGAAAATAAGTGTTTTGTTCTGTTATCCATTTAATAATTACCCCCTTATCAGAGAGTTAGACACTTTTTGAAAATGAGTTAAGTAGAATAGTTGCAAATATAAGAGAATATGCGAGCTTGTAAAATATAATTGCTTCTTATATTGCCTCATATCTACCATGTAATTATAAACAAAATTATTGCATCATGTCAACATAAATGCTTGATATATAATCATGATTAATAGAGATAAAAAAATAAAATGATTTTGAAAATTACTGGAATAGTAAATTTAGGAATATAACAATAAAGGAATTCTATAGTTTTTTCAGAATATTATTAGTTAAAGGGGTTTAATAGAGTTTTTAGTTATTATAGCTTTTTGTATAAATTTGATAATATTTATAGCATTAGGATTATCCATTACTCCTTTTAAATATGAAGAATCTGCAATAAATTTGCAACCAGGAAAAACCTTTTTTGCCTATACCGATGGCTTCATTGAGCAGGAAGTTACAGGAAAAGGTAATATAGAAAAACAGGCTAACTTAACATATATAGTTATCCAGCATCATTAAATCTGATTACTTTTATTGCCACTAATTATTATAAAATTCATTTCCACTCCTGTATGAAAGCCTCAAGGGAATAAGTAAATTCTAAAAACGTAATTTTTTGTCCTATAGAGCTCTACCAAGTCTTAAATTTGGGGAAGCACCCGGTACTTTGTGTTCAAATTTAGGTTAAACCTGGCACTCTTATATTTTTGAGCTATACTTAAGGAGGTAAAAGCAGATGGCCAGTTTTAATAATACTGATGACAAACCAAAAAAGTTCTACCACGACCAACCCCTGGCGGTTTATATCATCATCATTTTAGCCTTTGCCGCTTCGGTCTATCTCTTGTTTTATAGTGAGGGTTTTGTTGAAAATATTATGGTGGAACTAATAGGCGCCGTCATGTTTCTTTTTATAGTCGATCAGCTGCTACTCCGTTCTAATCGCAAACGCTGGAATGTGGTCAGAAACGAGGTGGAGCATATACTCTCGCGTACCCTCAGTATACTGCGGGATGAGATTTTACTGGAACTCTTCGCCTTTAAAGCAGCTCCCGTTTTTGATCGTAGACCTTGGTCAGAAACCTGGAATGAAAGAAACCGGAAAGAAAATGAGAAAGAAGAGCTTGAAAAGTTGGAGTTGCAGATAATCGAACAGAAATATAATTATTTGCAGGAGGTTCTGCAGTGGGAGGATAAGAGGCTGTTGCAGACTGTGGAGGAAAATTTTCTGGATGAAGAGTATCATGAATATTTTTTGGATCAGGCCGAAAATCTCTGGCGGGTACTGAATACCCGATATTCCGAGCATCTATCGGTCGATGTGGTCGATGAATTGCTCAGGCTTAACCTTTATCTGCGAGATCTGCATAGTGGCATTCGCACCTATCAAAAGGCTTCTATCTATCCCGATCGCAGAGAGCTCTACGAGAGGAGAGGTGGCCAGAGCATTTGCTATAATTTGAGAGAGGTGATCAGATCGCTGCAGCGTTTGAGGAAGATGGGCTATGCCCGCACCTTACCCTTCGATTATGATTAAAGACTGATAATTTATTATCTCTGTCATTTATAAATGTTATTAACTGAGAATGTTTGTCCATCACGGTACATTTATTATTGCCTTCAGCCTGGCTAAAAATCACATTAGTGTTGCCCCGGAAAAAGCAGTATTGAAACAATCTAACGATGAAATTACAGAAGCCGGTTATACTGATACCAGAGAAATATTTAGAATCGAGTAGAATCAGTCCAAATTTCCTGCTTTATAATCTTATAATGAACGCTGATTATAAAGTTATTTACCTAAAATCAATTATATTTATAATTTTTTAAAATACCCTCTTGACCTTGAGTTGACTTTAGGTTATATAATTAAGATAAATCACAGGGGGGATTTAAAATGTTAATAAGTGAGTTTGCTGAGAAAACTGGTATTGGTATTGACACATTAAGGTATTACGATAATATTGGTCTCTTAGTTCCAGCAAGAAAAAATGGTAACCGTTGTTATACTGAGGAGGATTTAAAGAAAGCTAAAGAGATTGATTATTTAAAAAGCCTTCGTTTTACCCTTGATGAGATTCAGGTTATCTTTGTATTGGATGATAAAATGGAAAAATGGCTAGACAAAGGCTTAAGTGAGTCCGAAATTATTAAAAAAGAAAAAGATACTTTTCAAAGCATGAAAGATATGTTAAAAAAGAAGCAGCAAGAAATAATTGAAGAGGAGCAGAAAATAAAGAAAGCTAAAACTTTATTGGCTGAGATCCAGGAGAAGTTAGCTTCATTTGAAAGGGAAGAATAAATCATTTTTAATATTTTAATATAAGTTTTTTGCATAATTCATCTAGAACAGGTATATAGGGGCAGATGATTAGTATTGTTAAGTAGAAGATTGGTAGGTCCAAATTAATGGACTTACTTTATTAATTAATCTTTAGGCAAACAATCAAGCAAACTATCAGGGGGTGCTTAAAAGAGGCCCTGGGGTAAAATATAGAGTATTCTCAGGGGAAATAAGCAGGAGTTAGGAGTGAAGTGTTTAATTATGTATTTAGGAAGGGGTTGCTTTCTTTCTGGCAATCTCTTTTTTTATTTTAAAAATAACAACAATGGGGGAAAACGGTATGCAGGTTATAGTGGATCGCATTAAGGCCAGTCGGGCTGTGCTTGTAGCTGATTGGGCTGGCAAGAAAGAGGAGATTATTATGCCGAGAGTTATGCTGCCCGAGGGAATAGAGGTAGGAAGCACACTCTCTCTGGAACTTAAAAGCTGTGAGGAAGATTTAGAGATAGAAGGCGGCGATGAAGAGGTCAGGGATCTCTTTGTCAGAGTGAGGCGAAGAGCTGAAGATAGAAGAAAAAATCCCAGGCAGCATTGAGGCATGATCTTGGGGCGATCTTGAGGGGTGATCGTCACTGCCTGGGAAAGTTGAAAAAATATAAATTATGTATTAAGCCGTCGGCATCAGGACGGCGTTTTTTTATGGCTTAATGTTGAACATTTAGTTCTTTAACATATTATCACAGACCTGGATGAACTGCAAGAGAGGCTCTGGCCAGGGGAGTCTTGGTTTGTAGCAATAAAACAGCCCGACTTTCGACCGGTATTTTCCCGGTGAAGGATAAGGGTGAATTTTCAAATTAAATTTTTGCAACCAAAGGTCCCCGGGCAGCAAATCCCGGGGACCTTTGTCCCAACCAGTATATTCAGCTGGTATCCTGAGTAAAGGCAGATAAGCGCTGCAGTAGCTATATTTTCTCTGGTTCCTGGTTTTTCCCATTTTTCTTTTCCTCATTTCTGATAACCTTTTTGACCTCTCGGGATATCTTCTTATCAAAGGTTCTCACCATCAAAACCGAACTTCTGGCTCTATCTGCGATTACATCAGGAATTGACCCGAAGAGCATATTTTTCAGCCGCCATTCCTGGGAAGCACCGATGATTGTCAGATCATAATCATTTTGTTCTGTTTCCTGGATAATTCCATCGGCTATTATTTCATTTTCAATGATTTTAATTTCGATACTGGCCCTGGTATCATCAGTCAGTATTTTCTTGACCTCTTTTTCCGCACTGGCATATTCTTTCTCTTTATCTGCTCCGGGATTGATAACCCTTAAAACTGTTATCCTGCATTCTTCTGAACTGGCAAAATCATTGGCCAGCTCAAGGCCATACTCGGCATGTTCACTTCCCCTAAAGGGCACAAGAATATTGCAGATTTGCTTCAGATCTCTGTTCTTTAAAACCCCAACCTTACAGGGCGCCTTTCTCACCAGCTGCCCCACCATACTACGGGAGATCTTGGAAATATTCATTTTGCCGTGCCAGCCCAGCATGAGGAAATCCACCTGTTCGTCTTTGATTGTATTGATTATTGTTTTGAACCTATTCCGGGAATATTTAACCCTGGGTTGAATCATCGTCCCGGTTTCGGCAGAAAATTTCTGAACCAGCTGGAACAGCTCAGCCTGAGTTTCCTTTCTTTCTCGCATGAAACCCTCCCTCTCTTTTGCCGACCTGAGAGGCAGCTGCTCGGGGATTTCAATTATATTAAGCACAGATATCTCAGCATCTAATTCAGTTCTCTCCAGCAGTTTATTGCTGATATTTAGCAGAGGTCTGCTGCTGGCAGGGTTGGCTACTGCAGTTAGAAGATGATAAGAGGAATATTCTCTTTCTGTTGCCAGGATACCTTTTTCCAGCGCAGGAGAAAGATTATCCGGAATTCCCGCTAGAGATAAGCCTTCTTTCCACTCAATATCAGCGCTTAGACCTTTAAGTGAAGATTTTTTTCTGCTGTAAAGAAAATACCAGATGAGACTTATAATTAAAAGAACTGCAGCCCCAATTTGAGCCGAACGACCGGCAAGAAATATTATACCAGCCGATGAAATAGCTCCTAAAATTTGAAGATAGGGATATCCCGGGGCCATGTAACTTGGCTTATAATTTTCAGGAGGATTTATCCTCATTACAATCAGCGAGATATTAACCAGAGCATAATTGACCAGAGTCAAAACTCCAGCTGAACTGGATAGAGTTTCAACATCAGCAGCCAGAACCAGGGCTATCGTGATTCCCCCGGTTAATATTATTGCCTTGGAGGGGGTATAAAACTTTTCATGAATATCATTAAATAGATCCGGTAGAATTTTATCCCGGCCCATGGCAAAACTGATCCGGGAAGATGCCAGCACAGAGGCATTGGCCGAAGAAGCTGTTGCCATCAAAGCGGCAAAGGTGACAGCCAGAGCCCCAAAACTGCCGGCAAATAATCTGGCAGCTTCGACTATCGGTGCCTCCATATCAATAACCCCGTCAAGAGGCAGGATACCAGCTGCTACCAGTATTACTGCCACATAAAGAATAGTTGGTATGATAACCGATCCGAAAAGTGCCCGGGGTAAATTCTTACCGGGATTCTTAATCTCTTCAGCAACAGCGGCAATCTCTCCAAAACCGATAAATGAGACAAAGACAAGGGCTGTAACAGGTAAAATTTCACCTCCACCATAGGGGAAAAAGGGAGTCAAATTTCCTGGCTCAACATTTAGCGCTCCCCAGATTACAAATCCAAGGAGAATTGCCAGTAAAATAGCTGTAATTAAATTTTGTGTATTGCCGCTCTCTTTTACTCCCCGGTAATTTATTACAATAAAAACCGCACCAAAAATCAGGGCAATTGTTATAAAGCTGGCATTAAAAGGTAGAAGAAGAGCCAGATATTCGCCAAAACCCTGCAGATAAAAAGCCACGGCAAAGCAAAGGCTCAACCAGAGAGCCACTCCGGCAATAGTGCCCCAGAATGAACCCAGTGCCCGGGAGATGAAATAATACAAACCCCCGCTTTTGGGCATCCCTGTTGCTACTTCAGCTGTGCTGGCAGCCGATACCAGAGCAATAACTCCGGCAATAACATAGGAAAAAACTGCCGCCGGCCCGGCATTACCAATAGCATATCGGGGCAGAATAAATATTCCAGCACCTACCATAACTCCAATACCAATGGCCAGGGCTTCTATTAAACCTAAATCTCTTGCCAGTTCGTTCTTTTGCTGCATTTCCTGCGTTTTTCTTGATTTAGTACCAGACATTTATATTACCTCCAGTGACTTGCAGAAGACGGGTTATAGCAACCAGTGTCCTTTGTCAATAATTCAGATTATCAGCAGTTTATTAATAGCAAATTAATACGCTGCGATTTATTTCAAAAAAGCTTTCATCAGAACCTTTAAGACCTGTAATTATCTCCCAAATTTGCCTGCTCAGATCTGTCGTTAAACTGACTGGCTCTTTCAATATTATCCTGAGCCGGCTCATAAGTAGGATCTATATCCAGGGAAGCACGGTATAATCTCATGGCCTTTTCTTTATCGTTTTTCTTTTCAGCAATTGCTCCCAGCAGATTGAAGGGTTCAGCATGGTTCTCTGCCATGATTATTGCTCTCTTGAGAAAACTATGGGCAAGATCAAAATTTCTTTCGTTAATAGCGTCTTTAGCTTTTAGAATTAATGTTTCATAATCAGCTTGATCAAAATCTTCGATGTCTTTTCTTGCCAGAATCTCTGCAACCTGTTCTTTAACATCTTCAGGATCACAGGATTTCCTCAAATAATCAACAGCTCCAAGTTTCATTGCTTTAACATTACTTTTGATGCTGCCATAATCTGTGATAATCAATAGAGGAGTCATTATATTTTCTTCCCTCATCTTTTCAAGCATTTCAATTTCATCTATATCGGGAAGTTTTAAATCCAGCAGGATCAGGTCATACTCCTGCTGCTCAATTTTCTTAAATCCTGTCCTGAAATTATCTGCCGTATCAATTAAATAATTTTCCTCCTGCAATGCATCTCTCAAAACCTTCCTCATTTCTGCTTCATCATCAACTATCAAGATATTTACAGTCTCGTCGGTCATCTTTTTTTCTCCCCTCTCTACCTGTTTGGCACCGGATTCCTCTTCTTTTTTCAATATTTACTTTTAGCATTTATGATTATCCTCTAATAATATCCATATTATCTCGGGATCGATTGTCAGCATTATTATCACCTTCATCATCAGCTTCTGAATCGACTACAAGTTTATCTTCTATTTCCTCCATCTTTTCATAAAGATCACTGTACTCTCTCAGCAGCCTTTCCTGCTGGTTTTCTAGTTTCAGCAAATTATTGTCAAGTTTTTGATATCTTTTTTTGAGTTCACTAATAAAATTGCTGAGCTTGCTGGAACCGATAAAAAACAGGAAAACCACCAGCGTAAAAATTATCAAATAGTTGATGTCACCCATATTGCCATTAATCATTGTAAGATTCATCTCCTTTCCTGTTTTATGGCCTCAGAGGGGGAACGGCTAAAAAAACAAAATAGCAGATAAAAACAAAAAAACTGCAGAGAAGGTCTCTGCAGCAGTAAATGCTGTGATTCGCCCGTCATTATAAAAAGACTACAGGCAACTGACTAAATAATAACCAATTACCAATTAGCCTATACCTAAATCTAAACTGTCAAATTAGGCATAAAACAGGCGTAATCCAGGCCTTCCCCTCTTACCTGCTGATGGAGTTAGCTGTCGGGTTCGGGCCAGGGGAAATGTTAGCCCTACAAATTTAGCCACTATAAACAAAGCACAAGAGCTAAATCTGATTCACCCCAAAAAATTGGGTCCTCCACTCCTGCTATTGCAGGATTAAGCAGTTTAATTTGCTTATATTATACTCCTGGTATTTTAGTTTGTCAAGTGATGGGGCTATATAGAGAAATCATGGAATTTTTTAAGGATAATATAAAAACATTGAATAAGTTTGGAGTTAAAAGTATTGCTTTATTTGGTTCATATGCAAAATATACTTGATAATATGTAAATTATATATTACAATTAATCCAAGATAAAAATATTGAGGTGAGATAAAATGGCAAATGAAGATATTGTCCTGGAAGCTATTACTGAAGAAGATATCAAGAACAGAGTAAAAATTGCCAGAACACAAAAAGACATGACTCAGCAGGAATTAGCCGAGGCAATTGATGTGACAAGGCAGACTATAGGTCTTATTGAGAATCAGAAATATAATCCAACTATTATCTTGTGTTTAAAATTAAGTTATGTTTTAGATGTAAGTCTGGAAAAATTATTTTGGTTGGAGGTAAATAACATTTAACGGGGAGTGTTTCTAGTGAATAATGAATCGTTTAGAGACTGGGGCCATAAAATGATTGACTGGATTGCTGACTATTTCGATAAAGTTGAAAATTATCCAGTTAAATCTCGGGTTGAGCCAGGAGATATTAAAAAAAGTTTATCGGATTATCCTCCAGAGCAGGGAGAGGAGATGGAGAAGATCTGGCAAGATTTCCAGGATATTATTTTGCCAGGAGTAACTCACTGGCAGCATCCAGGCTGGTTTGCATATTTTCCTGCTAATAATAGTCCCGCCTCTGTTTTAGGAGAGCTGCTTTCAGCAGGTCTTGGGGTGCAGGGGATGGTCTGGGAGACTTCTCCAGCTGCAGAAGAGCTGGAAGAAGTGGTATTGGATTGGTTGCGGCAAATGCTTGGTTTGCCTCAGGGTTTACATGGTGTAATTCAAGACACAGCTTCGACAGCTACCCTGGTTTCTTTATTAACTGCCCGAGAGGTTGCTACTGATTTTAAAAGCAATGAAGAAGGAATAAACGAAAAGCTAAAAGTATATGCTTCTCAAGAAACTCATTCCAGCATAGAAAAAGGTATGAAAATAGCAGGATATGGTCGAAAAAATCTTCATCAGATACCTACCGATGATAATTATGCTTTGAAACCTGAAGCTCTTGAAAAAGCTTTGAAAGATGATTTGAATGAGGGCAAACAACCTGCCTGTGTTGTAGCGACAATAGGAACGACTTCTTCTACAGCCATAGATCCTCTCCCTGAAATAGGTGAAATTTGTCGTCGCTATGGAGTATGGCTGCATGTGGATGCAGCTTTTGCTGGAACAGCTGCTATTTTGGAGGAAAAGCAGGACCTTTTAGAAGGAGCAGAATATCTGGATTCTTTTGTTTTCAATCCACATAAATGGATGTTTACCAATTTTGACTGTTCAGCTTATTTTGTTAAGGAACCGGAATTATTAATTAAGACTCTGGCTATTAATCCTGAATATCTTAAAACTGCCCGTGATGATCAGGTTAATAATTATCGAGACTGGGGAATACAGTTGGGACGACGCTTTAGAGCCCTTAAACTCTGGTTTGTCATAAGGGATTATGGTGTAGAGGGACTACAAAAATTAATAAAAAAACATATAGAACTTGCTGAAGATTTTGCTGACTGGATTCAAAGGCAAAAAGACTTTGAGTTGCTGGCACCTCTCACTACCAGTCTGGTTTGTTTTCGCTGGAATAATAACAGCCATTCCGAAGAAGAATTAAATAAAATAAATCGTGAAATATTAGAAAAAATAAATGAAAGCGAAAAAATATATTTAACTCATACAAGCCTAAGAGGTAAATATACTCTTAGACTTGTGGTTGGTCAAAGAACAACCAGCGCAGAAGAAGTAAAGCTGGCTCAAAATATTATTGAGCAGGCAAAGAATGAAGTTCTTGACTCAGTTCAGGGAGACTAAGCTTCATTGAAAGAAAAGAGTTATTACTCCAGTTGCCAGGATACCGGCTAACAGACGAAATAGCAGTTGATTATTTCGCTACCCGGTATCCTAGCAATATTGCAATTTTAATAAGAGTATTCAAACTCAACTTCATAATAATCATACTCACCATCATAGGCTGTCGTAGCTAGCCATTCAAAGGACTCACCAATACCTACATTTGATTTGTTTGTATAGCCACTTCCAACTCTATTATCATTTTCATCATATATAAATACAGAAATACTTACATATGATAAATCCTCTTCAGTTCTGTTTTCGACTTGGCCTGAAACCTCTATCCAGTTCAAATTATCTCTACTTAATTCTATGTTATAAACTTCTACTTCATCATTATTTTCAGAAAGAGCACTAGTATTATCACAGGCTGTCAGAGTCATAACAAAAATTAGGGCTAATAAAACTATTAATATGCTTTCAGGCTTCATCATTATTCATCAAATCTCCTACTATTACCGCCACCTCTTCTATTTCCTCTATCATTATCCCTTCTAAACTCTCCATTACGGGCAACATCACTTTCTAACTGTCTCTCAAAAGCTGCTAAATGGTTATAACTACCATTCAATAGATTCATAAAGACCGTTTCGACATCAGGAGTTGCTCTGGCTGCCTTTGTTTCTAAATCCTCAATATCAATTATCTCTACAGTTTTTCCAACTTCTAAGGCATCTTCATATGAAGTTAACCCTTTTTCTAATAACTCCTGATATAATTCAGCTAGCTCTTGATTATTGAACTCACCTGGATCCAAGTCAGGTTTCTCTAAATCATACTTGTCAAGTAATCTGGCGATTGCTGCCATATGGTTCTCTTCAGACTGAGAAATATTTTCAAAAATTCTGGCATTCCATTCCTCGTTAAAAGCAGCATAAAGATCTCTAGCCATTTTTTCTTCTTCATACATAAAAACTAAATCCTCTTCTTGCTCCTCGGTTAAATCATAAACTTCTGAATCATATGGGCAATCATCATATGGACAATCACGGTAGCCTGGGTCCACGGCAACGATAAATGAAGCAAAAAATAATACAAAAATAAAGCTCAATACTATAATTTTTGATGTTTTTAATAATCTTTTCATAAATAAGTCACTCCCTCTTTAAATTTAAGTAATTTAATCAAACTTTTAACTTATAAATGATTATATAGCTAAAATATAAAGGAAATATAAAGAAGTATCAAAAATCCAAAAATTTTCTCCTTACCTAATAAAATACCCCAATAACCGAGGTTACTGTAAATCAATCAGAAGTTCAAAAAATGAAATTTAAAAATATTTCACAAAACTATTGACTACCTCGGTCAATAATGGTATTATTAAATTGACTACAATGGTCAAATGCATAAAAAATGCAGACAGAGGTGATACTTAATGGGCGATAAATTTAATAGCCTGGACCGGAATAAGCAAGAAAAAATAATTGTAGCAGCCTTGAAAGAGTTCACCACCAATGGCTATGAACTGGCCTCGACCAACCAGATCGTTGAAGAGGCTGAAATCAGCAAGGGCTCACTCTTTTATTATTTTAAAACCAAAAAAGATTTATATAAATACTTGGTAGAGTATAGCATTGATTATGTAAAGAAAGAATTTCTCAACAAACTGGATTTATCTGAAACCGATCTGATTGAAAAATACAGAAAAATGAGCAAGCAAAAACTGAAGGCCTATACAAAAAAACCCTATGTTTTTGATTTTTTAGGGACCCTATATTTAAACTGGGAAGAGATAGAGCTTCCTGAAGATCTAATAGAAAACCTGGTGGAAATCAGGCAACGGGTTTTGACAAAGATCTTCGACAATATTGATAATTCACTCTTCAGAGACGATATTTCATCGGATCAGGTCATCAAACTGATCCGCTGGTCGATTGAAGGTTACCAGAACGAGCTAATTTCTGAGATTCAGGGCAAAAATCTATCAGAAGTAATTTTTGAGCCTTACTGGGATGAATTTGATGACTTTCTTGACACATTGAAAAAAATCTATTACAGGGAGTGAGAAATTGTGCCTTTATTAAACTTAAAGCAGGTAACAAAAGTTTATCAACAGGGGGAAATCAAAGTCGAAGCTTTAAGAGGAATAGATTTAGAAATAGAAAAAGGGGAATTCACAACAGTCTTTGGTCCCTCGGGTTCAGGAAAGACAACCATGCTCAACCTGATCGGTGCTTTAGATAAGCCGACAGGCGGAACAGTAAAAATAAATGGTGACAGCATTGGCGAATTAAATAAAAATGAACTGGCCCTGCTCAGAAGAAATCATATTGGCTTTATCTTTCAGAGCTATAACTTAATCCCGGTACTTTCAGCCTTTGAAAATATAAGTTTTGCCCTGAGAATAGCAAGGAAAAACTCAAAATCTGAGGAAAAAGAGAAAGTTTTCAACCTGCTCAAAGCTGTCGGGCTGGAAGGCCTGGAAAATAGACGTCCGGCGGAACTTTCAGGCGGTCAGAAACAGAGAGTGGCCATAGCCAGAGCTCTAATCAAAGAGCCGAAACTGGTGCTGGCAGATGAACCAACAGCCAACCTTGATTCAGATACAAGCCATGAAGTCATGAAAATAATGTTAAAGATGAATAAAGAACTAAATACCACCTTTATATTTTCAACCCATGATCCTCTGGTTATGGATTATGCAACCAGGCTCCTAGAGCTCAGGGATGGCAGAATCTCTAAAGATAAAATAAAGGAGCCTGCTACTAATTAATCCAGGAGGAGGTTGAGTTAAATGTTAATACTCAAAATAGCTCTGAGAAACCTGGCCCGCCACAAAAAGCGGACAATTTTCACAGCAATCGTCATAGCAGTTGCTATCTGTTTTTATGTTTTTGCTGATGCTTTAATCTTAGGGATGATGGACTCATCCTATGAAAATATCACTGAGTACGAATTTGGCCATATCCAGCTCATGTCAGGTGAATACTGGGAAGAAAAAGACGATCTTCCTCTTCAGAACCTGATTTCACTGGAAGAGGATACACTGGCCAGAATCACCGATAGGCCAGAGGTTACAGGCTATGCCCCCAGACTTGACTTTTCAGCCGAGATGACAGATGGCAGGGATTCAATCCCCCTAATCGGTAGGGGCATTGACCTGGAACAGGAGGCCAGTAACTTTAGAATCAAAGACTCGATTATTGAAGGTTCATATTTCGAGGCCGGCCAGCCAGAGGCAGTGATTGGCCAGAGCCTGGCAGAGGATATGGAGCTGGAAGTCGGCGACTTTTTTATGCTAATTATCAGGACCAGAGGAGAAGCCTTTAATGTTATCGACCTGATAGTTGCCGGGATTATCAATACTCCTAACCCATATATTAATGATAACGTCGTTTTTCTGCCGATAGATTTAGCCAGAGATGCCTTATTAGTAGAGGGCGATCAGGCAAGCCACATTTCTTTGAAGCTGACGGGTCGGGAACTGGCTGCAGATAGCTCAACTGAAATCTCAGAACTCCTGGCCTCGGGTCCAGCCTCAGAAAACTACCAGGCCTATTCCTGGGAGGAAGGTGCCGAAGACCTAATTGTTATGCAGGAATATTCAGATATGGTGCTAATTTTAGTTCTGGGAGTTATACTCCTTTTAGCCATGGCCGGTATTGCCAATACAGTTATTCTCTCTGTTATAGAAAGGTTTAAAGAGATTGGTATGATGAAGGCCATGGGTATGAAAGTTAAGGAAGTCACATTTTTGATTGGACTTGAGGCAGCAGGTATAGGTATCCTTGGTGGCATCCTGGGCGTCATTCTCGGTGCAGGGGCAGTTTATCTCCTATCAACTTACGGGATAAATATCTATGCCGGCATGGAAGGCGAGCTGGATCTACCTATCTCAATGGCAGTCATCTATGGCAGCTGGAAACCTGGCACCTTCATTTTTGTATTTGTTTACAGTGTAGTTGTATCTTTCATATCAGGATTAATGCCGGCATACTGGGGAGCCAAAAAGAACCCCGTCGATATACTTCACGAATAGCTGATGGGAGGAGGAAATTAAATGAGATCTATTTTAGCGATAGCATTAAGAAATCTTCGTCGCCACAAATTAAGGACATTGCTCTCGATTTCAGCAATTATCATCGCCGTTATAATCGGTATCTTTTACCGCTCGATTTTAATAGCCTATAGCGAGTCGACCTTTGAAAACTTTATCCAGTTAGAGTCAGGCCATGTCAGATTGGTTGACGAAGAATATGCCAGACGGGAGCGAGTCCTTTCATTGCAAAATACTGTTGATGGATTTGCAGGAGAAGGATTGGAAGCTATGATGGCTACCCTAAAGGCAGAAGAAGCCATCACAGGTATTCTGCCCAGGCTTAGATTCCCTGCCTTCTATACCGAAGGTGATGAAATGGAGCACATGCTGGGCTGGGGAGTAGATATTGAGGGAGAAGTTGAGGAGATAGATTTTGGCCGCCACCTTACAGAGGGCAGGTTGCCAGAATCCGGCAATAGAGAGATAGCATTCGGCCATAGTCTTTTAGATGAACTAAACAGGCAGGTCGGTGATAGAATCACCCTGCTTTATAATACATCCTATAACTCTCTTCAGGGCTCAACCTTTACAATCACCGGAAAGATTGACACAGGTCTACCCTATTTCGATGCCAATATTTTTGTTACTCCTCTAGATCAGGCTCAGGACATACTTGATATGCCAGACCAGGCAACAGAACTACTCCTCTTTGGCAGCAACCGAGACCAGGATAGCTCCATAGTTTAAGCAGTATCATCAAAGCTTGAAACTGATGGTGACTCGGGCAGATATCAGCTCACCAGCTGGCGGGATTCTGGCGGAATAGTCCAGTGGCTGATGGCCTATCAGCGTATAATCTTTGTTGTAATGGCCGGGATTGTATTTCTGGCCTCATTAATAATAATCAATACCCTGATGATGGTCATTAAAGAGAGGAAGAAAGAGATTGGCACCATGGCTTCACTGGGACTTAAAGATAAAGAAATTGTCATGCTTTTCACCTGTGAAGGTGCCTTAATGGGGATATTAGGCAGTGTCATTGGAGCAATTATTGGTGGCGGACTGACAGCCTATTTTTCAGTAGTTGGGCTCGATTTCACAGAGGTAATGGGCTCAATGGGCGATTCGACTCTAATCGATGCGGTGGTTTTTCCGACTTTTTCACTGGAAAATCTTCTGGTGGCAATGGTTTTAGGCATTATCGTTTCAACAATAGCCTGCATTATCCCGGCCCGGCAGGCTGCAAAAGTTGAGCCCTCTGAAGCCATGCGAGATTTAAAGTAGAGGCCAGAACATTAAAAAAACAGGAGGTAAGCTATCATGTTATCAAAATTGAATATTAATAAAAAGCTGTCAATTACTGTCAAAATTTTCTTACTGGTTATTGTAATGATAATTTTCTCAACCAGTCATGGTCTTACAGCAGAACCAGGAGAAAATATCACAGAAATAGAAACAGAGTTAACTGCTGAAGAGATTATGAACCAGCGGGATGACAACGAATTTATCGTTTCAGCCAGAATGGAGGCCGAGATGATTATCATCAAAGGCAATCGGGAGACAGTCAAAGAGATGGTATCCTATTCTCAGGAAGGTGATGCCTTAACTGAATTCACTAACCCTAGAGACCGGGGCACCAAGTATCTAAAACTCGGTGATGAACTCTGGATGTATTTTCCTGATGCCGAGGATTTGGTGCGAATCTCTGGCCACATGCTGCGCCAGGGTATGATGGGCAGTGATTTCTCCTATCAGGATGCCCTGGAATCAGAAAAGTTAACCGATCTGTATCAGTTTGAACTTTTGGGCGAGGAAGAGCTTGATGGCCGGATGACCTATGTGTTAAGCGGGATAGCCAGGGAAGGTCAGGAGGTCTCCTATTACGAGAGAAAGATCTGGATTGATCAGGAAAGATATATTGGTCTCAGAGAAGAACTCTATGCCAGAAATGGCCGCCTATTGAAGGTGGCAGAAGTTACTGAGGTGGACCTTTTTGATGATGACCGCTGGTATCCAACAGAAATGGTCATGAGTGATCAGTTAATGGCCGACAGTAGAACCATCTTTAAGATTAAGGAGATTGAATTTAACCCCGAGATACCAGAAGGAACTTTCTCCCTTGATAGATTACAGTAAACTTGATAAGAAAATAAACTTTGCCTTTATCCCAATGCTGGAAGTATTGCCTGAATACCAGAATAGAGGTATTGGCAAAAAGCTTGTAGAAAAAATATTGGATAGCTTAGATCATCTAAACTGCATTGATTTAACCTGCGATGAAGAGCTGCGAAGTTTTTATTAACAATTTGGAATGTTAAAATCTCATGGAATGGTTATCAGAAAAGATCTAAATAATAGCTAAGGATTGGTGATAAAAATAATAGAATCAAGATGTGGAATCCTGTGTAGTCAATGTAATTATCGTGACGAGATGAACTGTAAAGGCTGCGTTAATATTGTTAAACCTTTCTGGGGTGAAAGTTGTCCGGTTAAGTCATGCTGTGAAGGTGAGAATTTAGAACACTGCGGAGAATGCGAAAGCTTTCCCTGTGATCTACTTAATCAATTTGCCTATGATAAAGAACAGGGAGATGGCGGTTTAAGAATAGAACAATGCAGAAGCTGGGCCAGTAAATAACTCAATTTTTGCAGGCAGAAATTTTACTGGAAGAGAGGTTTTTATGAGAACAGAAAAAGAAGTCTTATCAGAATTCAAGAAATGGGCTAAAGAAAAAGACTTTATTAGAGCTGCAATCTTAACCAGTTCTCGGGCAAGGCCAGCTGCAGAGATTGACTTTCTATCTGATTATGATATTGAGCTCTATGTGTCAGATTTAAGCATCTTCAAGAAAAATGATAGCTGGCTTGAGTCCTTTGGTCCTATTATGGTCCGCTGGCCCTATAAGCCCCGTTCAACAGGCTTTAAGCCAGGCAACTGGATTACCAGACTTATTTTATTTAAAGACGGTGTCAGAATAGATTTTCAGATTACCGATGAGCAGCAGATAGAACCAGATGTCTATGATAACGGTTATAAAGTTGTGATAGATAAAGATCAATTGACCAGCCAATTAGCAGATCCGACCTATTCAGAGCATATTATCAATAAACCTGGCAAAAAAAAATTTGAAACCCTGGTAAATGAGTTCTGGTGGAACGCCTATTATGTTCCTAAATATCTCTGGAGAGAAGAGATAATCTTTGCCAAGTATATGCTGGATAATATTCTTAGATATTCATATTTACATAAAATTATAGACTGGTATATTGGGATGGAAAATGACTGGTCAGTTGAAACAGGAGCATTAGGTAAAAATTTCAAGAATTATCTTAAGTCAGAAACCTGGGCGGAGTTAGAAGAAACTTATACAGGAGCTGATATAGCAGCTAACTGGAGGGCATTTTTTAAGATGACCGATCTTTTTAGAAGGTTGGCTAAAGAGATTAGCAATGAGCTGGGGTATGAATATCCAGCTGAAGTAGACCAGGAGGTTATGGAGTTTTGCGGTGAAATAAAAGGTAAACAATAATTTTCTTAAGTCAAATTATTGCTATTAAGTCCAGGGAAAAGCTGAAAGTGACCTTTATAATGGCGATCTTTAAAGGACTGTTATTATTAGTTAAAAGGAGCTTTATTAAAATGAATACAATTTTAAAAACCAGATTAAAACCACCTACCAGTTCTCACAGGCTGATCAATCGGGATAGGTTAAGTAATTTGTTTTTTAAAGACCTGGAATCAGCAAACGGCTTTCAACGTTCCTGCACAACTATTTTTGCACCGGCAGGCTTTGGCAAGACATCTTTTTTACTGAATATTTATGATGAGTTAAAGAAGAGAAATCATAACTTATGCTGGCTAACCCTGGCATCTGAGCATAACTCGCCGATCAGATTAATGAGATATATAATAAGATCTATTGAATCTGAGCTAGAAAATTTTGCACCAGATATCAATGACATTATTTCAGAGATAGATAGATCTGGCTTTAGTAAAAATATTTTTAATCAGATCAGAGATAATTTGCTGGTCTATTTTCTCAACCAGCTAGAATTAATAGATAAAAAACTCTTTATCTTTATTGATGAGCTTAATGCAATAGAATCTGAAGCTATTTTAGACCTGCTCAAATTTATTATTGATAATCTACCTGATAAAGTTCATTTAATTATTGCCGGCAGAGGTATTCCAGAGAGCTGGCCATTAAATCGCTGGCAGGCCAAAGGCAAAGTTCTAACTTTTGGCCAGCAGGAATTAAAGTTTTTTGAGACAGAGATAATAGATTTCTTTAGAGAAAATAATCTGTCAGTATCAGATGAAAATATCAATAAAATATCCAGCCTAACAGATGGCTGGATTACAGGAATAAAATTAATAACAAATCTAAGTTCCTATACCAGCAATCTCAATGAAAGTTTCATTAATAAACTACCAGCCAGTAAAGAGTTAATCTTTGAATATCTAATTGAAGATGTCCTCGATGATAATGACCCCGATTTAAAAGACTTTATCCTGCAGACAGCTCTATTAAATAAATTCAACTATGATCTTGCTGCTGCCATAACTGGCCGTGAAAACAGTCAGGAATTCATCGATCAGGTATATCAGAAACAGTTATTTTTGAGCAAGTTTGAAAGTCAGGGCAGCTGGTATGGCTATCATTCAGTATTTTCAGAGGCAATCAAAAAATATCTTAAAAGATACAATCCTCAAATCATTTCTGAAACCTATTCAAAGGCTACCGATTGGTTTTTAGTCAATAATTTGATAGATGATGCAATAGAGCAGGCTTTGCTGGCAGAAAATTACGATCAGGTTGGCGAGATTCTCTTTGATAACTTCAAAGAACTAAATACGGAAGGAAAGCATA
>LFFM01000735.1_pt1 | contig 23069 bp, 13 predicted proteins | sample 643131 | NCBI WGS metagenome assembly LFFM01 (sample SAMN03777445, study PRJNA286221) | soda lake metagenome | biome: soda lake; feature: Kulunda steppe; material: water; isolation source: sample Tc-Br brine of Tanatar trona crystallizer | place: Russia: Kulunda steppe | collected 2011-07
CGTCAGGACGCGAATCCGCAGCGAGCACTCCGCAATGGAGCGCTCGCGAGAAGTGAGCCTCTTGACGGAGATTTGAACTCGCCGAGACGGTCCGGGCATACGGCCTCGCTCCGCTCGGCCGTTCCGGGCTGCGACTCGTCTGCTCAAATCTCCGGGGACGTTTTTACATTTCAGCTAATTCGAGGCGGAGCCCCCGGCCTCATGGAGCGAGGGCTTCCGATACATCGGAAGCACGAAGCGAGTAGGCCGGGGAGGAAGCCGCCACGAGGGGGTGACAGTTCACAGGATTACTGCCGTCTGACTCGCCCCCCGATACATTTTTTCCGGAGGGCGCCGTAGCAGTATCCAGTGATACCGTCGCACACGTCGCCGGTATCACGGGCCGCAGTAGCCCGGCCCCCAACTGGTGAGGATACCGACCCCGAAGGTCGTTCGGTACGGGCGAGAAACGACCTTCCTCCCCGGCGACAACTGAGGGCGAGTCCCACATCAAAGCCCCACCCTCAACGAGCGAACCCGTCAGGGTGAGCGAAGTAGGGTGGGGTCGGTTACACTCCTCGCTTCGCTCGTCGTCGTGAAATGAAAAACGTCCTGACGGAGATTTGAACTCCGGTCCCTGGCTCCGCAAGCCAAGAGGATAGTCCACTACCCTACCAGGACTCACCTACCAGTACCCGTGTTCGACGTATAGGGGTTACGGTTCGGGTGACGAAGGTATTTATTCGATGACGGGACCACAGCGCGTATGCTGGATCGAAACCGATCTGAATCGCACCGACACCGACAACGCTTTTCGGGAGGCCGTGTTTGCTCTCCGTAGCAATGGGCGCCATCGAGGATATCTATGCGGACCTCGACGCCGACGTCTCCGAGGAGGAGTTCCGTGCGGCGGTCGAGGAGAAAGTCGAACAGATGGGCGGGTTGGCGGACGAAGAGACCGCCGCGATGCTCATCGCCCACGAGCTCGACGGCGGCGAAGTCGAGACGGTATCCGACATCGAGCCGGGGTTAGAGGAGGTGAAGTTCCTCGGTAAGGTCATGAGCGTCGGGGAGCTCCGGACCTTCGAGCGAGACGACGACGACGAGGACGGTCACGTGTTGAACCTCGAGGTCGCCGACGAGTCGGGGAGCGTCCGGGTGGCGGTGTGGGGGGAGGACGCCGTCGCGGCCGACGAGGAGATCGCCGCGGGCGACGTCTTCCGGATCAAAGGCCGGCCGAAGGACGGTTACAACGGCGTGGAGGTCAGCGCCGACCGACTCGAGCCCGACGAGGAGGCCGAGATCGAAGTCGAGGTAGGTGGCCGGGTCACCGCGGGCTCGCTGTCGATGGGCCAATCCGACGTGAACCTCCGGGGCGTCGTCCTCGATACGGATTCGGTCCGGACGTTCGACCGCGACGACGGCAGCGAGGGGAAGGTCTCGAACGTGACCCTGGGCGATGAGACCGGCCGGGTCCGGGTGACGCTGTGGGACGAACAGGCCGACAGAGCCGAAGCGCTCACCGCCGGACAGAGCGTCGAAGTCGTCGACGGCTACGTTCGCGAACGGGACGGGAGCCTCGAGCTTCACGTCGGCTCCAGAGGCGAGATCGACGAACTCGAGGAGTCCGTCGAGTTCGTTCCCGAAGCCGACGATATCGGTTCGGTCGAGATCGATCGGACGGTCGATATCTCCGGGGTCGTCCGCTCGGCGGACCCCAAACGCACGTTCGATCGTGACGACGGCAGCGAAGGGCAGGTCCGGAACGTCCGCGTACAGGATCACACAGGCGATATCCGGGTCGCGCTGTGGGGCGGAAAGGCGGACCTCGATCTCGGGCCCGGCGACGAGGTGTTCTGTGCCGACGTCGAGATTCAGGAGGGCTGGCAGGACGATCTCGAGGCCTCCGCCGGCTGGCGGTCGACGGTGGTCGTCCTCGACGGCTCCGAGCCCGATCGCGGGGGCGAATCGGCCGGGCTGGACCAGTTCGCCGACGGATCGGCGCCCGACGGAAACGCGGCGGGGGATGTCACTGAGCGCGAGTCGGAGGAAACCGAGGTGGGGACGGCCGACGAGCCCGAAACGTTCACCGGGACGGTCGTTCAGCCCGGCGATCCGGTCATCCTCGACAGCGGCGAGGAGACCGTCCGCGTCGAGACGGACACCGACGTCCACCTCGGGCAGGAGATCACCGTCCGCGGCCATCGCGAGGGCGAGACGTTCCACGCCGAGGACGTCTTCTAGCGCGGCACGGCCTCGCAAAGATTAAGGCCGACTCGGTCCCCGTGTGGAGTATGAGCGTCGAGTTACCGTTCGCCCCCGTCGACACGGTCATCCGGCGGAACGCCGGTCGACTGCGGGTCAGTGCCGAAGCAGCCGAAGAGCTCGCCCGCCGGATCCAGACTCGTGGAGCGGCCCTGGCGGCCGAGGCGGCCGAAGCGGCGACTTCGGACGGCCGCAAGACGCTGATGGCGGACGATTTCGACGCACCAGCCGTCGACAAGGATCGCCTCGAGTTGCCGGTCGCACCCATAGACCGTATCGCTCGGCTCGACATCGACGATCGGTATCGGGTATCGATGGACGCTCGGATCGCGCTCGCGGGCGAGCTCGAATCGTACGCAGACACCGTCTCGACGGCCGCCGCGATCTTGGCCCGGCACGCGGACCGCCGGACGATCAAAGCGGAGGACATCGAGACGTACTACGAACTCGAACCGTACTTCGAATGAGGTTTGGCCACCGCGAGATCTGTCTGGAACACGATACAGGCCCCCGTCACCCGGAGAACCCCGACCGGATCCGGGCGATCCGTCAGGGACTCTCGAAGCGACACGGGGTCGAGTATCGGGAGGGAGATCTCGCGAGCCGACCGTCGATCGACGCGGTCCACGACTCGGGGTACGTCGACGACGTCGAAGCGTTCTGCGCCGACGGCGGCGGGACCTGGGACGCCGACACCGTCGCCGTCGAGGAGACGTGGGAGGCGGCGCTCGCCTCGGCCGGGCTGGCCGTCTGGGCCGTCGAGGAGGCGATCGAGGGGGCTGACGGTCGACAGACGCCGTTCTCGATCGGCCGACCGCCGGGACACCACGCAGAGATCGACGAGGCGATGGGGTTCTGTTTCTTTAACAACGCCGCGGTCGCCGTCGAGGAGGCGATCGAACGACCCGAAAACGGCGTCGAGCGCGCCGTGGTTTTCGATTGGGACGTCCACCACGGCAACGGAACGCAGGACATCTTCTACGATCGCGAGGACGTCTACTACGTGTCAGTTCACGAGCAGGGGCTGTTCCCCGGCACCGGCGACGTGCTCGAAACCGGCGGACCGAACGCCAGACGGACGAACCTCAACGTGCCGCTCCCGGGCGGGAGCGGCGACGGGGAGTATGCGGCGTTCATCGACGAACTCCTCGACCCGGCGATGGAACGGTTCGATCCGGACCTGTTCGTCGTCAGCGCCGGCTTCGACGCCCATCGACACGATCCGATCTCCCGGATGCGGGTCTCGACGGAAGGATACGGGCATCTGACGGCACGGGTCCGGGAGATCGCCGACCGTCACGAGGCCCCGCTGGCGTTCGTCCTCGAGGGCGGCTACGGGCTCGACGCGCTTTCGGACTCGGTGGGGATGGTACACGAGGTGTTCGACGGCAGGGAGCCGGTCGTGCCGGACGGCGAAATCGCTTCGAAGGCCGAGCGCGTCCTCCGAGACGTCCGTGACGCACACGACCTGTGAAGATCAGGGCCGGGGATCGAAATACCGCGCCAGTTCGACGCCGAACGACTCCGCCAGTCGCGTCAGTTCACGCCCGGAGAGTATCCCGTGGGAATCCGAGAGCGACGATCGGACATGGGGGCCGAGCGAGACCTCGAAGAGCCGCGACCGAACGAGTTCGGTGGGCGTTCGTGCGTCCCGAGAACGCTCGACGACGTATCGACCCTCGGCGTCGATGAACGGCCCGGTCACGTCGTCGTCGCGGTACGTCTCGTAGAACCCCTCCGCGTGCGCTTTGACGCCGACCGGTGGGCCCTCGTGTCGGACCACAGCCGAAAGCTCCGGGACGGCGCACTCGACGAGCAGGACCGCCTCGTCGTTCGCGAAACAGGCGCTTCGGAGCGGGTCGAATCCGGCTCTTTCGAGGGCACCCTCCAGCCCTTCCAGTGATTTTTCCAGCTGCGGGTAGAGCTGATCGTCGACGATATCGGGCGTCTCGAACCGAACCGCGACAGGGGTCGTACCGCGGTCGTCGATCCGTCTCCGGATCTCCTCGGGCGAAAGTGGCGTCGGCGTCTGCGGTTCGAACTGTTCGAGTCCCGGATCGGATCGCAACTCCCGCGCGTAGTGTATGACCCGGGCGACGTTGCGGGGCGAACAGACGGCCGCGACGTTCCGCTCGGGGTCGGTCGGATCGATGACGACGAGCGGGTCGTCGAACGAGCGCTCGCCGTGATCGGCCGGGTCGAACCGGACCGGCGGCGTCCAGACCGCCGCGGCGTCGATGAAGTCCCGAAAGCTTCCGTACTCGAGAACGAGGAGTTCGGTCAGAAACCCCGAGAACCCCTTCGTCCGGAGATCGCTCCCGTAGGCGTCGATCGCCGAGAGGAACGCCTTGGCGACGCGGACGTCGTCGGCGATCGGTTCGATCCGGCCCTCCAGATACGCCGAGTGAAACGGCGTCCGATCGACGGCTGAACGGATCTCCGTGGCGCTCTCGACGGCGTAGCAGGGCACACAGTCGACGTCGAAGCCGCGGATATTCCCTTTGACGTAGGGGTGTTCGGCGTACTCCTCGTGACCCTCGGGCAGGACGGCGTGACCGACCTCGAGTCCGTACTGTTCGAGCTCCGAACGGTCGAGTTCTGGGGGGAACCGAACGAAGAGATCGATGTCCCGATCGCCGGCCAGCCACGTCCCACGAGCAGTCGAGCCGACGAGTTTCGTGTCGGCCTCGACCGGGAGCGATTCGATGGCCGACGCCGCGCGCTCTGTGAGCTCCTCGACGGCCGACTCGAGCGCCCGCGTTTCGGCGTCGTCGGGGACGACCCGGCGCCGGACCTCGTCGACGACCGATTCGAACGACATACCCGCGGTTGCGGCGTCGGTTTATAAAACATATCGGTGTGGGCGGGTCGCGATCTTGCCAACTGTGACCGTAGGGCGGAGGACAGCACCGAAACGAAAGCCATATGTGGCGATTCGAACTACGTGGAGACGCGAAGGGCCGCCGTAGCTCAGTTGGTAGAGCACCACGCTGTTAACGTGGTTGTCCCAGGTTCGAGACCTGGCGGCGGCGTTCACTTTTCAGGAACGTCAGTCGGGAGCGTACAGTCCGCAGTTCGTCGGTTCACGCCGCCGTCTCGTCGGCCGAGCTGCGTCTGACGAGTCCCAGCGCACGCGCCGCGTCGGCCGGTGCGGGAAAGTCGATCTCGTCGAGTTCTTCCGTAGCCGTCTCTGCCTCGGCGATCCGTTCCTGTGCCGTCGAAACGTCCCCCCGCTCGCGAGCGCTCGCGGCCTCGGCCATCCGCTCGGAACGCGTTTTCGCGGGTTCGATCCACTCGCGTATTCGCTCGAAGTGAGTCCGGAGCGCCCCCCGATCGACCGTTTCCGGACGGTTCATGCCGTCGAACCCCGTCTCGAGTTCGGCCGCCGTCTCGACGGAGGCGACGACGACACGATAGCGTTCCGCCGATGAGTCGAACCCGGACGCCGCGGCGCCGTACTCTCCGTCGTTCCAGCGTTCGACCGCTCGGTTATACCGACGGGTTCCGGCGTTTCGACCGGTCCAGGCGTTCTCGATCGAGTTGAGTATCTCCGTCCGCCGGTCGTACTCGGGGAGCCGGTCTTCGATGTCGTTGGACATGACGTACGCCGGCTCGTCGTCGTGGGTGAGCCCCAGGGCGTGCCCGAGCTCGTGTTTCGTCGTGATCCGAACCTCGCCGTGGGGTCGATCGCCCGCGACGACCTCTATCGTGACGGGGCGTTCCGGTCTGTGGCCTTCCTCGAGCAGCGGCGCACAGCCGAGGATCTCCTCGGTCGCGTGCTCGGCACAGCCCTCGAGTTCGGCCGCATCCGCGAGAAAGACCACCTCGAGATCCGGCGACGCCGAGGCGAGTTCGAACGTGACCGAAAAATCGAGGAACTCCTCGGCGTTGGCCGTCCAGTACGTCAGCGCTTCCGTCGTCAATCGCTGGAGATCGTGGCCGGAGTGGCTCCGGTCGACGATCGAGACGGACGTCGTCCCCGAGAGGGGATGACCACGCGACGATCGGATCCCGTCCGCCCGCTCTTCGATTTCCGAACAGCCGGCGAGGGCGACTGCGGCCCCGGCGAGGGCGTGTCGCCGACTCAGCTCCATACGGGAACATGGCATCGAACCGCCCTATATCTCACGGCCGTATCGGCCGGCGACTCACCACGCCCGCGAGAGGACGGCCTCCAGTTCCTCGACGGTCGGATCGAGCCCCGGCGGACAGTACGCCATGAGGCCGTCACCGTGGACGTCGGCCGCGACCGAGGGGAGCTCCGATCTCTCCATGTCGTCGATCTCCCGGAGACGGCTCGGTAACCCTAAGGCGTCACCGATCCCCGCGACGGCGTCGACGATCCCCTCGGCCGTCCCGTCGGGGTCGGTCGTCTCGATCCCGAACCCCTCCGCCAGCAGCGCTCGCTTGCCGTCGATCTCTCCGAAAAGATACTCAAGCGCGTGCGGCGCGATGATCGCGTGGGCGCCGCCCTGCTGGATGTCGTACCCGCGGGCGATCCCGTGTCCGAAGGCGTGAATGAGCGACAGCGTCAGTCCGTCGACGCGCGAACAGCCGTACTGTGCGAGGATCGTCCCGACGACGACGTCGTGCATCGTCTCGTCGTCGCGCTCGCCCGCGCCTAGTTTCGGAAGACCGTCGGTGAGATGCGAGAGCGCCCTGATCGCCGTTCCGTCGGTGATCGGCGTCGCCGGGGCGCCGTAGACCGTCTCGATCGCCTTATCGAAGCCGTTCATCGCCGACGCACAGAGCACGTCGTGTGGCGTCGTCCGGAACAGCTCCGGATCGTACCACAGCGCCTCGGGCATGAGCCGCTCCTCGTAGACGCCGCCGCGCACCAACCCGTCGCGTCTGGACGTGATCCCGGCGATGATCGAGAGGTCCGCGCCGGCGAGCGTCGTCGGCACGGCGAAGACCGGTCGCAACTCGCCGTCGGCCATCGGCACCGAGCCGGTCTCCTCGAAGGTCTCGAGGATTTCCTCGTCCGATCGGTCGAGGTCGACGACGCCGGCCATGATCTTCGCGATGTCGAGGCTGCTGCCGCCGCCGACGGCGACGACGACGTCAGCGTCGGTCTCGTGGAGGCGCTCGACGCCCTCGAGTGCCGTCGAGAGCGTCTTGTCGGGCGTCGTTTCGGCGAACGTCGAGACGAGCCGATCGCCCAACCCCGCCCGAACGGGGTCCATGACGGCGTCGGTCGCCCCGACCGTCCGGCCGGTGACGACGAGGGCTCGCCTCAGGTTGCGATCGTCCATCGCCTCGCCGAGCGTCGACACGCAGTCCGGTCCGTACCGTATCGTTCCGGGGTCGTAGTCGAATTCGAACTCCATACTCCGCCGATCGATTCCCAGCGGCTTGCCTTTTGTCGTGGCCGGTCCCGGCAGACTAAAGAGGGCCGAGCGGATACCCCGAGTCGAGGGGCCCTTAGCTCAGTGGTCAGAGCGCTCGGCTCATATTTCCGCCGCCGTCGGCGTCGGGATGGGACACCGAGTGGTCGCCGGTTCGAACCCGGCAGGGCCCATGGAGCCTGCGAGCGACAGCGAGCAGTGCGGAATGGGCTGCCGGTTCGGACCCTGCCACGAGCGAGCGAAGCGAGTGAAGTGGCTCCGGTTCGAACCCGGCAGGGCCCATCCATAGACCGAACGATTCTGAGCCGACCTACCCCGATAGCGGAGGGTCTTCATCGCCGAATTGATCGGGTTTTCCGTGATTCGACCGGTCATTTTCGTCCACAGTTCACTCGGCACCCAAACGGAGTCGCCGCCTGCCGAGCTTTTGTGATATTCGAAACGAGGGAGTACGAACGCAGTCATCTAGTGACGTCGGGTCCGACGCTGCGAACCGACGATTCACGGTTTCGGTCGATAGTTCGGCTTCGGATGTGACGACGTATCGGTCAAAGTCGCATCGATCGATTGGACCCATAACGACGGATCGTCGGCAGTGCAGCGCCGACGAGCAGGGCAACGAGCGCGAGCAGTATACCGAATCCGGACTGGTCCTCCGGTGTCGAATCGGTCAACTGACCCGCCTCACTTTCCTCCGAGGAAGATCCGTTTTCGCCCCCGTCGACGGCCGTCGGTTCGACGTCGAAGGTCGTCGTCTGCGTTCGCTCGTTGCCGACGCGGTCGGCGACGGTCAGCGTCGCCTCGTGGGTCTGGCCGGGTACGGTGGAGAACACGTGTTCGGCACCCATAGACGTGACCGTTGTCCCGTCCGCCGACGTGACGTCCGTGCCGTCGATCGCCATTCTGACGGAGCCGACGTCGATCCCGGTCCGATCGTCCTCGTAGGCGAACGCGACGGTAACCGTGTCGTCCTCCGCGGTCACGGTCGGGCCGTCTCCGGGCGTCACCTGGGTTACGGTCGGCGGCTCATCGTCGGTGAGGAACGCGCCGTACGTGGAGAAGTGCGTCACCTCCGCGGAGACCATCCCGATGCCGTCGGAGACGCCGTGCGTCGTCTCTACGGGCGTCCAGCTCCCGGTCGCGGGTTCGTAGTGGTGGATCGTCACCTCGTCGATCGGCGCGTCACCGAGTACCGCCTCGTCGACGCCGATGGAGACGGTCGCAGACTCGACGCCGCCCGTCTCGAGCTGGTGGTCGATGAACGGGTCGAGATCGGCGGAGAGGAACCCGACGCCGAGCGCGCCACCCATGTCGTGGTGGCCGTCGTAGGCGGTGAACGAGCCGAACAGCTCCTGTTCGGCGATCGCCCGGTCGGCGTCCTCGGCGAGGTGGAACTCGACGGCGCTGCCGTGGCGGTCGAACGTGACCGGCCCGTCGGCGAGCGTGAACCGTCGCGTGATGTGGGCGCTCGCCTCGGCGGTGGCCTCGTTGCCCGCGCGGTCGGTCGCGACGACGGTCACCGCGTACGTGCCGGAGTTCGCGGCGTGGATCGTCCCGGTGTAGCGCGTCTCGTCGGGACCCGGGTCGTCCATCGTGACGGTCGTCGATTGGATCTCGCCGTCCGCGTCGATGAAGTCGGCCTCCACGGCGGGGACGTCCGCGAGCGGCACGTCGCTGGTGACGGTTATGGTCCCCGCATCAAGCGATCCGCTTCCGATACTGACGGAGACGGCCGGAAGCGACCGGTCGACGACGAGCACCTCCTCGGCGACCACCGCGTCGCCGGTGCCGCCGGCGTCGACGGCGACGACGGTGAGGTCGTAGCGGCCGTCGTCGTGGATGTCGTCGAGCGGCACGTCGATGCTCCAGCGGTCGTTCGCGACGTGCGTGCCGGACGCCGTGACCGCGAACGTGGTCGCCTGCGAGGAGACGAGAAGCGTCACCTCGTCGAGCGGGACGTCGGCCTCGACGTCGACGTCGACGGTCGCGCTGTGGCTCGCGTACACGAGGTGTTCGCCCGTTTCCACGTCGAAGCCGGCCCCCTGTCCCTCGACGGAGACGATCTCGACGTCGACGGTTCCCGTCTCCACCTCGACGGTGCCGGCGTTTCGACCACCCAGCCGGAGGTCGTAGGTGCCAGCCTCGTCGATGGCGTACGAGACGTTGAGCGCGCCGAGGTGATACCAGCCGGGGGCGAGCTCGGGCGACTCCTGTGAGCCGAGAGCTATCTCTTCACCCGTCTCAACGTTCTCGGCGACGAGATCGATCGTCTCGCTGCCCGCGATCGTTCCCGCTTGGTAGATGCTCCCGATGGCGAACGCCTCCTCGCCGGCGAACAGCTCGACGGCCGAGGTTCCGGCGGCGATCACTTGGATGTCGGAGGCGGCAGCCTCGACCTCGACGGTACCGGCGTTTCGACCACCCAGCCGGAGGTCGTAGGTGCCAGCCTCGTCGATGGCGTACGAGACGTTGAGCGCGCCGAGATGGTAGTAGCCGGGCGCGAGTTCCGCCTCCTGTGCTCCGAGGACGACCTCCTCGCCGGTGTCGACGTTCTCGGCCGTCAGCTCGATCGTCTCGCTGCCCGTGATCGTTCCCGCCTGGTAGATGCTCCCGATGGCGTACGCCTCCTCGCCCGCAACGAGGTCGACGTCGGACGTGGACGCTGCGATCACCTGCACGTCGGAGTAGGCGGCTACGACCTCGACGGTTCCCGCCGATCGATCGGCGAGCCGGAGGTCGTAGGTGCCAGCCTCGTCGATGGCGTACGAGACGTTGAGCGCGCCGAGGTGGTAGTAGCCGGGGGCGAGTTCCGGTGACTCCTGTGCTCCGAGGACGACCTCCTCGCCGGTGTCGACGTTCTCGGCCGTCAGCTCGATCGTCTCGCTGCCGGCGATCGTGCCTGCCTGGTAGATGCTTCCGATGACGTACGCTTCCTCACCCGCGACGAGGTCGACTTCGGAAGTGGACGCGGCGATCACCTGGGTGTCGGAGTACGCGGCTTGGACTTCAACGGTACCAGCCGAGAGATCGCCGAGCGTGAGCTCGTACGTCCCCGCAGCGTCCGGCGTGTACGAGACGTTGAGCGCGCCGAGGTGGTAGTAGCCGGGATCGAGTTCGCCCGTCGCCTGGCTGCCGACGACCGTGACTTCGCCGGTGTCGACGTTCTCGACCGTCAGCTCGATCGTCCGGTCGCCCGCGACGGTGCCCGCCTGATAGATGCTGCCGGTGACGAACAGCTCCTCGCCCGCGACGAGTTCGACCGCCGAGACGGATGCGCCGATGACCCGAATGTCGGTGATCGCCTCGTCGACGGCGACGGTTCCGACGACGCGGTCGCCGAGCGTGAGCTCGTACGACCCGGCGGTCTCGGGCGTGTACGAGACGTTGAGCGCGCCGAGATGGTAGAACCCGGGCTGCAGCGAGACGGTCTGCTCGCCGACGATTCGCGTCTCGTTCGTGTCCAGGTTCCGCTCCTCGAGGACGATCCGCTGTGGACCGGCGTCGGTTCCGGCCTGGTAGATGCTGCCGATGACGAACGCCGTCTCGCTCTGGACCAGTTCGATCTCCTCGATGCTGGCGGCGATCACGCGCACGTCGCTCTCGGATTCGACCACCGTGACGGTGCCGGCAGTGCGGTCAGCCAACCGGAGGTCGTAGGTGCCCGCCTCGTGGATGGCGTACGAGACGTTGAGCGCACCGAGGTGGTAGTAGCCGGGCGCGAGTTCCGCCTCCTGAAAGCCGAGGACGACCTCCTCGCCGGTGTCGACGTTCTCGGCCGTCAGCTCGATCGTCTCGCTGCCCGTGATCGTTCCCGCTTGGTAGATGCTCCCGATGGCGTACGCCTCCTCGCCCGCAACGAGGTCGACGGCCGAGGTTCCGGCGGCGATCACTTGGATGTCGGAGTAGGCGGCCTCGACCTCCACGGTACCGGCGGGGCGGTCACCCAGCCGAAGGTCGTAGGTGCCCGCTTCGTCGATCGTGTACGAGACGTTGAGCGCGCCGAGGTGGTAGTAGCCGGGCGCGAGTTCTCTCTCTTGGCTGCCGAGGACGAGCTCGTCGCCGGTGTCCACGTTCTCGGCGACGAGCTCGAACGTCTCACTGCCCGCAATGGTCCCAGCCTGGTAGATGCTTCCGATGACGTACGCCTCCTCACCAGCAACGATCTCAACCTCGGAGCCGGACGCGGCGATCACCTGAATGTCGGAGTAGGCGGCCTCGATTTCCACGGTTCCCGCCGACCGGTCACCCAGCCGGAGGTCGTAGGTGCCTGCCTCCACGATGGTGTACGAGACGTTGAGCGCGCCGAGGTGGTAGTAGCCGGGCGCGAGTTCCGCCTCCTGAGAGCCGAGGACGACCTCCTCGCCGGTGTCGACGTTCTCGGCGACGAGCTCGAACGTCTCACTGCCCGCAATGGTCCCAGCCTGATAGATGCTTCCGACGACGTACGCCTCCTCGCCGGCGATAAGGTCGACTTCGGAAGTGGACGCGGCGATCACTTGGATGTCGGAGTAGGCGGCCTCGACCTCCACGGTACCGGCGGGGCGGTCACCCAGCCGAAGGTCGTAGGTGCCCGCTTCCTGGATGGCGTACGAGACGTTGAGCGCGCCGAGGTGGTAGTAGCCGGGCGCGAGTTCCGCCTCCTGAGAGCCGAGGACGACCTCCTCGCCAGTATCCACGTTCTCGGCGACGAGCTCGAACGTCTCACTGCCAGTGATGGTGCCGGCCTGGTAGATGCTCCCGACCACGTACGCCTCCTCGCCCGCGACGAGTTCGGTCGACGAGGCCGAGGCGGCAATCACCCGGATATCCGAGTACGGGTTCTCGACGGTAACTGTGCCGACCAACAATCCGTCGAGCGAGATGGTGACGTCCGTCGCTGCCGTCCCCTCCGGAACGTCGCTTTCGGTCGGCGTCCACGTGAGCTCTGCGGCACCCCGAGCCAACCCGGGAGAGACCGTCACCGTCGCGTCGTCGACGGGATCGCCGGCGACGAACAGCGTCACGGTTCGCTCGCCGCCGGTCGTGCCGAGGTTGTAGAAGTCACCGATCACGGTCAGCGTCTCGCCGACGTCCACCGTGTCGCTCTGTGCGCGAGCGTTGTAGAGGACGATATCGGCCTCTTCGTCGATCGGGTTCACGGCGACGACGGCGGTCGCCGCGTCGTCGTCGCTGCGCACCGCGACCGTGATCGTGTCGCCCACGTCGTCGGCGGTGGTCGCCCACGAGAGACCGATCGCCGACTCGTTGCCGCTGGTAACCGTGATCGACGTCGAATCGACGACCGTTCCGTCCACGAGTAACTCGACCGGTCCGGTTCCGTTTTCACCACCCGTATTCTCGACGACCGCAGTCACGTCGAGCGTTTCACCCGCCGTCACCGGTGACGTAGTCTCGACGATGCTCACCGCGAAGAACGGGACGTCGGGCTCCGGATCGGGCCCGACGGGGACCGCCGATCCACCCCCACCACCGCCGCCCCCGCCGCCGCTGCTCCCACCGGTATCGTCGTCGGTGGTCGGCGCGGCCGTCGTGGTGAACGCGCCGAACGTCGCCGACAGGTGACTCTCGTCGATGCCGTTGGCGAATACGTACCGCTGGTCGGTGTCGACGCCGGTGACGTACGTGGCGTCCGTCGGTGCGGTCCACTCGCCGCCCGAAAGCCGCCAGATCGCGAGCGCGTTCTCGTCGAGCGACTCCACGTCGGCCGCCTCGTAGTGGAAGCGGAGATGGTCGACGTGGGTCGTCCCGGAACTGTGCGGCGTGAGACCGAGGTACGAACCGAGCGGAGTCGCGTCCGCGGGAAGCGTGCTCGGTGATGCCTGGGACGTCCCGACGCCACGGGCGGAGAGCGAGATGACCGTTCCGTCGACGTCGACGCGGTCGAACTCGTTGTTGGGGCCACCGTCCTGCGCGAGCAAGGGCGTCCCGGTTCCCTGCAGCGACACCTCTCGGACGGTGTTGTCGATGCTGTCGGGCCCGAAGTTGACGGCGGTGTTGCTTCCATGATCGATCTCACCGCCCTCGACGAGGTTCCCCCCTGCCCTGCTCACGAAGGTGACCGCGGTTCCGGTGTTCGAACCCGTCGTCACGTCCCGGAACGTGTTGTAGTTCGCGACGCTGAGCGAGATCGCCGCGCCGTCGTTGTCGGTCACGGAGACGTTCTCGAAGACGTTGTTCTGCGGTGCCCCTCCCGAGCCACCGATCCCGGTGAGCCGGACCGCACTCCCGTCGGTACCGGTCACGGAGACGTTCTCGAAGGAGTTGAAACTCGCCGTGTTCACCTGGATTCCGTGCCAACCGTTATCGTTTGCAACGATATCGGTGAACGTGTTGCTGTTGCTCCCTATCTCGAGCCCATAGATCGCGTGGCGCTCCGTGGTGAGCCCGACGAACTCGTTGCCTGTGCTGAACGAGACCCGAACGCCGGAGCGCCCGTCGGTGACGGCGACGTCCTCGAACTCGTTGTTCGATGAGCTGAACAGATACACCGATCCGCGGCCGCTGAACGTCGTGGCCGCCTCGTTGCCGGTCGCTTCCACGCCGCTCACCGCGTTGTTGGCGCTGGAACTCAGCGACAGCGCCCGTCGGTCGTTGTCTCGAATCGTGAGGTTGTCGAGCGTGTTTCCGTGCGAGGCCGAAAGCACCACGCCGGTGGAGCCGTTCTCGATGACGACGTTCGATAGCTCGCTGTCGTCGACGTTTCGGAACCGAACGCCGTTGTCCCATCCCTCAAGAACGACGTTTTTGACGGTGACGTTCTCGATCCGTCCGTCGCCGCCGGTGACGTGGATTCCCCAGTCGTTCCCGGTCGCGTCCGAGGCGGTGATAACGTGATCGCCGCCGTCGAAGGTCACGTCGCTCGCGGTGATCGTGATGCAGGTGTCGTCGCCGCTGAGGTCACTCGACAGCTCGTAGTTGCCGGCGGTGTCGATGACATGGCAGGCCGTAACATCGACGGCGGTACCCGTGCCGACCGCGACCGTGCGGCTATCGGCATCGTCCTCGCTTTGGACAGTCACGTCGCCGGTGCCTTCCGGCGCGTTCGCCCACTGTAGCGTGATCGTTTCGGTCTCGCCTTCCGTCAGCGTCACAGACACAGAATCGACGACCGTCATCCCGTCGAACTCCACGAGTTCGATCGTCTGTGTGCCCTCCGCATCGCCGGTGTTGGCGATCGTCGCGGTCACCTCGAGCGCGTCACCCGCCGATATCGGTTCGTTGGTATCGTCGATCGAGACGGCGAAGAAGGGGTCGCTCGTCGGCGCGTCGACCGTCACGGTCACCGCGTCGGAATCGGACGGCGAGACGACGGACAAATCGAAAACGCCGGTATCGTCCGTTGTGGTCTCCCACGTGAGCTCTATCGAATCGCTCGCGCCGGCATCGAGCGTCACGTCGACGTCGTCGAGCACGGTCACTCCGTCGTCGCCGACGAGGTCGACGGTCCCCGTGGTCTCCTCGCTGCCGACGTTGGTGATCGTCGCCGTGACGACGAGCGAGTCGCCGGCGGTCACCGGCTCGTTCGTGCCGGTGATCTCGACGTCGAAGGACGGATCGGACGGGACCGCCTCGACCGCCACGGTGATCCTCGTCGAATCCGACTCGCTCCGGACGGTCAGGTCGTGTTCGCCGGCATCCGATTCGGTCGTCTCCCAAACGAGGTCGAACGTCGTACTTTCACCGGGTGACAGCTCCACCGACTCGTTGCTGTCGATGACGACCGTCCCGTTCAGTAACTCCACCGTTTGCGTCCCAGCTTCGCTTCCCGTGTTGGTGACCGTCGTCGTCACACGCAACTCCTCGCCGGCGGTCACGGGTGCGTTCGTCTCGTCGATGCTGATCTCGAAGACGGCCGGCGGTTGCGACTCGAAAACGCCGAACGTCGAGAAGTCGGTGATGCTCGCCGAAACCGTTTGCTCCACGGTGTCGACCGTCGATCCGTCGACCTGGATCCACTCCGAGCCGTCGTGTTTCCAGAGCGTCAGCCAGTCGTCGATGACCGTTTCGACGTCGCTCTGGAGGTAGTGGACGTCGACGTCGAGTTCGGTCCCTTCCGCCTCGAAGTAGCGATCGATGCCGGTCTCGGCGTGTGCCGGCGGGTTCGAGACGCCGCGGATCCGCACGTTATCGCCCACGAAGCTAACCGTGGTGTTCGCTGCGGTGGAAGCGCCCAGATCGAGGCTCTCGACGGTGTAATCGTGGCCACCGTCCTCTTTGAAATCCCAGTCTGTGTTGTCGACCAAGACGTTATTCGAGAACGTCGTGACACCGGAACTCGACCCCTCGAGGTCGATCCCGACCACATTGTCGGTCGCGTACGTGTTCGAGATCGTGTTATCGTTCGTATCCCAGAATTTGATACCGAACTCGTTACCGGTTGCTGTCGTTCCAGAGACGGTGGTACCTGCTGAAAAGTCGATCCAGATACCAGCGAAGCCGTTGTTTCGAACCGTGTTATCGAGTAGTGTGTGCTGTCCTGTTGCTGAATTATCGGAAGCAAATATCCCCGCCTGGTTGTTGTCGTTCGCCGTGACGTTCTCGATGAGCGCGTTTGAAGTTGTATCCAACCACACACCCGCTTCACCGTTGTTGTTGGTAGCCTCACTATCCGTGATCGTCACGTCACCCGAGGAGATACGGAACCCTTCGTTATCGTTATTGCTCGCACTCGTTCGCTCGATCGTCGTGTTGACGCCGCCGTCCTTCCAGAATCCTCGATTGTTGTTGTCGTCGAGATCGGTATCACGGATCACCGTGTCCTCGATACCCTGCGCGCGAACTCCGACGGTGTTGCTCTCGAACGTGCTATCCTCGATGACGTTTCCGACGGAGACGTACGACTGTTCAGCGAAATTAAATCCGAGCCCCCGGGAGTTCCCCGACGCGTACGCGTTCGAGACGGTCACGTCGGAGGTGTCGTACAGTTCGATCCCCGACAGGTCGTTGTCGTTCGCGTTCACGTTCGAGATCTCGCCGCCGCCGATGTTCTCGAAGCGGACTCCCTGTCCACCGGAGCCGTCCCAGCCGACGACGTCGACGTTTCGCACGACGACGTTGGTTATCTCCCCACCGGTCCCGTCGGCGAAGATACCGTACGTGTTGCTATCGGGACTGTCCCCCCCGATCAGGTACCCGTTCCCGTCGAACGTCACGTCGCTTGCTGTAATCGTAATACACGTCGAACTCAGCCCGGTGAGATCCTCGCCTATATAATACGTCCCCGGCTCATCGATGATGACGCCACACGTTACCGTTTCGGAACCGTTCGACGCTGCAGCCACGACGCCACCCGTACCACTCGTCGCGAAAACCGATGTCAGCATCAACACCGAAAACAGGACCGCACGGAGTTTCGTCCCCGTGTTTCCCCGTTTCCGTTCAGCACTCAGAATCATGAGGATCGTTGTCGTTATTTATATATGTAGATATCTACCGTACGGTGTTCACGTCGTGAACGACGTTCAGATAGTGAACTCCGAGCGGTGAGCTCCGAGAACCGATGGGAAGGGTATTTTATACACCGCATACACTACCGAACGAGATGGATAGGGACGAATTACTACGCGACGATCCGAAATATATCGTCGAGTTCGTCCGTCGTGCCGACGCTCTCAAAGCGTTGGCCGTCGAACCTCTGACGAAACGGGAACTCGCCGACACGCTTTCGGTGTCGCGGCCGACCGCCCACCGGATCCTCGCGAGGTTCGACGAGTTGGACGCGACCCGGGCGGGAGAGAACGGCCACGAACTCACCCGCTTCGGACACACCGTCTGCGAGGTAGTCGGAGATTACTGCGATCGGATCCAAACGGCGGTATCTCTTCGACCGCTCCTCAACGATCTTCCGGACGGGATCGAGTTCGAAGACCAGTTGTTTTCTAATTCGGTCGTCACCGAAGCGACCTACGACGACCCGTTTCGACCGATGAACCGGTTCATCGAACTCTTCGAGGACGCCACCCAGATAAGGGGGTTCAACAGGAGCTTCCTCGAGCCGATGTATGTCGAACTCGCGTACGAACGGATCGAAGCCGGGTTGGACTCCGAGATCATCTACGATCCAAAGGTACTCGAACTCGTGCTGGAGGAGTATCCGAACTTGGCGGAGTCCGCGCTCAACCGGGGGCACGTGAAGGCTGCCGTCCACGACGATCTTCCGATCGCCATGGCGATTTTCGAAGACAGGATCGGGATCGGGATCCACACCGAGTCGATGGGAGCACCGATCGCGTGGATCGATACGGACGATCCCGACGCGATCGAGTGGGGGGAGCGACTCTTCGAACAGTATTGGTCCGAAGCGACCCAGCTTTACTGACCACGGCTGTCGGCGGACGTGGGACAGCCCCCGATGGTTTCGACGGCTACGCTGGTGAGAAGGCGACCGATGTAACGAGCGATCGCGACGCTCGGGGCGTCAGCACCGAGTAAATGCCCCGCGAACTCATCGATACGACAGTCCTCTTTGCAGCCGCATACCGGCGGGATGGATCCCAGTGCGGGACTGCGGGTCGGTCCCACGTCCCCGCTGGCAACGTCTCGCCCGCCGAAGGGGGCCGGCGAAGCGATGCCGGGGGCGTGCGCGATACGTCGGCCCCGCGAGGGGTGTGGCGCGTTCGGCGTTCACGAGAGCACGCTCTCGTACAGCCCATCAGAACGCACGCGTTCTGAGGACGTCCGTCCGGACGCGGTATCCGCTCGCACCGCACATTCCGTCCGTCTCGGAGAGACGGTGGGGACGTCCCCAGTCGCGGGTTTCCCCACGTCCGGACACGAGCCGTGCCACCGGTCCGCGGGTTCGCACGTCTCTCTCAACGAGCGTCGCCGGAGAACGCTACACCATCTGTTCGATCGCCGATCCGATCCGTGCCGCGAGCGCGTCGTCGTTCCAGTCGGTGACGACCTGTAGCCCGACCGGCAGGCCGTCCACCCGGCCGACAGGGATCGAGACGGCCGGATGGCCGGTGAGGTTGAACGGACCGGTGTTGGCCTCGGTCTCGAGGAGAGTTTCGACACCGGAAACGGCTCCGAACGCCGGTGCCGTCATGGGCGTCGTCGGTGTAATCAGTGCGTCATAGGACTCGAACCGCTCGCGAACCGCCCGGAGGAAATCGCGACGCGCGTTCTGTGCGGCGACGTACTGTCTGCCCGCAGTGGTTTCCAGCAGGTGAGCGTTGATCAGCAGGCTCTCTTCGAGGTGTTCACCGTACTCACCGCGCGATAGGAACTCCGCGACGGACGTTCGCCAGCCCTCGCTGTAGCCGGTTCCCGCGCCGTACACGTGACCGTCGTTGGAGAGAAGCGAGGCGAACTCACAGCTTTCGATGGTCGTCAACGCGTAGATCGCGTCGGCATACCCACGGATCGAGACCGACTCGACGGTACAACCGAGCGACGCCAGCTCAGACGTAGCATCACGGACGGTCCGCGTGACACCCGCATCCGAGAGATCGAACGCCTCGTCGACGAGACCGATCTCGAGATCGGAGATCCTGTCACCGAGTTCACCAGTGATGTCTCGCGGTGGGACGGACGTATACGTCGAGGGATCATGTATATCGAGACCGGACATGCGCTCGATGACGCGTGCGGCGGTCTCGACCGATTCCGCGAGCGTGCCCACGTGATCGAGCGACGGCGCGAGGTCGGCCATCCCGAACCGGGAGATCGAACGGTACGTGGGTTTGAAACCGACGACGCCGCAAAACGACGCCGGGATCCGAACGCTGCCACCGGTGTCGGTCCCGAGGGCGGCGTCGACGAAGCCGGCGGCGACCGCCGCACCGCTTCCGGCTGAGGAGCCGCCGGCGACGTGCGCCGCCGACTCGGGGTTCGATACGGTCCCGAAATCGCAGGTCTCGCCGGTCGTGAAGTACGCCAGTCCGTCCATGTTCGTCGTTCCGACGATCGAAGCGCCGCTTGCCACCAGTTCCGAGACGGCGGTCGCGTGATACGGCGGAACGAAGTCGATCGACTCGGAACCGCAGTGCATCGGGACACCCGCAACGGCGATGTTGTCCTTTATTCCGACCTTCAGATCCCCCAGCGGACCGGACGCGTTCGGGGGCTCGAACCGGTATCGGAACGCGTTGTGCTCGTCGGCTCCGGCCGTGAACTCCCCAACGGGCTCGTCAACCGGGTCCGACGGTTCGAAGAGCGCGAGTCGATCGCGAAACGCTTCGGCCGACGCGGTCAACTCCGCCGCCCGTCGTTCGTCGAGTTCGATACCCAACTGTTCAGCGAGCCACCGCATGTCGTCCATAGCGGTATTAACCGGGAGTTCGTATATCAGTCTGTATGTTGAACGGTCACAGCAAGCACGAACGGAGGCGAACGAAATATGCGGGTGCCGACGGCAGATGGCGAACATGAAACAGTTCGAACCCGCGCCCGAACCCAGATTCGTCGACGACGATCGGCTCGACCGGATCCGAGACCACCTTTCCGAGACGGAGTTAGACGCGTTCGTCGCCTTTTCGCCGGCGAACTCCTACTATCTGTCCGGCTGCTACGCCGGGATGTACTCGCGGCCGGTCATCGGCGTCGTCACGGCCTCGACGAGCGCTTTCGTCGCCCCCCGACTCGAGGAGCGGAAGGCCGAACGCACGGCGTGGGTCGATACGGTTTCGGTGTACGAGGACAGCGACGACCCCTTCGACGTGCTGGCCGCCGCCGTCCCCGAATCGTCGAACCGGCTCGGATACGACGCCGCGGAGGCCCGGCCCGGGTGGGTCAACGAGCTCGAACGGCGACTCGACGCGACGTTCGTCGACGCGACCGAGGAGTTCACCGCGTTGCGGATCGTCAAGACCGACTGGGAACTCGACAAGATCCGGCGCGCACAGGATCTCGCGACCGCGGGTGTGGTCGCGATGTCCGAGACGGTACGGTCAGGGGCGTCCGAGATCGAGGCCGCCGCTGCGGTCCAGCGGGCCTACTACGACACCTATCTCGAGGAGCATTCGGAGTTCGATATCGGCACGGCCAACGAACTCGGACAGTACGGCTTTGCGAGCGTTCTCTCGGGGCCACACGCGCTCGAGCCACACAGCATCTCCTCGTCGCGGGAAATCGCGGACGGCGACAGCGTCGTCGGGATCGCGCTGCCGTCGATCCAGGGGTACGTCTGTGAGGAGGAGCGGACCTTCCTCGTCGGCGACGTGGACGAGGAGGTCGAAGCCGCCATGACGGCGCTCGCAGAGATCCGCGAAGGGACGATCGACCGCGTCGGCCCCGGCGAAAGCGTCGCCGAGATCGACGCGTGGACGCACGATCGCATCGAACGTGCCGGCTTCGGCGAGTACGTCCAACACAGGACGGGCCACGGCGAGGGGATAACCATTCACGAGGAGCCGGCGCTGAACGCCCAGAAGGACGGCGAACTGAAACCGGGGATGGTGATCAGCATCGAACCCGGGCTCTACTTCCACGAGAGAGGCAACGCGCTCCGGCACTCGGACACGCTGATCGTCACCGAGGACGGCGCCGAGCGGATCACAGGGACCGACGCCGGAGTACTACGAGTCGATTGATCGAGAGAGCGCGAATCAGACCCGTTCGCCCCCGTGAACGAAGCGGTTCGGTTCGGAAACGGCGACGTGTTCGTCGATCGCCGATCGACGCGGGCTCTCACTCGCCGGGTCGGTCGCTGTGCGTGTCAGGGCCATCGCGTCGGACGAGAGGAACCGGGATCGATACCGAACGGGAACCGCCCGTTCGTTCGACGCGTTTCCGAATATCGACGACGGAACCGGGCGCCGTTTCGAGAAACACCGCGAGCGGATCCTCACAGCCGGGGCAGTCGAGATCCATCCGAAGCCGGCCGTCGGTGGGCTCGGGTTCGGGCTTGTCCGCGACCTCTCTGAGCAGCGCCCCACACGTCGGACACCGGAGATCGACGTCCGGGGTCGCCGGGCCCTCGGTCACGATCCGTCGCTGACGGACGACAATGACGCCGGCGAGCAGCCCGACGGAGGCCACTCCCACGGCGGGCCGGATCGGCACGAGATACCCTGCGATCGCGGAGACACTGAGCGCGCCCTCGATCACGGGGAGACAGTACGGACAGGAGACGGCGAAATAGCCGCCCAGCCCGCCGAGGGACGCCGACGGGCTCCGAGAGCAGTCAGTCCGAGTGCATCGTTGTGTGGTGTACAGACCGAACAGCGACGCCGTCGACAACAGAAACAGGACGTCGAGCCCGGAACGGGGAACGTATCGGTCGAACACCGGGTTGGGGATCAGCCCGGTCAGAAACGCCGTCGCAACGAGGAACGTCCCGGCGACGGCCCCACCCCCGATCGCGGCCCGGCGAGTGTATCGCACAGGCGATGTTCGCTTCCGTTAGAAAATAAAGAGACGGCGGATGTGTACACTCCGTACACTATGTGGATCCGGGAACGGCGGAGAAACGAAAAGCGTCGGCGAGACGTCCGATCAATCGCGCGTCGCGAGCTGTAACCGCTCGATACATTTTTTCATATTGCCCCGATCGTCGTAGGTCATCAGTTTGAACCCCGTGTCACAGACGTATTCCCCGTCGTTTTTCCGGAGCGTGACCTCCCGCTGAACGCCGAGGGCCTCGACGGTCACGACGATCCGTCTGCCCGAATCGAGGAGTTCGAGGATCTCCTCCGAGGAGTGGTCTTTGCGATCGATCTGGACCGTCTCGTCGGTCATTTCCTAGCGTGTGGGCTGAGATCAATAAAAGTATAACTGTCATAAAAGCGCGTCCGAGCCCCGTCGCGTTTTTGTGACCCGCCGGAGAGTGTGTGACCGATGAGTGTTCTCGACCATCTCAACCGGAGCCCCTTCAGGGAACTCGTCGGCATCGAAATCACCCATGCCGAAGACGGCTACGCCGAGGGACAGCTCTCGCTCGAGGGGAAACACTCCTCCAGGCGGGAAGGGTTGATCGCACAGGGTGGTGTCACGTTCACGCTCGCGGACAGCGTCGGCGGCGCGGCGGCGGTGTCGTTGGACGGACGACCGACGCCGACGATCGATTTCCGCATCGATTACCTCCGACCGGCGACCGGCGATCTCCGTGCGGTCGGCGAGGTCACGCGCGAGGGATCCGAGACGGCCGTCGTCGACGTACTGGTTACCGACGTCGACGACACCGAGATCGCGACCGGGCGGGGCGTGTACAAGACGTCGAAGCTGCCGGCGGACGCCCCCTGGGAGATCGAGGACCCGTGATCGATCCCACGCCGAGACGCGCGGGATCCGAACCGGCCGAACAACTATCTTGATACAGCGAGAGAATCCCGCCGTTCACGGCGGGCGTGAATCGCGTTCACTTTCACTCCGCTTTCCACGATTTTATGCCAGTCGGGGTCGGACAAAAGGACAGCAACTCGGGAAAAGTGGGTGTGGTTTGGCGTTCACCCGTCATCAAAAACGCGAGCCTGCCCGAGTCAGACTCGGACGTAAGTCCCAGTCAGGTGGATGGCACCGCCCGCACGGGCCAAGCAG
>LFFM01000736.1_pt1 | contig 23066 bp, 20 predicted proteins | sample 643131 | NCBI WGS metagenome assembly LFFM01 (sample SAMN03777445, study PRJNA286221) | soda lake metagenome | biome: soda lake; feature: Kulunda steppe; material: water; isolation source: sample Tc-Br brine of Tanatar trona crystallizer | place: Russia: Kulunda steppe | collected 2011-07
AAATTACTTTTCATATGAATTTTCTATGCTATCCGTTATTTCTTTAGCAGAACGCGGTATTCCTGATTGAGTTCTGAGAGGAGTCTCTGTGTAGCTTCCACGATCACACTTCATTTGGATAGATCCACTAGTCCAGGAGATTCCGACTTCGAGTCCGACGAAACTCGAAAGGAGGAGCGCTCGAACGCACTCTCAGTGGATCAGGGACTAACTGGTAGCCGTTTCTTTCGAGTGCGGGTGTTCACTTTTCGAAGCCTATCTGTCGGATCTACGGTTGCATCTTTCGGTATTACTAATGTGATATTCGTTAACCACATTTAGTTTTATTTGTTGAAAAGTTTTCCCAGGGACTAATCCGTATACACCGTACAGATGTATACCGGGGATGGCTGAAACGTGCCTTTTGCTGTGAATCACTCGCCTCGCAGGACCGCACGAGTGCAACCGTTGACGAACTCCGAGTTTGTATATACCGAACGCAGCTCTGTGCACAACCCTGTCCGTCGGATTTCACCGTCATGCAGGGGGTGTAAAAATGAAATACCATATATAAAATGCTAGAACGTGATGATATTCTTGGCCGAGTCACACACGGCTGGCATTGGAATCTATACGCTTGCAGGTTGCTACACCAGAGTCGATCGCCTGGATGCGGAACATCTCTCGTCTGGATTTGTCGTGAGTGTGTCCACTGAGGTGGCTACGCGTGCTTATTGACCATCAGCGGTACAACGTTCCTACGACTTTACCGTGAGATCAGTCCGCCTACCTGCACCGTGGAGACGTGCTCCCTATCCGCGATACTGTACCGAACAAAACTTTCGAGCGCCTGTGGTCTGACTCCTTTCAATTGTGCACTGGTAAAATCCCGTGAAAGCACGACGCGATCATCTAATCACCGCAAAACGGGCTCGCGTCCCTCCAAGGGGTGTACTCTGTCTGCGGGTCGTCTCGATGTCCGGATCTTCCTCGAGTAATCCACGGGGAACGTATGCCAACTGTCTGGACGACGGTTGAACGGAGAGTCCGGAGAGTACCTCGAGGTTCGAATCCGGTTTGACATACCGCTGTTCGGACTCTTCGTGAACCAGTGTGGCAGTGTCCCTTGTCAATAGCTACCATTGTGCTTTCGACATATCCAAACGTATGGGTTATTCAGTTGGCTTTATTTCATTGAATTCGTCTATATGTTTTGTGGACCTCCCAAGAGTGTGCTCCTGGAACGCCTCCGTTCAATTTTTGCAATATGTTAACACACACTGCCTGGGGTCCAACTAACGGCTGTTCAATTGTACGCAATATCGATTCAATATGGTCCGTTACTTTTATGTATTAGTGGACACCACCAGAGAACGTCATGCCAGAAATAAACAGACGTAATGCTTTGAAGTTGGCAGGGGGATCGGCACTTGCTGTGGCATTAGCGGGTTGCACGGATATGATAGAGGGCGAAGCGGACACTGCAATCGAAGATGCAGATGTTCCAGACGAACCGGTCCAAATCGGGGCCCAGACCTTCCTAGAAGGGGGTGCTGCACTCCTCGGTCAGGACCACGAACCGGGATACGAAATCGCGGTCGACCGAATTAACGAGGCAGGGGGCATTGCCGGACGAGAAGTAGAGATTGAGGTCGTCGAAGAAGGTGAGGGTGCTGTCCAAAACTACGAACGGTTCGTCGACCAGGGGAAAGACGTCGTAGTCGGTATGGTGAGTTCCGCTAGTTCGACCGCGGTAGGTCCGGTTGTGGAGGACCTCGGCGTTGTCAATATTAGCGTTGACGGCGCGACTATCGACCTGTTCGAAGAGGTCGTTCAGGATCCACAGTACATGTTCCGTGTGTCGCCACCGGACGTTTCGGAGGCGGTGATGGCCGCGCTGGACGCGATCGAACGCCTCGGCGGTGTCGACGAAATCGACACGTACGCCAGCGTGAACCAGAACTACACGTGGGGACAGACCCAGCACAGGCAGTTTTCGCAGGCGTTTGAGACGCTTACGGGCGCCGAACTCGTCTACGAGGGGTGGCCAAGCGAGGGCGCGGAGGATTACTCGACACACATCGAGTCGGTCACCAGCGAAGAACCGGACGTGCTCTTCAGTTCCGCGTGGGGAGGCGATCTCCTCCTGTTCATGCGTCAGTTCGTCGAGGCGGGCGGCTACGATAGCATCGACTTGTTCACCGGTTCGCTAGGCACGTCGGTCCTTTCGGAACTCGACGCCGACGAAGCCGCCGATTGGGGGCCCACCGCCTTGGGCGGTCGAACGTACGTGATCGGTGACCCGCCAAGTGAACGGTACCCACCGGGCGCGGAGTTAGAGACGGAGCTTTCGGAGCGAGGCTACGATGACATCATGCCGATCACTGGATCGATGAACAATGCCTACGCCGCTATCACGTGGTTTGCGACCGCAGCCGAGAAGGCCGTGGAAATCCTCGGCAGGTGGCCCGAACAAGACGAATTGGCCGAATTCATGGCCGGCCACTCGTTCAAAACTCCAGGGGCGTTCCACTACACGGACCGTAACCTCCACAACGGTCGTCAGGGCTACGCGAACGTTCATCAGGGTCTCGTCGAAGTCGACGGAAACGACGTCGTTCTCGAGGATGTCAACACATTCCGACCCGAAGAGGTTACGCCCCCAGCGGGCTTTACCGCCGAAGAGTGGATGGATAGCTGGTAACAGCCCTCCCTACCTAATTTGAAACCACCACAGAAAATGCTAGGAGATTTAGCTGCGCATACGTTGCATGGAATATACTTCGGGTCAATCTTGTTTATGATTGCCTCGGGGTTGACAATCATCTTCGGGGTTCTCGGCGTATTGAACCTCGCTCATGGCGAGCTCTATGCTCTGGGAGCGTTCCTCGGCGTTACAATCCTTGGGTTCATCTTCGGGACCATTTCTGGACCGATAGAAGGTGTAACGATACTGGTTGTTATCGCCGCGTTGGTTCTCGGCGTCGTCGTTTGTGGATTGATTATGATACCCGTGGGGTACATCATCGAATCCACGCTCATTCGGCCGATTTACGATCGCGCAGAATACTACCAGTTGGTCATGACGTTCGGGCTTATTCTGGTTCTAATAGACGTGATGAAGCTGATCTGGGGCACCCGACCAGTCTCAGCCTCCGGTCCCTACCGGATGATCAACGATGTCCCGTTTCCGGAGATGATCGGCTCGTCGTATCCCACGTACAATATGCTGGTCATCGTTCTCAGTTTCGTGTCGTTTCTGGGACTGCTTTGGTTTTTCAACCGAACCAAGTCCGGCCGAATCATCCGCGCGACGGCGATCAACAAGGAGTTGGCCGCGTCGATCGGAGTCGACACCAAGCGAACGTTTACCCTGGTATTCGCGCTGGGTGCGTTCTTCGCAGGGTTCGGCGGCGCGCTCGCGGCACCCCCAATCCAGGCCAGTCTTGGCATGGGGACGAGTCCACTGATCTTGGCTTTCGTCGTCATCGTCATCGGTGGAATCGGCAGTATTCACGGATCTTACATCGCCGCAATCGTCGTCGGCGTGTTCAGTCGGTGGGCAACCTGGCTGTACCCGCCCGTCGAACTCGCAGCACCGTTCGTCGTAATGATACTAATCTTGCTGTTCAAACCACAGGGAATGTTCAAGTCGTGGGGTGAGTTCGAATGAGCAAACCAGCTAAAACGATCACGCTACCTCGATTAGGTGATATACGCATCGGACAGACTATCGGACTGCTAATCATCGTTGCAATTGCTATGGCGCTCCCGTTCATTGTCGGGATGATTCCCGTGGTGCCATACCGATCGGTCTTTAGCGGACTCGCGTTCGGGTTCGCCGCGTTGGGCGTTGCCATGCTGTTGCGTCATCTACATCTCGTTTCGTTCGGTCACGCAGCGTTCTTCGCAACTGGCGCCTACACCGTCGCCGTCCTGATAAACCACTTCGAGATCACGAACCTGTTTCTCCTCCTGATCATCGGAACTGTCATCGGGGGGGTAATGGCGATGATCATTGGACTCTTTGTGAAGAGTCACCTGGCCATTTTCTTCTCACTCTTGACACTTGCGTTCAACCAGGTCCTGTACGCTCTCGTTGTCAATTCCGAGTTCCTGAACTACACCGACGGACTCACCCTTAGGGTCGGTGGACAGCGTCCGGACCTCTTCGGGGTTGTTCCCACACTGGAGTTCTACAATCTCTTCTTGCATTATTTCGCCGTAATCCTTCTGGCTGTCGGTCTGTACCTAATGTGGCGAATCGGCAACTCCCCGTTCGGGAGAACCTTGTACGCGATCGGTCAGGATCGAACCCGTGCCGAGTTTATCGGCATCAATGCTGAACGGTACGTGTTCATTGCGTTCGTCATATCAGGGACGTACGCTGGCCTCGGGGGCAGCCTGTGGGCACTGTACGAACTACACGTGCAACCCGAACCAATCCTACACGTCTTCCGATCCGGTGAAATGCTCTTCATGGCAATCCTCGGCGGTTTCGAGACGATCCTCGGACCGGTTATCGGCAGCGTGATCCTCGGATACTTGTTGGATGCGATGCACGTTCAGACGACTTACTACCACGCCGTTACCGGCTTCCTGCTGATCGCCGTTGTCTTCCTGCTTCCGCGAGGGATCATGGGCATCGACTTCGAACAGAAATTCGCCGCGTTCCGCGACGACCCGACTGTGGTTGTGCGTCGTCTGGCCGAGTTCGGTCGCGTGATGGTCTCGAAAGCCAAGAACAGCAAGCAAGAAATTCAACAATTACTGAGGTGGAAGTAAACATGCTACAAGCACAAGACTTGACCAAGAGCTTCGGTAGCCTCACCGCTGTAGACGGGGTCTCACTCGAACTCGGTTTGGACGGCAGAGAACAGGTTTTCATCGTCGGACCCAACGGCGCTGGCAAGACAACGCTGGTCAATCTCCTTACCGGGCGGCTGACCCCCGACAAGGGAGTGATCAGAATGGACGGAGACGATATCACCAGGATGGCAACGACCGAACGAGTGGAACACGGTCTCGTCAGGAGTTTCCAGCTCGTTCACGTCTTCGATAGCATGACCATCCGCGAAAACCTGCGAACAGCATTGCTCTCTCGCGAGGGGCTATCGCTCAAAATGTTCGTGAACGAATCGAGTTACGAACACATCGAAGCGGAGATCGACGAGTTGATGGACCAATTTGGACTCACCGCGGAAGCGAACACCGTCGTCAGCAACCTCTCACACGGCGACAGGAAACTGTTAGACGTTGCGATCACGTTCGCTCTCGAACCGAAGTACCTCCTTCTCGACGAACCGACGTCGGGAGTCGGTCAACGTGAAAAGAACGAACTGATCGAGACCGTCGTCGAGGCGAGTAAAACGTACGGCATCAGTACGTTGACGATCGAACACGACATGGATATCGTCAAAAACTACGCCGACAGGATCATCGCCCTCCACCAGGGCCAGATTCTGGCGGAGGGTGAACCGAACCTCATCGAGACTGATCAACAACTGAGAAGCAAACTGTTGGGAATCAAAAATGAGTGAACGAACGACACTGTTGGATGTCGACGGGCTGAGCGTGTCAATCGACGATCACTCGATCGTGAACGACATCGACCTGCAGGTCAACGAGGGTGAGTCGGTCGGTCTAATCGGCCGGAACGGAGCAGGAAAGACGACCAGCTTCCGCGGTATTATGGGCCACTCCAAGGTGACGGTCGACGGTGGGGTAGTTTCGTTTAGAGGGAAGAATCTGCTCGAACTCTCACCCGAGGAAATCCCAAAACTGGGTGTCGGCTACCAGCCCGAACAGGAGGCCCTGTTTACTGGCATGACTGTCGACGAGAACTTCCGGTTGCCGCTGTGGGTTTCAGGGGACGACCGGGGCATTGACGACGAAGACGGTCGCGTCGAAGAGTTGTTCGAACTCTTCCCGGACATGAAGCGATTCGAACAGCACAACGTAGAGAACCTGAGTGGCGGTCAGCGGAAAATGACGGCTATCGGCCGGTCGCTAGCACTTCGACCGGACCTGGTGATCTTAGACGAACCTCTGGAGGGGCTAGCGCCGACGATTATCGAGGACATCAAAGAAATCGTCAGCGAAATTAGCGACCAGGGCGTTGCGGTGTTGCTCGCCGAAGCAAATCTGGCCCACGCGCAGGAACTGGTCGATCGCGTCTACATCATGGAACGGGGAGAGATATTCGATCACGGTCCTGCTGAGGAACTCATCGAGCGAGAGGACATCCAGAACTTGCTCCAGGGATAGCACGGTCTGTCACTCTCACCGTTCCGGGCGACCCGACAGTTCGAATACAGTGAGAGTTCAAATTGTTGTTGTCTAGCGATCCGCGAGAGCCGATTCTTCAAAGCTCAGATCGATGATGACCGTGACCTGGAGGTCCCGAACGCGATAGTTCGTATAATTCCAGTGGGGCGGCCTGTGACGATTCGGCTGTGGAACATCGAATCGACCCTGCAGTGCGTGCAACACCGTCAACGGCGGATAACACTCGACAGGTGCCCGTGCTCGTACAGTCAAAATACCTATCCAAAATCGATGGAGGAGATTGGCTGTGTCACAGTCCGTAATACACATCCTCACGCATGGTTGTAAATGACAAGCTTTATTATCCTTACCTGTCAATCGAACTATGATGCCCGAGATTGTAGACCTGACTCAGGAGATTTATCACAAACATCCGCTACACGAACTCCACCAGCCGACGTCAATCTGGACCCACCACACCTACGAAGAGGGGGCCGAGATTCTCGGAGACTCGCTGGGAACCGAAGATCCACCGTTCGTATACTCGACGAAATCGATTCTGATGAACGATCACGGTCCGACGCACGTGGACGCGTTCGCTCACTTCGGTCCCGACGGAGAGACGATCGACGAGATGCCTTTGGATCTGTTCTTCGGTCCCGGCAAGGCCATCGAAGTCACCAAATACGACGGCACGACCGACGAGGTGATCACCGTCGAGGACATGGAAGAAGCCTGTGACGATGCCGACGTCGAAATCGAAGAAGGAGACATCCTCTTGGTGAACACTGGCCATTACGACGAAACTCACCCATCAAAAGCCTACGTCGACGACTACATAGGATTCTCCCGCGAAGCGGCACAGTGGATGGCTGATCAGGGAGTAAAGAACTTCGGCGTGGACGCCCCTGGTCCAGACAATTCCAACGATTTAGCGTTCCCAACCCACCAGGTCTCTCGAGACGAGAAAATCCCTCATATCGAGAACCTGAAGAACATCGACCAGGTCGTCGGTGAGGACTTCACGTTCTATGGGCTGCCGTTGAAGATCCGTGAGGGAACCGGTGGGCCGATGCGAGCGGTCGCAATCCTCGACGAGTAACGTCGCTCTCGAATCAGTTCGAATTTTTCGTCCGACGATGGAAATACGATAGGAGTCGGTCGGCTAGTTCCCGTCCGAACAGAATCCGAACTTGGTCGCTATCCGGCCAGTGACTGTGTACGCTAGTACGTTCGGTAGAAGTGACGTACGAATAGCTAGACCGATCGTATGTGCCGAAACTGAAGTTTTATTTGAGTATCCTTCGAAGACCAATTACATGCGAATAGCCATAGAAAGAGAGCGATTTATATCGACGATGAAAACGCAGTCCGAAATCGGTGCGACGGGAGAGTGGGAGTTGCATCGACTGGCCCTTTCGGACGAAGACAAAGCGGTCAGAGATTGGTTCTATGACAAGATGGATCAGGAAGGGCTGGAGATTCGAATCGACGAGTTCGGAAATATGTTCGGCCGGCGAGAAGGGAACGATCCCGACGCTGACCCAGTGCTCATCGGTTCTCACCTCGATTCTCAGCCGTATGGGGGTATCTACGACGGAGCGTTGGGCGTAATCGCCGCACTGGAGACGATCCGATCGCTCAACGATCAAGACGTCGAAACGAGACGCCCAATCGAAATCGTCAACTGGACAAACGAGGAGGGATCACGATTTCAACCGGCGCTACAGGGCAGTGGTGTGTGGGCGGGGACACACGACATCGAAGAGGAATACGCGAAAACGGATCAAAAGGGCACCGCTCTGGGAGACGAACTGGAACGCATCGGATACAAGGGCGACCATCCGGCGGAACCGGCCCACGACTACCACGCATCTCTCGAGCTACACATCGAACAGGGACCGTACCTGGAACTCGAGGAGAAACAGGTTGGGATCGTTACCGGCGTCGTCGGGTTTTACTGGGGGGCTATCACGTTCCACGGCGACGCAAACCACTCGGGAACGACGCCGATGCACTTCCGAAACGACTCATTGGTGGCCGCATCCGACGTGATCGGGCAGGTGCGACGAATCGCCGGAACCGTCGGTGATCGAACAGTCGGCACAGTCGGGTACGTTGACAACCAACCGAACTCGATCAACGTCATCCCCGACGAGGTCACGATGACGTTCGGATTCAGAGACCCGTCGGATGACATCGTCGCGGAGGCAAAAGAACTGACGCTACAACAAGCCGAAGCAGCGGCGGAACAGGAAGGGATTTCCTGGCACTGTGAGAAGCGTCACGACTCCAAGAGCGTCGACTTCTCGGAACTGTGTATCGATGCGGTCGAACAGGCGGTTACCGAACTCGACTACGACGGGATGCGAATCTTCAGCGGTGCTGGCCACGACGCCGTTCACGTCGCTAACGTCTGTGATACGAGCATGATCTTCGCAGTAAGTGAGGACGGAAAAAGTCACAGCAACGATGAATACACGAGTTGGGACGACTGTTACGTCGCAGCGAATACATTAGCGAATGCCACCCTCGAATTGGCCGAACTCGTCTGAGCTACATCCTGTCGACTGGTGGAAGGCCCGGAAGCCACCTCGAGCCTGATTGATCGTCGGGGTTCGTTCGTCTCTGCTCGGCCATCATCAACTCTCTCGATTCACGACTCTCAATGCGGAGGATCCGCTCTGAGGAGCGACTCCACATAGAAGAATTTAAGACACATAAAGGAGATAGATAACACATACCATGGGAGATATTGATGTAGCAATCGGAATTGACGTCGACTGTGTCGCCGGCTGGTTGGGTTCGTACGGCGGAGAGGACTCGCCTGCTGACCTATCACGAGGGTTATCAGCCGGAAACGAGGGAATTTCTCGGATGCTTACGGTGCTCGAAGACAAGGATGTCGACGCCTCGTGGTACATTCCAGGGCACACGATCGAAACGTTCGAAGCGGAAGTCCAGGCCGTTGCCGACGCCGGCCACGAAATCGGTGTCCACGGCTACTCTCACGAAAATCCGACTGATCTCTCGCGGGAACAAGAAGACAAGATCATCGAAGTGTCGATGGACCTGATCGAGGACCTGACGGGAGAGCCACCTGTTGGCCATCGGGCGAGTTGGTGGGAGTTCAGTGAAAACACGCCGGAACTGGTCGAAAAACACGGGTTCCTCTACGATAGCAGCCTGATGGAACGCCAGTTCGAACCGGGATACATGCGAAAGGGTGACGACTGGGTCCCGATCGACTACGATAAGGATCCCGAGGCGTGGATGGAACCTTACACCTACGGTGAGGAGACGGACGTCGTTGAAATTCCGATCAGCTGGTTCCGCGACGACATTCCACCCATGATGTTCCTCAAACAGCCACTCTACAACACTGGATACAAGAGCCCGAGGATGATTTACGACGAGTACTACATCCCGCAATTCGACTATCTGTACAACCGCCGCGGTGCCGGCGTCTACACACTGACAATCCATCCGGACATTCACGGTCTTCCGCACATGATCCCGATCTTCGAGGAGTTCATCGACTACGTGAAGACTCACGAAAACGCTCAGTTTACCACGATCGAGAACATCGCACGGAAGTTCAAGCAGGACCCGTCCATCTACGAGAGCGAAAGCGAATACGTCTAGGGACGCGGAGTCCAGTTGACGACTCCTGTCTTTCGATCAGTGAATCGAACAACAGTTCCTTCGAACTGCTTGAACACCAGTTTGCTGTTCGCGGCCTCCGATACCGATCTATCCTGCATTATTATATACACTGACGTACAAATCTGGCGTACTGCATGCCGAATGTTCACATCTTGAGTACAGGAGGGACGATCGCGAGCACCGATGGAGACGGTGGCGCTCGACCGGATAAACGTGGATCAGACCTCGTTGAAAACCTCCATGGCGCTGGTCAGTCTGTCGATCTCACTGTCGAGCAGGTGGCCCAACTCCCTAGTTTCGATATGGATTTCGAGACGATGGCGACCGTTGTTCGACGCGCCGAGGCGGCCGCGTCCGAAGGTTCCGACGGAATCGTCGTCACCCACGGGACTGATACGATGGAGGAATCCGCGTACTTCTCTACGTTGACCACCGAAATGGACGTTCCGATCGTGTTTACCGGAGCGCAGCGTCGGCCCGACGAACTGAGTCCCGACGGTCCCGCGAACCTGGCGAAAGCGATACGCGTTGTAGCGCACGATCGATTACAAGGCGTGGGCGGCACGTACGTCGTATTCAACGACGAGATCCACACCGCTCGATCGGTACGGAAAATGCATACCAGCCAATTACACACCTTCCAGTCACCGGGTAGCGGGCCGCTTGGGACGCTGTTTCGCGACAGAATTCAGTTCCACGCCGATCCGAACGGGTCGTACGGATCGTTCGATCCGATCGCCCCCGAGTGCGACGTGAGAATCGTCCCGAGTTGCGTTGGAGTATCGCGCAATCCGATCGACGAAGCGGTCCGTGCGTCCGTAGATGGCATTGTCCTCGAGGGAACGGGGTTAGGAAACACGACGGCTGAGATGGGCGAAGCGGTGGCGGATGCCCTCGACACGGGGATTCCGACTATCGTCGCGTCACGTTGTCCGGGCGGTGTCACGGTCCCCGTTTACGGTGGTGGGGGCGGTGGAAAGTCGCTGTTGGATCACGGTGTCGGGTTTGCCGACGGTCTCCCCGCTCACAAGGCCCGAATTAAACTCGCACTCGCTATCGACCAGGCCGACGATCCGCTGTCGCACTTTACACGCGAGTGATTCAGTTCGTGGGGGGTAGAACAACTGTTGGGGATGTCAACCGCGACCCGTATCCCGGTTCTTTCCGAATCGGAACCCGATCTCCGAAGGACCGGCGCTGGGGTAGTCGACCGTCGTAGCGAAATATCCGTGGGTAAACGGCGCCGTAGCGATCTATCTGGATTGGTAAATCTCCGGATATCCTTTGATTTCTTTCGCTTCGGGATCTTTGAACGTACGAATCTGACTCGTGGTCTTTCCGAGCTGGACGAGTCCTTCCGCCAGGACGGCAGCTGCGCCGACGCTGTCGACCACCGGAACCGGCAGTTCTTCCTCGAGTTGTTCGTCGAGTCCACCCATCCCTGCACAGCCGAGACAAATCACCTCCGCTTCGTCCTCTTCGATCGCTTGCCAACTCGCTTCCAAAAGGGCTTCAGCAGCTGCATCACGGGTTGATTCCGTTTCCATAACTGTCAACTCCGTACATCGAACCGACGCACACTTCTTTTCTAACCCTGTCTTCGTAACTGCCGCCTCGATGAAGTCTTTTGCACGAGGAATGATTGTCGCAACCGAGAACTTCGCACCGAGCATGTTCGCGACGTACATCGAGCCCTCGGCGATACCGACTACCGGCTTTTCGGTTACTTCTCTACACGCATTGATGCCGGGATCACCCCAACAGGCGTTGATAAACGCATCGTACTCGTCTCGGTCTTTCTTGATCTCCTCGAGGAGGCCCGGAACCGCGAGGTAGTCGTCGTAGTACGATTCGATGGTGACTGGTCCTTTTTCAGGAGAGACGGCGACGACTTCGGTATCCTCCCCAGTGTACTTGTTCGCGACAGAGCCGATGTTTTCTGTCATCTCCAGTGTCGTATTAGGATTGATCGCCTTGATTTTCATGCAGTATGTTATCGATTGTTCTAATAATAAAAATAGTTTCCGTTCGGGGTGGTCGCCGTTATTGATCGACCGGTTGTTTCCCCGTAATACGGATGACACCTCTACTGGCGGAGCAGGCCGAGATCCTCGGGGTCGTACGGAAATCAGATTTCCGTGACTGAACGGAACTTCGCTCCGCGATGTCCGCGAGACCTCAGGTCTCGCCTGATGACGAGACGCGAAGCGTCTCGAACCACTTGCCCCCAAGACGGTTCACTGGCCGTCACAGGAATCCTCCCGACTCCGATCGCTGGCGACAAGAGTCGCTGGCCGTCCGCGAGGTCGGCTGACGAAAGACCTCGTTATCGTCTACGTCTCGCGAGTAGTATTAGCCGATTCGAGTTTCGTACTCGTCGTGCCACGGCGAGATCCGTTCGTATGATGCGCTCGCGGCGATGACGACGTCGTCGTCGAACCGAGGTCCGATGATTTGCATGCCGATCGGAAGGCCGTCATCGGTAAAGCCGGCCGGGACGGATGCGGCCGGATGACCGGTCAGATTGAACAGCCACGTCAGACACCATCCGATTATCGAATCGACAGGTTCACCGTTTATCTGTTCCGGTCCCCACTTTCCGTGCTCGAATGGGGGGACGGCGAGCGTCGGCGTTACGAGCAGGTCAAACTCCTCGAACAGTTCCTGGATGGCTTCGAACACCTGTGTCCGGACGACGTTTTGACGACGATACTCGACCGCCGACATCTCGAGTCCGATTTCGGCGCTTTTGATATTCGTCGCTTCGAACTCCTCGCGTTGCTCTCCGAAGGGATCCATACCTGCATCTTCCATCCGGTCTAGGGCTTCGGCCAGAACGACGGAGAATCCACTCATCCACGATTCGAGCATTTCTTCCCGGGTGAATTCGAAGTTCGGTTCGGCCTCGACGAGTTCCGCACCACTATCACGAAGATCGTCGACCGCGTCTCGGAACTGTTCGCGGACCCGGTCGTCGATGGGGAAAACCCCCAGGTCCGTGCTGTAAGCGATTTTCAGGTCCTGAATCGACCGTTGAGTCGCCTCGAGGTAACTCACGTCTTCATCCGGCAGGGAGAACGGATCTGCGGCGGAATGCCCTTTCAAGATGTCGAGGACGAGCGCACCGTCGGCGACCGTTCGGGTCTGTGGCCCTTTTCCCCGCATCGGGTAGTGGTGGCCGAACCCGTTCGGGCGAAGCACGGTCGGAAGTCGGCCGAAGGTCGGTTTCATTCCGAACACTCCGCACGCACTGGCGGGGATACGAGCCGACCCTCCACCGTCGGTGCCGAGGGTGAACGCCGCCATCCCGGCCGCGGTAGCCGCAGCACTACCGCCAGAGGATCCTCCTGCCATCTTGGACGGATCGAACGGCGTTCCAGTCGGACCGAACAACTCGTTGTCTGTGACGGCTTTGGTCGCGAACTCAGGGGTGTTCGTCTTTCCGAGGATAATCGCTCCAGCCTCTTTCAGCAACTGGACGGTGACATCGTCGTCATCGGCGACGTTGTCTTTCAATGCCACCGAACCGTTGGTAAACCGCTTTCCTTTCAGCGGAATGTTGTCCTTGATCGCGATCGGCACACCGTGCAGTGGTCCGAGGTCGTCACCTGCGGCAACGGCTTCCTCCGCTGCCTCGGCTTCTTTTCGCGCCTCGTCGGGATACAGGTCGACGAAGGCGTTTATATCCTCGTCTTTCTCGTCTATTCGGTCAAAAAACTCATTCACAGCATCGACCGGTGAGACGTCACCTGCTCGAATATCTCGAGCCAAATCGATAGCTGGTCTATAATGCAATTGCGTTTCCATTGCAATCCTACATTCAGAAGCTACGATAATAATCCTTTACCAGCGAGTGAGTTTAATAGCAGCTGATAATCAAAAGCATACGTTCGCCATTGGGCAGGACATCTCCTCACAGCTGGTGCAATCGTCGAACGAAATCGTGCCGTGCCAACGAGCAATCCGATCCAGACGTACAGGTATGGCTTGGTGATCGCGACAACGAACGTGTACACGGGTCTCCGCCGACAAAACGTTCCTTTGGTACCCTATCGTCGCCTGCACTACATTGTCGATTCGCGACGGCAACACCCGCGAGCGGTACCGCGATCACCTTCCGCGAGCCTACGGAGACCGGTTCTCTATGGGGAATTCCCCGATAAATCCAGAACGCACACTGTCTCTGGGCCCGTGGGATTTGCAAGCACCGAAAACCCTCGATTGCTCCGTTCAATTCCGGAGATTGCGGAGGCAACCGACGAGTCGTGACTCACCGTTTCGATCGGGTTCGACATGTCGTCACTCTCCGAACGAAGGTGGCGATGGCTCTGCCCCGCTGCCGGTGATCGTCACTGGAAGGTCGGTGCTGAGGCACACGGACTGCGTGACGCTCCCAAAAATCGCCTTTGCAGTCGGCGACCGCTCGCGTCCACCCATTACGATGACGTCGACGTCGTGAGTTTCAGCCCGGTCGACGATGTCTTCGGCCGTATCGCCACTTCCTTCAATGACCGTCACGTCGACGTCGTGGTCCTCCAAGTGCTCTTTTGCCAGTCGAACCGATGAAACTCGCTCGACCGACGAGTACTGTTCGATTGTGTCGGGAACTTCCGACTGTTTGCCCTGGAACACGAACTGGAGGAGTACTTCGACTGACGAATCGGCGTCCGGCAAGGATACGACGTGTTCTGCCTGTGAAAGCGCTCTCTCTTCGTCCGTATCGACTGGAACTAACACGCGGTACATGACGTGTTTCACTTGGTAAAGATCCTACTTAGTTGCTCCGTTCAGCACCCCTTCATTTTGGAGTTTGCTCGCTAACTTCGGGGACTCTGGATCCTATCTGGACGCATTTTTCGTGAAACCAAACATCTGACATGAGGCGGGGAAGCGTAGTGAACTAGGATGGCAAGCGAAATTCCGAACCCACCGATGCTAAGCAATGACTATGTTTCGACCGCTACCAAACTGATCCTCGGCCGTTGAAGTGGCTCAATAGTTCTCCAGCTCCCAGCCGACAAACTCCTCATCTTCCTCCAACGCTAACTGAAGAGCGTTTGCAACATATTGAATAAAAACGTAATAGGCTGCAAGCATGGAAGTGCCGACGAGAACCTCATTATCGTAGTGTTCAGCCAGTTTTCCATACGTCTCGTCACTTACGCGACCCTCACTTCGAGCAAATTCGAGCGCGTACTGGATGAGTGCTTGGGCCGAATCCGCGAGTGGAGCCATCTCTCCTCGAGAGATACTAAGAACCGCTTCAGCGGTTAGCTCTGTCCGCTCTATCGCTGCGATCACGTGTGCGTGCCAGATGTAATCCGAGTCTATTGCACGCGCAACCGATAAAATGACCAACTCCACTTCTTCCGGAGTAAGTCCCGACTTCGTCCACATTAATACGTTAGCATAGACGTGAACTTTGGCAAGTTCAGAATTGTTTGCGAAGGTTTGTACAGTCGCCTTCGTATTCCACCACTCTGCATCGATATCTTCGTGAAGATCGTCTTCTTGTTCAATGACGTCGTAGCGTTCTGGTAACTCTTCTGATGGTATGTGAGGTACACGTGCCATGGTAATACCTAACAAGTTGTGTGATATATAGCTACTGAATTGGACGCATATTGCGTGTCACAAAACATCGGTGATAATTCTCGAACCGACAACGAGTTGTCCCAGATTTGAAACGAGGGATCGACGGCAGTCCGATCGGCACACTGTGGCATTCGGTTTTCCCTGGGTTCCTAATTCCGGTCTCGAGGAGTGCAATCAAAAAATGTTATTGACTCGTTCTATCTGGAGCGATACTGGCCGATAATTGGCCAGAAAATCAAAATAAAGATCATTGCTACCATGCTGATTCGGAGTGGCGTCGACACGAATATATCGTACGAGCCTCCGGAGATCGCCAGCGACCGATCAAGATTATCTTCGGCGATGGGTCCGAGGATTACGCCAAGCAGGAATGCAATGATAGAATAGTTATTTTGTTTCATGTAGTATCCCAGAATTCCCATAACAGCGATCGTGAACGGATCGACCCAATTGGCTCGAAGGGACAACCCACCCAAGACGGCGACGACGACCACGATCGGGATAAATAGATTCGTATCGACCCTCGTAATGTAACTCGTCTTGGTAATAATAGCGTATCCGGCGACCAGTATGACGAAATTTCCAATCAACAGGCCGACAAACAAGCTATAGGTGACCCCAAGATCGGTGGTAAACATCTGCGGGCCGGGAATCAGTCCATGCAGCAGAAATCCGCCGAGCAAGACGGCAGTTGCTCCACTTCCTGGAATACCGAACGCGATAGTTGGAACGATCGATCCACCAACTGTCGCGTTGTTAGACGATTCAGATGCGATCACCCCTTCCTCACTTCCTTTCCCGAACTTATCAGGGTTCTTTGACGATCGTTTCGCTTCGACCCAGGAGATGAAGTTCGAAACAGCTGCGCCTGCACCGGGGATAGCACCGATTATCATCCCGATCAACGAAGATTTTGTGAGCAAGACAGGTCTTCGGGTGACCGATTTGATTCCCGAGAACTTATTGCCGGAAAGATCAATGTCACCCCTCGAGATAGTTCCTTTCGACCGGGATAATACTAGCATCTCACCAACTGCAAATAAGCCCAGCAGAACCGCCACATAGTTGATCCCGTCGTACAGCTCGATCAACCCAAACGTGTACCGAAGCTCCGTGGACACCTCCGCAATGCCAATCGTGGTCAATGCAAACCCGAATGCGCCAGCTGCTATTCCTTTGATAATTGCCCCCTCCGCGATAACTGTGATCATCGCGAGGCCGAGAACAGCTAACAAAAAGTACTCCGGTGTGCCAAACTGGCGAACGCCAACGATCAATACCGGAGAGAGGAGAATCAACAGTGAAAACGAAATAAGCCCACCGAGTACAGAGGCGCTTATCGAAATCGAGAGCGCGTGTAGTCCTTTCCCCTGTTTCGAGAGGGGGTATCCGTCTAGCGTCGTTGCGGCGGCTGCAGACGTCCCGGGGACGTTAATCAAAATTGCCGCGACACTTCCGCCATACATAGCGCCGCTGTAGACGCCGGCAAGCAACAGTAGCGCGTTCGTTCCATCGAACGGAATGGTGAGCGGCAAAAGAATTGCCATTCCCAACGTCGGACCGAGCCCGGGAATCATTCCAATAAAGATCCCGATAAGAACTCCGCCGATCAAGAAATAGACAGTTGGGGGAGCCAGCACAGTGAACAACGCTTCGATTAGAGCACTTATCATACTAGAATTCAATAAGTAAGCCTTCGTCGACAGGGGCTCCTACCACTGTCAGAAAAACCCAGCCGATCAAACTCACGAGAAGGGTCGACCCGACCACGGCCAGCCACGACTGCTCGAACCAGATCATATAGGTCGCGACGAAAATCGGCGAGACCCACAGGAATCCGAACAACAATCCCGAGGCCACGTACGCTACTATCAGTACTCCTGCAAACACGTGATTAGGTAAAACCCGATCCGTAGAATCATCCTCAGTTTCCGAATCCGATATCTCGTTCAATTCGGTTTTGATTTCAGACTGGTCGACAATTTCTGACGACCCGAAGAGCCCATCACGCACTGGTTTAGGGAGATAGTTTCGGGCTAATAAAAGCGCCACGCAGATCAGTGTGACACCGGAGGTTATTTTGGGAAACTGACCGGCACGGTCGGAGAATCCGAAAGAGCCGAGAAAAATGTAAAGACTGGTGAATGAAAATACGAACAACACCACGTGCTCTGTATTAACACTCTCAAGATACTCTCCGATTTGATCCGTCTTTAATGCCATACGACTACCCCTCAATATCTTCTCTTAACTCGTCAATATCTACGTTTTCTTGTAGGCCGCTGATATTATCGTTCAAAAGTTGTTCCGTCTCTTCGGCATTTCTATACTCGATTACACGGCCACCTTCCTCTGCGAACTCCTGTATTTCGTCGGTTTCGAGTGCTTCTTCGAACGCAGACTCGAGCGTTTCGATGATCTCTGGATCTGTTCCCGGTGGTGCAAAACGTCCCCGGAGAAACTCACCAAGGAATTCGGGGAACTCGTATCCCTGGTCAGCAGCCGTCTCAGCATCGGGATAAATCTGGCTTCCTTCTGGGTGCAAGGCTGCAATCACATCGACTTCGCCCTCGAACACGAACGATTGTCCTGCACTGTCGGTCGTGAACGAAGCTGGAATTTCATCTCGGGCTGCTGCTTCGACCTGTGCCCCACCTCCGTCGTACGGAACATATTCGTTGAACTCGAGGCCCCACATCTCTTCGGCAAGGATCGCTTGAACGTGGGTTGGATCTCCGCGACCGAGACCGCCGATCGTCTCGAATTCGCCAGTCTGGTACTGTTCTATAAGATCATCCAGCCCGTTGAGACCATAGTCGCTGTTTGCAACAAGCACGAAACTATCCCGACCAATCGTACAGATGGACTCCAGTTCTGTTATCTCATAATCCGGCTGCTGGATGAGGAACGGCAACGTTTGAAGCGGCATGAGCGCCGAACCGATCGTGTAGCCATCGGGGTTTGAGTGATATAACTCCCCGACGCCACGAAGGCCGCCGGCTCCCGGAATGTTATCAGCTGTGAAGTCTGCATCTAGGATTTCCCCCAACACTGGATTGAGTGCTCGGGTCCACACGTCGGTACCTCCACCTTCAGCGTATTGTACGATTGACGTTATTGTATCAGTTGGATACTCCCCGTTGTCCGAATCGCCAAGACATCCAGCGATCGTTGCTGCTACACCAGCGGAACCTGCTAACTTGAGTACGTCTCGTCGCTTTTTTCCCATGAGGTAGAACCTCGCGAAGTTGTATATATACCCTCCGCTTAATCAATATATGTTGTATAATTGCATCCATACATGCAGGTCATAATATTACTGACACTATTTCCGCTCGAGTAACATACTGTTACTTCTGGGCGCAGGTGATTGCCAATATACGATTAGCAGTTCGAAAGTTCGGGAATGCTCGATTCTGGATATGTGCAATCGAGCCGAACTAGGAGAGGAGAAGTGTGATCCAAAATGAAAACATCCTGTATACGGACTGTACTTACACAAAAACGCACACTTCGTTATCACGCGTGTGTGATAGGCACCGGATGCAAGCGACGAACGCGTCTCGAGCGAACCTGTTTAATTTCATCGCTCGACCGCGGGAGGTCGCTCACGGTCGTGATACCTGTTTCTATATACCGAACTGATCGACGGATAACGTGACTGCCCTCGAACATCCAAAGCAAGCGGTAGCACCAGCATACAGGGCAATAACGCTGACCTACCGGTCTTTCTTGAGAAATTGAATGTTCGCCTCGATCGCATTCGCCGTGCGCATGACGGTTTCTGGAACCGTTTCGTAAAACGCTCTGTCGGTCATCCGACTCGTCGGCTTGGTCATGCTGACTGCTCCGATCACTGACTCGCCGTTGAAGATTGGTGCCCCCACCGCACACGTACCCATGATTTCTTCTTGATCGTTGAGCGCGAATCCACGCTCGCGAATCGTTGCGAGTGTTTCGCGTAGTTCTTGCTCGTCCGTAATCGTTCGGTCGGTCTCGTTCGGAAGCGATGTCTCGGCGATGATTTCGTCGATCTGTTCTTCGGGGAGAAACGCTAGTATTGCCTTTCCACAGGCCATCGTATGGAAGTAGCCCGGATCCTCGAACTTCTGTCTGAAGTGCTTTTCTCCGACCGCGTTTTTGCCGCGCGCGTTATGTAAATATATCAACTCCCCATTTTCTATGGTCGTCAGATGGACGTACTCGCCCGACTCCCTCGCGAGATCCTCGATTTCTGTCCGACCAGCATTGTAGAGGATATGTTTATTTTTGATACTTTCACCAAGTAACGAAAACCGGAGTCCCAGAGCGTACCCCGACTCACGCTTGAGCAGGTATCCCTGTTCTCTCAGCGTCGCCAGGTGGGTGTATACGGTCGCCTTTGGAACGTTGAGTTCGTTCGCCAGTTCGGTCACGCCCGCTTCGCCCAGTTCTTGGAGGGCGTGGATGATTCTCCAGCTGGTCTCCACGGTGGACATCGTTCGCGGTCCAGCTTGTTTGGACATACCAAACACACGCTCTTCTTATCATAAGGATGTAACGTATACCATGATAAAATACCTAGTAAAATATAAGGCCGTGACGAACCGCCAGACGGCGTTGAATTTGCCCATCTCACCACGCGTCTGATCTTGTCCCTTGCCGTCGTCCGGCCCAACAGCGACCACGAACACCAGATCGCCAACCTCGCCAGTGAGGACGAGGATTTCAACGTCGTCGAACAGGAACGGCTGGACGATGGTCGGACGCGGAAGGCTGTCTACCTCCCGAAGCGTGAGTGGGGACGCGAAGAAGAGGATGGCGACGGCCCGGAGGCGACTATCCGCCAGGAGTTGCTCGATGAGTGCTCCGACGTGGGTGATACGACGCCGCTGTCGGAGGACCGGGACGCGGACTCGCCTCTCGGTAATCTTCTCGATGAGGTCCGGGAGGAAGAGGAGATCGACGAGCCGGCACGGGTCGAAGCGCCGACGGTCACCTTCGAGACGAACCTCCCGTGGGTGGACGTTGAACCCGAGGACGAACGGGAGATGAAACACCAGATTGGACGGCTGATGTCCCGGTACAAGCGTCGCTGGGGCATCGAGAACGGGTTCAAGAAACTGAAGACCTTCCTCGCAGAGACCCAGTCGCCGGACCACCGGTTCCGGTACTTCAACTTCGCGTTCGCCTGTGTGCTGTACAACTGCTGGCGACTCGTGGACATCCTCGTGCGGCTCGAACTGGACGGTGAGGTCGGCGACGGGCCGGCGATCTCGGCGAACTCGTTCCTGACGTTCGCCAAGAAGAGCTACGGTCTCGACCCTCCCGACTAACCTCGCGTTTCCTCTGGGTTCGCTCGGTCGGTAGTGGCGACGCTACCCTGAAATCGCTTTTCTCCGGCAGTTTATGATCTAAAGCCGACAGTTCTCTCAGAACTGTGCCTTCAGACTTTGTTGCCGGCTTCTTTCACGTCCTCTACCGGTGGAACCTGTGCATCATAGTGCCATCTTCGCAACATCAGGTGCCGGACATTCTATATAGCGATATATGATTTATAGCAGTCTGTGAAAGCCCTCAGTCTCCAGTATTCCCGCTTCTCATCGCGTGAGGCCGAAGTATCGTCTCTGTCGAAATCCACTGCACATTACTCCAATAATGTGCGGTGGATTTAGGAGGGTCGACGCCCTCCGTTCAGCTATCCGGATGGAATCTACGAATCCAGCCCCGACACCGGGGGGAAAACCCCTCGAGACGGCAATCGACGAGTTCGTCGCCGAACGTGATGGCAACTACGCACAGAACCTCGAGTACTGTCTCGAGACGTGGTTCGATTGGACAGGTGACCACGTCCAGACACTCGAGGATGTCTCTCCGCGCACGATGCGAAACTACGCCACCCACCTCAAACGTCGTGTCCGGGCAGGGGCGATCAGCGCGTCGACGGCACGTACCTACTACAACTACGTTTCCGCCCTGTTGAATCGAGCTGTCGAGGTCGGTGATCTTGCCGAAAACCCCGCGGAGAAACGCCAGGCGAAGAAACCACTTCCGAAGCATTCGACCAGCAGCGGCGATCAACAGTTCTGGTCGCCTGAACAACGCCAGGCGATCGTCGAATACGTCGATCGAGAGGCCCGAGACGCGATCGAGAGCGGCGATACCGATCCATTCGAAGCCGTTCGAAATCGGGCCCTGATTACCGTGCTCGCCTACACTGGTGTCCGTGGATCGGAAGTACTCGCCGATTATCGGGACGACCGACGAAACGGGCTTGGTTGGTCGGCTGTCGACCTCGAGAACGGTGTAATCACGGTTCTCGGCAAGAGCCAGGACCCGAACGAGAAGGTCGGACTCACCGGCCAGACCATCGAACCACTTCGTCGGCTACGAGCACTCCTCGACCCGCCCAGCGAATCCTGGCCGGTCTTTCCATCACGGCATCCCCCGTCGTTGTACGACCGAATTCGAGACGCTGGATACGACGATCCCGATGCTGATCCATGGACGTTCATGCTCGAGGCGGAACTCGAGCCTCCCTCGATGAGCACATCGGGTGCTCGGACACTGCTGAAACGCCTCTCGAAAACGGCGGAGGTCCCGGGATTGGATCTCGAGGATGGCGAGTACTTGACCTTACACGGGGCACGTCGTGGAGTCGGTGAGACGTTGTACAGAGAGTACGGAGCCCAGCGTGCCCAACGCACGCTTCGTCACGCTGATCCGAAAACGACGTCGACGATGTACTCTCATATCGAGGCAAGCGAGCTGGGTGCGGACAATACGGAGATATTCGACCGCGAGTGAGTTGGCCAGATCAGCAAACGGGGGATTCTGTTACTGTTCGCCCGCCCGATAAACTGCATAGCGATATATCTAATCCGCGACGCGATCGGTTCACAGTTTCGGAGAAACGTGTTGTCCACCTTGTTTCCCTACAGTCGATTGAGTTACTCACGGGCTTCCATAGCAGGTAAACTCGACGAGCCTGTTGTCGTCAACAAAGATGGAAGTCGACAGTACCACGCTGTCGTCGCTTCGAGCGCGTTGATCGAAATATACTCATCAGCCATGTGTGCGGTGTCGCTGCCGACAGCAGCTTCGACCGCAGGAAGCCCGGCCTCGCGCAGTTTTTTACATCTCCGCCACCGGTCGCACACTGACGAAACACCCGCTGATCGCCGACTGTCCGTCCAGCGTCAACGACCACCGCGACAAATGGGTCGTCGGGGTCTGTATAGGTTCCTTCCCGGATCGAAACACCGGTAATCGATATATCGGGTTTCGCCTCGATACAGGCCTCAATCCGCTCGAAAACTTCCCGTGTGGAGGCTCCGGGCGTCACTCGCACATCGACTTTTGCGGTCGCCGTCCGGGGAACGCTGTTAACCGTTGAGCCGCCTTCGAGCCGTCCAAGATTGACAGTTGGATACTCGAAAAGATTCGGGGAGGCACGTACTTCCAAGCGAAGTGTGAATCTGGAGACTCTATTTGTGAAATTTTACTGAGAGGTACTGGCTGTAGAAGAACTTGACCGAACTATAGCGACGTAACTTATCAAGTGTTAGAAGTATGGTGCG
>LFFM01000737.1_pt1 | contig 23047 bp, 17 predicted proteins | sample 643131 | NCBI WGS metagenome assembly LFFM01 (sample SAMN03777445, study PRJNA286221) | soda lake metagenome | biome: soda lake; feature: Kulunda steppe; material: water; isolation source: sample Tc-Br brine of Tanatar trona crystallizer | place: Russia: Kulunda steppe | collected 2011-07
ACCAGTCAACAGAACGTGCTCGATGGCACGTGAAATCCGTCGGTCTCTTGCGCCCCATATCTTGTTTCACGTTCTCATGGAGTAGCAGCGTTTCCATCGAGTCAACAGAGCCGTCTGGCTTGAATTGTGGTGAACTGCGACGGCTTCGAACCAGCTTTGAGCCGTCTCTAGTACGACAGTATTATAATGTTTGTAAGCAATGAACTCCTAGGTCATATTTCTAGACAGACATGTTTGATGGCGTTTCGATCTCCTTGTCGAACGTTTTGGAATCAATGGTCGTCCTCAGCAAGTCCCGGACCGAGATAGTCTGCATCATCGACGAGATACCCAACGTTATTGAGTTGATCGTGTTGATGAACCTCGATGAGAAACTAGCGCGTCGTCCGTTTCGTTCCGGTTAGATAATGACTTACGTGACGGATTTCACCGGAATACGGATCAATCGTGTCGTACGGCCAACACTGCTGATCGTGGAGGCGGATCATCCGTTCGTCACCCGTGAGCTGATCCTCGGAGACGGTCGAGATCGGCCGTAGACCGACTTTGTGAACCAAGTCGTGAATCGAAGCCTCACTTCGGCTGATTCCAAATATCTCGAAATACTTGTTTACCTCTCATATTGATATATTAAAAAATGGTCGTAGATCCTTCCTTCGATCGCCCGTCGCAGCGTCCGCTCTTGCTCCACGAACGACGAGTCGATCCACGCGATACCCTCGTTGAGACGTTCGGTTTCAGTCATGGACGCTCTGCGATCGAGCGTCTCATCCTCCAAGGTAACGCGACTCCAATGGTTTGGCCTTCTTTAAAAGGGAACGCAACTGTAGATTACAATCATATTAATGTAATCTTAACTGATTGATATTTAACGACATCGCGCACCAGCGCGCCGTCTCTCGAGTCTTCGGCGTAACCGAACGCGGATGAGCGGGGGTCCATCAACGATCTTCAGCTATCGAGCGTCGGATAGGACCGATTCGGATCTGTCGTTGCCGACTGGGACCAAGCGATGTCCTTTCTACGCTCACCGATACGACACGGGACGTGCCAGCCGTCGATGCCGTTGAAACCACGTTTACGTTTCCGTACTACCTGGGCGCGGATCTCAGGACTCGAACTCGATTTTCAACTCGAGCTCGTTCGCCTTCCCGAGGAGCATGTTCGGAATCTCCTCGTTGAACCGTTCTCCACGCATTCGATAGGAGGGTCCCGAGACGCTCAGAGCGCCGAACACGGCCCCGTCAGGATCAAACACTGGCACTCCGACGGTTCGGAGCCCGTGCATCCCTTCCTCCTTATTAAATGCGTATCCTCGTTCCCGGATCGTCTCGAGTTCGTCGTAGAGCTCGTCGGGATCGGTGATCGTGTGGTCGGTTCGTGCGGGTAGCCCGATCCGCTCAATGACGTCCTCGATCCGGTTCGGCGGAAGGTGCGCGAGGATCGCCTTCCCGGCACCGGTCGCGTGGAGATAGATCCGTTTCCCGATGTTCGTGTTCGTTCGAACCGCGTACTCCCCGGTCCGTCTGTGGATGAAGACGCCCTTTCCGTGCTCCTCCACGATGAACTGGGAGCGTTCGTTCGTTTCCTCGGCCAACTGAGCCACGGTCGGTTTCGCCATCCGATACGCGTCATGGCTGGTACGTGTGTGCTCGCCAAGTCTGAGGAACTTGAACCCGATCGCGTAGGTTCCGTCGTCGTTCGTGACGTACTCCATCTCCTCGAGCGTCGCGAGATGTCTGTGGACCGAACTCTTCGCCATGTCCAAATGGGTTGCGAGTTCGGTCACTCCCGCACCGTCGAGGTCACGGAGTGCTTCGAGTATCTCCAGCAGCGTTCGTGAGGCGTTCACCGTGCGGGGCTTTGAGTCAGTCATATCGGCCCCTACGTGGAGGTCATACTTAGCTGTTCGCCCACCGTGAACGACTGAATGGAACGAACACGCCACTACGTTCTGCGGGATCTGATCGTTCCCTACGAGGTCGTGCGATATTCGAAGTGGGACGTATGATGCTGTGACATTAGTTCACACATGGTGTTCGCAGTGAACGAACGTACTGTTCGGTCTCGATTCCGACTTGACGTCAATACGTAACCCCGTAGTGTGTCGATCTTCGTCGATGATCAGTTAATTCAGTGATACAGTTCGTAATATTCGCACTCGTTTGTTCGCGATGAGCGAACACATTTCCGGACACGTCCGCTCCGTCGATCGCCCGATCCAACGCCGATCGGTCGCGTCTTACCGGCGTCACCGGACTTAAGCGACCGTCGGCCGACTCGACCGGTATGAAGTTCGGATACGGACTGTTAACGGCCCAACGACCTCCTGGATCCGACTCGTCCTACGAAACGGTGTACGAGGAGACGATGGCGCTGGCCTCGATGGCGGAGGAGTACGGATTCGACACGATCCACACGTCGGAGCACCACTTCTTCGACGACGGCTACTCTCCGTCGGTTCTCCCGCTGTCGGCGGCGCTTGCTCGGGAAACCGACGACGTCGGGATCGGGACCAGCATTGCGCTCGCCCCGCTCTATGACCCCGTTCGCCTGGCGGAGGACGCCGCAACCGTGGACGTTCTCTCCGGAGGGCGGTTTACGCTCGGGTTGGCCAACGGCTACATGCAGCGGGAGTTCGACGTGTTCGACTCTCCGCGCCGACAGCGGGCGAAACGCGTCGTGGAGACGATCGAGATCTGTCGGCGCGCATGGCAACCCGGTTCGTTTGACTTCGACGGCGACCTCTTCAGCTACGAGGACCTCCGCGTGGAGCCGAAGCCGGTACGGGACGGCGGCCCTCCGATCCACCTGGGCGGGACCTCGGAGCCGGCGATCCGCCGGTCCGCCGAGCGGTGTGACGGCCACATCGGGATCGTCTACTACGACGGCGACCTGCAGTACAAGTCCTCCTTCGAGCAGTTCGCCGACAACGTCGAACTCCTCGGAACGATTCGGGACGTCGCCGCCGACGGGTTCACGCTGTCGGTGATGCAGTACACCCACGTCGAGGAGGACGGGGAACTGGCGTGGAACACGCTCGAACCGCCGCTCGTCTACTCGCGACGGAAATACGCCGAACACGCTGACGGTCGGGACGCTTCCCGATGGGATCGGGAGACGATGACCGACGATCGGCTCGCCGGCCTCCGCGCCGGTGCGATGGTCGGCGACCCCGATTCCGTGATCGAACGGCTCCGTGCCTACGAGGACGCAGTCCCGGGCGAGCTCCACTTCCTCGCTCGGATGTGGCATCCGGGCCTCTCGTTCGAGGAGCATGCCGACGCACTTCGGCTGTTCGGCGAGGAAGTCATTCCGGCGCTGTCCTGATCGACGCGCCCGACCCGCCGCCGGCGAATAGCTTTATATTGAGGTATGTCCACACGGACCTATAATGGAGATCACTCATACGGACGTCGCCGGCGTCGAAGTCCCGTTTGCTGACGATTTTCCCGTCAGCTACGGCGTCGAACACAGTACACACCACGTCTTCGTCCGCCTGGAGACGGATCACGGTGTCACCGGGTACGGCGAGGGGACGGCCTTGCCGTGGTTCACCGGCGACGTGACCGCAGGGCTGGAGGCCGTCGCATCCGACTGGATCCTCCCGCGGATCTCGGGACGCACCATCGAGAAGGCAGTCACCGAGTTGACCGCGTTTCAGGACGAGTTCCCCGCGGCGTACGGCGCGATGGCCGCGGTCGAGATGGCGTTGCTCGACCTGGAGGCGAAACGAACGGACGTGCCGCTACACCGGCTCCTCGGAGCGACGGTCCGCGACGAGATCCCCGTCGTCTCGGTCCTCCCTGCGCTCGAACCGGACGAAACGGCCGCCCGTGCGGCCGCCACCGTGGCGGACGGTTACACCCGGCTTAAAGTAAAAGCCGACGGCGACGTCGAGGGTGACGCCGCCCGGATCAACGCGGTGCTTGCGGAGCTTCCACCCGACGGTACGCTCCGCGTCGACGCCAACACGTCGTGGGGGACGTACCCGACTGCCGCACGGGTCATCGACGAGATAGACGACCTCGAGCGGATCGAGTACCTCGAACAGCCGGTCGGGGTCGATCGGGTCGACCACATGGAGCGGCTGTGGTCCGACTTCCGCGTCCCCGTGTTCGCGGACGAGTCGGTCGGCGAGCTACGCGACGTCGAGCAGTACGGCCGAGGTGCGTCCATCGCCGGCTTCCATCTCAAGCTCGCGAAGTCGGGGTCACTCCGGGAGCTCGCCCGGATGGCGACGAGCGCGCGCCAGCACGGTATGACCGCATCGGTCGTGAGCGCGTTCGGGACGTCGCTCGAGGCGACGGCGAACCTCCACCTGGCCGCGGTCGTGACGAACCTCTCCGCGGGCGTCGAGATCTGTACGGACCTGATCGCCGACGTCGAGGGCGTCCCGTCCATGGATCAGGCACCGACGATCCCGGTCCCCGACGGATCGGGTGTCGGGGTCGAGCTCGACGACTCGCTGTTCTGACCACCTTGCGGCGGTCACCCGCTCGGCGAGGATGCGCTCGACGGAGGTAAGCGGACACGGAGCGAGCCCTCGGCGCTTCGGTCGGCCGGCCGAACGCGAGCACCGGCGCACACAGACGGACACCGGCCAGCGGCACGAACACGTACTCGAACGAGCCACGGCCCGTGACCGTCTCGCCGACCGATCGACGTGTGCCCGCGTCACGGTCGGAGCGGTCGCGGTCGGAGGATTCGTTCGATGACCATCCCGGAGTCGGGGTCGACGTAGTTTTAAATGACCCGTTCGCGTAGCGAGGACATGGAATTCGCCGTGAACGTTCCAACCAGTTGCGGCTCGGGCGAGTACACGAACCTGGCGTTCTGTGACGCCATCAGTTGGGAGAAACAGCGTGACTACGGGACGGGGGTCGAGGCGCTTGGTTTCGACGGCCTCGCCGTTCCGGACCACCTGATCACGGGTAACGGATCCACGATGGAGTGTCTCACGTCGATCACCGCCCTCGCCGCCGTGACGGAGGACGTGTACCTCTACCCGAAAACGATCAACAACCCGCTCCGACACGCACCGTTGCTCGCCAAGGCGATGGCCACCCTTGACGTCGTCAGCGACGGCCGACTCAAGCTCGGGATGGGTGCGGGGTGGAAAGCGGACGAGGCGGAGGCGTACGGGTACGACTGGCCCGACGCACCCACCCGGCTCCGGGAGCTGGAGGAGGCGATCGAACTCACGAAGGAGCTGTGGACCGGCGAGCCGGTCACGTACCGGGGCGATCACTACGAACTCGACGACGCCGTCTGTAAGCCGACGCCGGTACAGGAGCCTGCACCGCCCATCATGGTCGGTGGCGGTGGGGAGGAGTTCACGCTCCGGATCACCGCGAAGCACGCCGACGTGTGGAATTACTGGGGACCGCTCGACGTCATGACTCGGAAGCTGTCGGTGCTTGCGGATCACTGCGAGACCTACGATACGGAGTACGACGAGATCCAGAAGTCGTGGTTCGCGCGCTGCGTGATCCGCGAGACGGAGGCGGAGGTCGACGAGCTCCTCGACGCCGTTCCCCGGTTCCGCCCGGAGAACGCGGGGGAGGGCGAGCACTTCCTCGTCGGGACGCCGGAGACCGTTGCTGACGACATCCGGCGATACGTCGACGTCGGCATCGACGAGGTCGTCGTCGAGTTCGTCGACTTTCCCCGTCCGGACGGCGCGGAGGTGTTCGCCGAGCATGTGATCCCGCGGTTTGACTGACCACGCCGCCGGCGGCGCCCGTCCTTCGAGACGTCGGAGACTCGGTTCCGCTCCGCCGTCCCGTTTCGTCCCGCCCGAACTACGCCGACCCCGCGTGGCTCGTCTCGATGAGGAGGTTCCCGAACGCGTCGGTCCGACAGCGTTGTCCGGGATACACGACGGTCGTCGTGTCGCTCTGTTCGATGATCGCCGGCCCCTCGAACGTCTCGTCGGCGGGGAGCGCCGATCGGGCATACACCGACGTCTCGTACGGCTCCCCGTCGTCGACGAAGTGCGCCTCGCGAACGGTCACTTCGGCGTCCGCGAGCGACCCATCCGCAGCCACGGTCGGCATTGAGAGCCCCTCCGGCATGTGAGAGTGGACGGCTCGGAGGTTCACGAACTCGACCGGATCGTCGACGTTCCTGTGGCCGTAGACCTCCTCGTGGCGATCGTGGAACCGGTCGCGGATACGATCGACGGCCGCCGCGTCGTACTCCGCGGCCGCAGGGATCGAAAGCTCGATCTCGAACGACTGCCCCTCGTACCGCATGTCCGCCTGAAACGCGACCTCGACCGCGTCGGACGACACTCCTTCCCGCGCCATGGCCTGCTCCCCGCGCTCGACGAGGCGAGCGTATCGGTCCTCGAGATCGCCGGAGCGAAGATCCGAGAGCGACCGCAGGAACGTCGTTTCGTGATCGTGCTCGACCGCCGCCGACAGAAGCCCGCTCGCCGAGAGGACGCCGGGCGATCGCGGCACGACGACTTCGGGGATCGCGAGCTCTTCCGCGAGCTTCCCGGCGTGGATCGGCCCTGCTCCGCCCATCGCGAACAGGCTGAACGAACGCGGGTCAAACCCTCGCTGGACGGTCGTCAATCGGAGCTGTTGGGCCATCTTCGTGTTCAGAATCTTGTGGACTCCCGTGGCCGCGTCCACGAGATCATAGCCGAGAGGAGCGGCGACTTTCGACTCGATCGCGTCTCGTGCGGCGTCGACGTCCAGATCAAACGAGCCGTCCGCGAAGTTCTCCGGGTTCAGATACCCGAGCACGACCGACGCGTCCGTAACGGTCGGGCGCTCGCCTCCGCGGCCGTAGCAGGCGGGCCCCGGGTCGGCACCGGCGCTTTCCGGTCCCACGTGGAGGCTGTCAGCCTCGTCGATGCGGGCGATCGACCCGCCTCCGGAGCCGATCGTGTTGATGTCGACCATCTGCATCCGAAGCGGGTAGTTCTGGATCGTTCCCTCGCTCGTGATCTGTGGAGCTCCCCCCTCGACGAGGGAGACGTCGCTCGACGTTCCACCGATATCGATCGTTATCAGGTCCGGTCGATCGATACGATCTCCGATCTCGCTCGCCCCCGAGACGGCGGCCGCGGGCCCCGACAACACGGAGGCGACGGGCTTCTCCTGGATCAGTTCGGCCCCGGCGATCCCGCCACGTGACTGCATCATCTGGAGCTCGCAGCCGATCCCTTCGTCGTGTAGCATCCCGTTCATGCGCGCAATGTACGACTCGATCACCGGTCGGAGATACGCGTCGAACGCGGTCACGACGAGCCGTTCGTACTCACGGAACCGAGGGTTGATCGACGACGATAACGAGACGTCCACCTCCGGAAAGGCGCCTTCGATCAGCTCGGCGGTTCGCTCCTCGTGGTCGGCGTTCGAGAACGAGAAGAGGTAACAGACGGCAACCGAGTCGACCTCGTGATCCTCGACGAGCCGTTCCACGCCGTCGACGACGTCGTCCTCGTCCAGCGGAGTGAGGACGTCCCCGTCCGGACCGACCCGCTCCGTGACCTCGACGCGGCGTTCGCGCGGCGCGAGGAACGTTGGCGTCTGTTCGTCCAGGAACAGGTCGTACATGTCCTCTCGCTTCTGCCGGCCGATCGCCAGCGTGTCCCTGAACCCTTCAGTCATGAGGACCCCGACGCGGCCGCCGTTTCGTTCGATCACCGCGTTGGTTCCGGCGGTCGTCCCGTGGACGAGCCGTGCGACGTCCGCACGCTCGCCCGCCGTTTCGCCGACGATCTCGTCTATCCCTCGTCTCACACCCACGATCAGGTCCTCGGGCGTGGTCGGGACTTTCGTCGAATACACCGCATCGCCTTCCCGGGCGACGACGTCGGTGAACGTCCCGCCGATATCGATCGCTATCTGGACCGGCATACGTCGACACGTTCATTGGTATCACACATAATGGTTCGTATCACCGGTTCTCAGGGCGCCGTTGGAGCTTGATCCTCTCACTCGTCCATCGCGGGACCGGACGTGTCACCGAGGTCGGCCCCCACCTCGGCGACGGGGCGTTCGGTTGGCATGGACAGGACTCGCTCCTCGAGCGCTGCGGCTCCCGCCTCGCCCAACAGCGGCTCCGCGAGTTCCCGGTACTTCGAGCGTACCGACGAATACGACAGCGGTCGTTCCGGGTCGCCGCGCGGATCGTCGGTCTCGGCGTGCAGCGTCGTTCCGTCCCGAAGGTGGACCGTCACCGCGGCGGCCATCCTCCCGGTCGACTCGTACCGCGCCGACATCGACTCGTCTGCGCGGACGTGGACGCGTTCCATCAACGTGTGGACGGTCGGATCCCGGAGACGTTCCGCCGAGAGCCACTCGAAGCCCGGCGAGTAGTCCAGGAGGGCCACCGCGACGACGTACGGAAGACTGAACTGGGCGTCGAAGACCGTTTCCGGAACCGAGTCGAGGCTCGCTCCCTCGTGGAACGTCGCCACGTCGACGCGCTCGATCGCCTCGACGGTGACGCCCCGCGACCGGACCTCGTCGATGCAGTCGAGCGCGGCGTGCGTCCATCGACAGGAGGAGTACGGTTTCACGGAGACGTCCGAGACGGCGATCCACTCCGTGAGGTCCCGGTGGAGGACGTCCGCGTCGAACGAGTCGGACGCTGCCATCCGCCAGAAGCCGGTCGGGCCGTCGAAGACGTCGCGGCTGCCGCGGAACCCGCGGGACGCGAGCTCGCCGGCGACGACGCCGCCGAGACACGCCCAGCCGTAGTTGTTCTTTAGCCACTGGAACCGGTCGGCCTCGATGCCGACCTTCCGGACGAGCGGAACGGGCGCGTTCATCGCGGCCATACCGAGCGCGTCGGCGACGGCCGCCGGCGAGCAGTCGAGCAGCTTCGCGGTCGCGGCGGCCGGACCGAACACCTGCCACGTCCCGGTTCCGACGACCGCCTTGGACCGCTCCGGCGACGGCATGATCGCGTCGCCGACGCGGATCGAGACCTCGTAACCGACGATCACCGCCTCGAGGAACGATCGGTCGCTCGCGTCGGTCGCCTCGGCGACGGCCAGCGTCGGGGGTATCACCGTCGCGCCCGGATGGCCGATGGCCCGACCGCTGTAGGTGTCGTCGTAATCCATGAGGTTCGCGAGGTAGCCGTTGAGGTAGGCGGCGGTCGTCAGCGGGAGCCGATCGTCGGAACCGGGCACCGTCGACTCCGGGGTGCCTCCCCGCTCGGCCCAAAACCCCGTGATTGCCTCCGCCTGCGGGAGTCGTGACCCGCCGAGGGTGACCCCGAGGGAGTCCAAAACCAGGTGGCGGACGTGTTCGAGCACGTCGTCGGGGACGTCGTCCAGCGTGAACTCGTCGACGAACCGCCCGAGGCGCATCGCATGGGTGTCGTTCTCTGGCATGGCCCCACGTACGGCTCGGGTCGCTTAAACCCACACGACGAGTTCACCGGTGGTCACGGCCGGTCGTGGTCGGTTCATCGTCGCTTCGCGGGTGATCGCCCGAAGAGCGTTTTCGGCGAAGAACGGAGCTTCGGATCCGGTCGGGGCGACCGTCGACGCGGCGGCTGCCGCGCGTAAATATAAATACCAGTCCATGATACTGCAGTACACGGTACTTCATGGCATGACCATCGACGAAATCACACAGTCAGTCCTCCGTCACAAGTTCGACGCGATCGCCGACGAGATGGAGACGACGCTGATCCGCAGCGCGTACTCGAGCATCGTGAAGGAGGCGCAGGACGCGTCGGCGGCGATCTTCGATCCCGACGGGCGAACGATCGCGCAGGCGATGGCGATACCCGCCCACCTCGGAATGATGGTGCCCGCGGTCGAGAGCATCCTGGAGGCGTTCCCGGTCGACGGGATGGAGCCGGAGGACGTCTACCTGATGAACGACCCGTACGACGGCGGCACCCATATCCCCGACATCACGGTGGTCAAACCGGTCTTCAACGACGGCGAGGTGATCGCGTTGGGGGCGACGATGGCCCACCACCAGGAGATGGGGGGACTCACGCCCGGAAGCCTCCCGCCGAACGCGACCGAGATCTACCAGGAAGGGCTTCGGCTCCCGCCGTTACGGTACCACGATCGCGGCGAGATCAACGAGACGCTCGTCTCGCTCATCGAGAGGAACGTCCGGACGCCGTACACCACGCTCGGCGACCTGCGGGCACAGGTGTCGTCGGTTTCGATCGCGAACCGCCGGTTGGGAGACGTCGCCGACGAGTACGGGAACGAGGTGCTCGACGCAGTCGTGGACCGGATCATCCGCCACGCGGAGCGGCTGACGCGGTCGAGGATCGAGGAGATCCCGGACGGGTCGTACACGTTCCACGATTTCATCGACGACGACGGGGTGAACGTCCACGAGCCGATCCGGATCGAGGCGACGGTGACCGTCGACGGAAGCGACATGCACGTCGACTTCACCGGCACGGACGAGCAGGCGGCGGGACCGGTCAACTCCGTCCCGTCGGCGACGCTCTCCGGGGTGTACTACGTCGTCCGGGCGGTCACCGACCCGACGATCCCGAACAACGCGGGCTGTTTCCTCCCGGTCGAGGTGACGATGCCCGAAGGAACGCTCGTCAACCCGCGCCCTCCCGCCGCGGTGAACGCCCGGAGCCTGACGGTCAAGCGGATCGTCGACGTTCTCTTCGGGGCGCTTGCGGAGCCGATTCCCGAAAAGGTCACCGCCGCCGGGAACGGCCAGCTGCTGTCACACCGGTTCAGCGGGTTCGACGGCGAAGACAGGTGGATCTACGGCGAGGTCGGCGCCGGCGGCAGCGGCGCCCGCCCGACCAAGGACGGGATCGACTGCATCGACACCGACATCACCAACTGCATGAACACGCCGGTCGAGGCGACCGAGCTGTCGGCCCCGATCCGGATACACCGCTACGACCTCTGGCGTGACTCCGGTGGCCCGGGCGAGCACCGCGGCGGGCTCGGTTATCGGAAGCAGTTCGAACCGCTGGTCGACGACGTCACGTTCACGCATCGGCGCGATCGACACGACTTCCCGCCATGGGGGATCCACGGCGGGCGCCCGGCACCGACGTGCCGAACCGACGTTCATCGCCGGTCGGGAGAGACGGAGTCCCTCCCTTCCCAAGCGATCGTCCAGCTCGACGCCGGCGACGTCGTGGACGTCCACACGACCGGCGGCGGTGGATACGGCCGACCGATCGACCGACCCGTCGAGGCGGTCGAACGTGACCTGCGGCAGGACCGGATCTCGGAGACCGTCGCCGAGTCGGAGTACGGGATCGTGTTCGCCGACGGCGACGTCGATCGGGAGGCGACACGCACCCGCCGCACCCGTCTCCGGACGGACCGTCCCGTCACGACGTTCGATCGGGGTGACGGCCGAGTGGCCGACTGAACCGGACCGACGCGAGCTGAACCCGTCCCGGCGGCGGTACTCGGCGAACGCTCCGAGTATTGAATACCTCTCCCTACGGACGTGCCGCATGAGCACACGTGACACGTTCACTCTCACCGCGGCCGGCGACGCGATACTCAATCGGCGACTACGACCGTTCGAGGGGGAGGAGTCGTTCCGGGCGATCGTCGACCGGATCCGGGCAGCCGACCTCTCGGTCGTGAACCTCGAGACCCTCCTTCACGACCACGAGGGGTACCCCGCGGCGAACGCGCCCGGCACGTACATGCAGTCGCCGCCGTGGGTCGCGGACGAGCTTACGTGGGCGGGCTTCGACGCGTTCGCGGTCGCGACCAATCACGCGTTTGACTACTCCCATGGCGGGATGGAGGCGACGATGCGCGAGCTGGAGACACGAGAGATCCCGTACTCCGGGCTCGGTCGCAATCTCGCCCGTGCTCGCGCGCCGGCGTACGTCGACACGCCCGCCGGGAGGTGTGCGCTCGTGTCGGTCTGTTCGACCATACCCCCCGGAAGCGTCGCGGGCGAGCGTGGGCCGGCCGTCGGCGGCCGTCCGGGGATCGCGCCCCTCCGGTTGGACACCCGATACCGGCTGCCGCCTGACGCGATGAAGCGCCTGCGGGAGACGAGCGACGCCCTCGGTTTGGAGGGCGTAAAACGCCGCCGCGCGGAGCTCGGCTTTCCCATTCCCGGTCACGACGACGACGCGTTCCGCCTCCTCAACCTCGACGGCGGCGCACACCCCGCCTTCGAGGTCGGGGACGAGTTCGCCGTCGAGCGGCGGGCGCGGGAGGCGGACGTCGCGGCGATCCTCGATCGGATCGCGGACGCGGGCCGGCAGGCCGACTGGGTCGTCGTGTCGCTACACGCCCACGAGGGCACGCAGGGTCGAAGCAACGACCACACGGTCCCGTCGTTCATCGAGTCGTTCGCCCGGTCGTGTATCGACCACGGCGCGGACGCCTTCCTCGGTCACGGTCCCCACGTCCTCCGCGGCGTCGAGGTGTATCGCGGGTCGCCGATCTGGTACAGCCTCGGGAACTTCCTGTTCCAGAACGAGACCGTCGAGTTCGTCCCGCCGGAGATGTACGATCGGTACGGCCTCGACGCGGACGACCTTCCTGCGGCCGCGTTCGATGCACGCGTGTTCGACGACGGAGAACGAACCGGCTTTCTCGGCGACCGTGCGTTCTGGGAGAGCGTCCTTCCGGCGTGTACCTTCGATCCGACGACGAAGGAGCTCGACTCGATGCGGCTGTATCCGCTGACCCTCGGCCCCGAGAAGCCCCGCCCGCGTCGCGGACGGCCGCTGCTGGCGAGCGGCGAGCGCGCGACTGCGATCCTCGAATCGATCGCCGAGCTCTCCGAGCCGTACGGCACGGACTTGGTCATCGACGGCGACCACGCACGGGTGGCACTGTAGGCGGTGGTCGAACGCTCGAATGAGGCGACCCGATCATGTGCGTAGTTAACGCAACCCAGGAATTTATGCTCGTTCGGGAACTCTGATCGCCGATGAGTGCCCGAACCCCACCCGCCGAGGGAGACGTCGACGCCGTCACGCGGTCGGTCCTCCGTCACAAGTTCGACGCGATCGCCGACGAGATGGAGTCGACGCTCCTCCGCAGCGCGTACTCGAGCATCGTGAAGGAGGCGCAGGACGCGTCGGCGGCGATCTTCGATCCCGACGGGCGGACGATCGCCCAAGCCGTCGCCATCCCGGCTCACCTCGGGATGATGGTGCCCGCAGTCGAGAGCATCCTGGAGGCGTTCCCGGTCGACGGGATGGAGCCGAAGGACGTCTACTTGATGAACGACCCGTACGACGGCGGCACCCATCTCCCTGACATCACGATGGTCAAACCCGTTTTCAACGACGGCGAGGTGATCGCACTCGGCGTGACGATGGCACACCACCAGGAGATGGGCGGCAAGACGCCCGGAAGCATTCCGACGGACGCGACCGAGATCTACCAGGAAGGGATCCGGTTCCCGCCGCTGCGGTACCACCATCGTGGGACCGTCAACGAGACCGCACGGGCCGTTCTCGCGAAGAACGTCCGTATTCCGGACGTCGTTCTCGGCGACCTCAACGCCCAGATATCGGCAGCGACGACCGCCGAGCGGCGACTGGGAGCGGTCGCCGCCGAACACGGGAACGAGACGTTCGCCACGGCAGTCCAGCAGATAATCGACCACGCGGAGCGGCTGACGCGGTCGAAGATCACGGAGATCCCGGACGGGTCGTACACGTTCCACGACTTCATCGACGACGACGGGGTGAACGTCCATCAACCGATCCGGATCGAGGCGACGGTGACCGTCGACGGAAGCGACATGCACGTCGACTTCACCGGCACGGACGAGCAGGCGACGGGACCGGTGAACGCGGTTCCCGCGGCGACGCTCTCCGGCGTGTACTACGTCGTTCGGGCGATCACCGACCCGGACATTCCGAACAACGCGGGCTGTTTCCTCCCGGTCGAGGTGACGATGCCGGAAGGAACGCTCGTCAATCCGCGTCCTCCGGCTCCGGTGAACGCGCGGACGGTGACGTTCAAACGGATCGCCGACGTGCTGCTCGGCGCGCTCGCGCAGGCGGTCCCGGACCGAGTGTCGGCCCCCGGGAGCGGTCAACTGGCGACGTTGACGTTCGCCGGGTTCGACGACGACGAGCGGTGGATCTACGGCGAGGTCGGCGCCGGCGGCAGCGGCGCCCGTCCGACCAAGGACGGGATCGACTGCATCGAGACCGACGTGACGAACTGCATGAACACGACCGCCGAGGCCACGGAGATCGAGTATCCGATCCGGGTCCGTCGCTACGACCTCTGGCGTGACTCCGGCGGTCCGGGCGAGTACCGCGGCGGGCTCGGCTTCCGGAAGCGGTTCGAGATCCGCTCGGACGACGTGACGTTCACGCACCGACGCGACCGGCACGACTTCCAGCCGTGGGGGCTACAGGGGGGAAACCCGGCACCGCGGTGTCGGACGGAGGTCCACCGCCCGGACGGGGAGGTGGAGTCGCTCCCGTCGAAGTGGATCACCACGCTGGAGGCGGGGACCGTCGTCGACGTGTACACGACCGGCGGCGGCGGCTACGGTCCGCCGAGCGATCGGCCTCCCGAAGCCGTCGAGCGGGACCTCCGGGAGGAGACGATCTCCCCGGAAGCGGCCCGATCGGCGTACGACGTGGTCCTCGACGACGACGGCTCGGTCGACGTCGACGCGACCGAGCGCGCCCGTGGGCGGTCGGCGGCGGTGGAGGGGTTCGTCGTCGACCGGGGAACGCTCCCCGACGCCGTTCGCGAGGACGCGGACCGATGACCGAACGATACGACGCGATCGTCGTCGGCGTCGGCGGCATGGGGAGCGCCGCGGTCGCGGACCTCGCCGCCCGCGGGCTCGACGTCCTCGGGCTCGAACGGTACGACATCCCCCACGAGATGGGCTCCTCACACGGAAACTCCCGGATCATCCGTCGGGTACAGACCGAGCGCCCGGCGTACGTCCCCTTGATCGACCGCGCCTACGAGCGCTGGCACGACCTCGAGAAGTCGGTCGACGAGCGCCTGCTTCACCGGACCGGATCGGTGCACGCGAGCCCGGCGGACGGGGGTACCTTCGAGGACGCCCGGGCCGCCTGCCTCGAACACGACGTCGAGCACGACGTCCTCGACGCGGTGGCACTCGCCGAGCGGTTCCCGGGTTACGAGCTCCCCGAGGAGTACATGGCCGTCCACCAGGCCGACGGCGGGTTTCTCGACCCGGAGGCGTGTATCGTCGCGCAGGTGGCTCGTGCCCACGCGGACGGCGCGGAGATCCGCGCACGCGAGCGCGTTCTCGACTGGAACTCGACCGCCGACGGCGTCCGCGTCCGCACGGAGAAGAGGACGTACGCCGGCGACGACCTCGTCGTCACGGCCGGCGCGTGGGCGGGAGCGACGGTCCCCGAGCTTCGGAACGTCCTCGTGCCGGAGCGCCGGGTCATGGCGTGGTTACAGCCCGAACGTCCCTCGCGGTTCTCCCCGGAGGCGTTTCCGGTGTTCACGGTCGACACGCCCCGCGGGCACTACTACGGCTTTCCGGTGTACGACGTCCCCGGGTTCAAGTTCGGGCGGTCGCCGCGGCTCCCCGAGGTCGTCGATCCGGACGAGATGTCCCGCGAGCCGACGATCCAGGAGGAGGAGCTTCTCCGCGGGTTCGCCGAGGAGTACTTCCCCGCCGGTGCCGGCCCCACGATGCGGCTGAAGACCTGTCTGATCACCAACTCGCCGGACGGCGATTTCGTGATCGACACGCTCGACGGCGACGGGAACGTCCACGTCGCCGCCGGCTTCTCGGGAAACGGTTTCAAGTTCGCCAGCGTCGTCGGCGAGGTGCTCGCCGACCTCGTCGTCGACGGCGAGTCCGAACTGCGGCTCGACGCCTTCTCGATCGGTCGCTTCTGACGCCTCACTCCCCGTGGACGCGCTCCCAGAACGCGACGAAGTTCTCGCCGAGGAGGCCGGCGACCTCGTCGTCTTCGTACCCCCTGGCTTCGAGCTCTTCGCGGATGACGCCGCGCTCCTCGTACGTCCGGAAGCGCCCGAGCCCGGTGTCGAACTTCTCCGCCGAGAACGGCTCGTACTCCTCCGTCTCCTCGGTCATGTCCGTCGCCCGCCGGATGAACGAGACGACGCCGGGTCTGAGCGAGTCGGGCACGTCCGCGGTCGTGATGCCCCAGTCGGTCCCGATGCCGACCCGCTCGATCCCGACGACGTCGATCGCGTGGTCGAGGTGTTCGGCGAACGCGTCGAACGTCGGCTCGTCGTAGTGGTGTGGGTACGCGAGCACGCCGACGTAGCCGTCGGACTCCGCGATCGCCGACAGCTCGGCGTCCGACTTGGCACGCGGGTGGTCGTGGAGCGCGCCGCAGTGGGTGTGCGTCGCCGCGACGGGGTTGTTCGACGCCGCGACGGCGTCGAGGGTCGTCTCCCGGTTACAGTGTGAGAGGTCGATCACCGCTCCGTGGCGGTCCAGCCGCTCGACGACGTCGAGCCCGTGGTTCGAGAGTCCGGACCCGGACGGCTCGGTACAGCCCGCACCGACGTGGTTCTGCGTGTTGTACGTGAGCTGAACGATCCGGACGCCGGCGTTCACGAGGTCGTCGACCCGGGAACCGGTGCCGGCCGTGAACGCGCCCGCGTTCTGCACGTTGAGGACGACGCCGACGTCCCCGTCCACGGCGACGGTTCGGGCCTCGTCCGGCGTGCGCACGGGACGGAGCCAGTCGAGCGCCTCGATCCGTGCGGTCCATCGGGCGAGGTCGCGGTAGACCCCCTCGCGGAACCCGACGGACGGGTCGAAGCTCCACGCAGTCGGGCTGATGAGGGAGACGCCCGCGCGGTCGTACGCCGCTCGGAGGCGGGCCGCGAACGCCTCGTCGGTGCGGAGCTGTGTCACCCCCTCGTCGAGCATCGCCTCCCACGTCGCCTCCGCGGGACCGGTGCGGGTCGCACGCGCTATCGCGTCGTCGATCGCGTCGTTCGTGACGGGCAGTACTCCCGGCGGGAGGTAGTCGAAGACCACTGGTTCGGCCATACGGATGGTGTGTCTTGCGCTCACATATACCTATCCAGTCCGATCCGGGAAAACGACTATAACCTCCCTCGTAGATGGGGATCCATGGCCAACGAGCCGACGATCGCAGTCGTGACCGGCGGAGCGAGCGGGATCGGGGCGGCGCTCGTCGAACGATTCCTCGCGGACGACGCGTACGATCTCGTCGCGTGTCTGGACGTCGCGGCGGATGTCGAGGAGACGTTCGACGATCCCGCGGTGCGCGCATACCGCTGTGACGTCACCGACCACGACCGCGTCGCCGCGGTCGTCGACGCGCTCGAATCGGAGGGGCGCATCGACGCGGTCGTGAACAACGCCGGCTTCTCGCGATACGCGTGGATCGGCGACCTCGAACCGGACGATTGGCAGGAGATACTCGACGTCAACCTCACCAGCCAGTACAACCTCGCACACACCGCCGCGCCACACATGTACGAGCGCGAGCACGGCTACCTCGTCAACGTCTCGAGCGGCGCGGGGAAACGCGGGAGCGCCAGCGGCGGCGTCCATTACTCGGCCGCGAAGGCCGGCGTGTTCGGGCTCACGAAGGGGTTAGCGAAGCAGCTCGCGCCCCACGTCCGCGTCAACTGCGTCGTCCCCGGGCTGATCGAGACGCCGCTCGCGACGGACTCGGACCTGTGGACCGAGGAGGAGCTCGCCGAGGTGGCCGATTCCATCCCGCTGGAACGGCTGGGATGTCCGGATGACGTCGCACGGGTGATCCAGTTCCTCTGCGGAGACGGCGCGGCGTACATGACCGGCGAACTCGTCGCGGTCGACGGCGGCTCGGCACTCAGATGATCGGCATTCAGATGATCGCTGAGATTCCGCTTCCCTCGTTCCGTTGCGGTCGGCTGACGGGTCCCGTGTCGATGCGAACGCCCGGTGCCCGAAAGTACTTGGTACCGCTTGACAAGGATCGACCGTCAGCATGAGCGACGATCACGGCACGGTCGTAACCGTCGACGGACGGATCGATCCGGAGGAACTCGGGGTTACGTTGCCACACGAACATCTGTTCGCCGATTGGCGGGAGGCCAAGTACAGCCCGCCGGAGACGGCCGTCGAACGACGACTCGCGGAGCAGCCGGTCACGCTCGAGAACCTCGCGTACGTCACCAAACACTACTTCTCGAACGCGGACAACCTCCGGCTCGACTCGGTCGATGAGGCGGTTAGCGAGCTCGAGCGGTACGTCCAGGCCGGCGGCGAGTCCTTCGTCGACGTGACGCCGAAGAACGTCGGCGGCGACCCCGAGCGCGTCCGTCGAGTCGCGCGACGCACCGGGGTGAACGTGGTCCACGGGACCGCCTACTACACGCGGAACGTCCATCCGGAGGGTCTCGCCGACCGTTCCGTCTCCGACCTCGCGGCGGAGTTCGTGAGCGACGTCCGCGACGGCATCGGCGACACCAGCGTTCGTGCCGGGATCATCGGCGAGATCGGCCTCAGCGGAACGATCCACGACGCCGAGGAACGCGTCCTTCGCGGCGCGGCCCGCGCGGCCGTGAAGACCGGCGCGCCGCTGACGATCCATCCGCCCGGTGCAGTTCCGGACTCCCACGGACGCGGCGAGTCGCCGGCGTCCCGCTGGGGACTCGACGTTCTCGACGTCGCCGAAGCGGAGGGGCTCTCCCCGGACCGGGTCGTGATCGGTCACATGGACATGTCCTACTGGTACGAGAGCCTCGACTACCAGCGACGGATCGCGGACCGAGGCGGGTACGTGGAGTACGACATCTTCGGCCAGAAGACGTACCTGTACAAACCCGAACACCGGGACGCGTGGCCGTCCGACGTACAGCGTGCCGAACGCGTCGCCGAGCTGATCGAGGACGGGTACGGCGACCGAATCCTGCTCTCGGGGGACGTGTTCCTCAAGTGTCACCGTCGAGCCTACGGCGGGTTCGGGTACGCACACGTGCTCGAGAACGTCGTCCCGATCCTCCGCGGGCTCGGCGTCGACCGGGACGCGATCGACCGGCTCCTCGTCGACAACCCGCGCCGCGTGCTCACGTTCGACGATGGCGCGTGAGGGCGACGCGTCACGGTGGCACCTGACGACGGCGCGTGATCGCCCGGTTCGCCTCTCGAACCGCCCGACCCCCTTCGTCCAGTCGATGATCGTCGTCCAGTCGGGGACCTCCGTCCAGTCGAGGACCTCCGTCCGGCGGTCGGGCCCGAGTTTATCTCGGCGTGCGAATCGCACACACAACCGCCACCGCAAAGACGACGCGCCGCGACCGACGGACGGAGGGCGAAACTAGCGATGTCAACGGAAGCAACCTACGACGCGATCGTCGTCGGCGGCGGGGTCATCGGTGCCAGCTGTGCGTGGCACCTCCTCGACGCCGGCCTCGACGACGTCCTGTTACTCGAGAAGGACCGGCCGGCGAGCAAGGCGAGCGGACGCGCGGCGGGACACCTCAGCACCTACACGTCCCGGAAGTTCGAGGAACCGATACGGCGATACGCCATCGACTTCCACCGACGTCTCGCCGCCGATCACGGGTCCATCGACCTTCGCGAGGACGTCGACCACGTCCTCGCTCACTCTCAGCGAGGGGTGGAGCGGCTCCGGGAGCTCCACGACCTCGATCCGGAGCGGCTCTCGCTGCTGTCCGGTTCGGAGCTCGCCGAGGCCGACAGCGCGTTCAACACCGACGAGGTGCTCGCCGCGTTGGTGTACGACTCGGCGGTCCACACGGACCCGTACTCGTTGACGACGGCCCTCGTTTCGGAGGCGGAGGCCGCGGGCGCGACGCTCCGTTTGGAGGGCGTCACGGCCCTCGAACGGGACGGGTCCGGGGACGGCTTCACCGTGACGACCGCAGCCGACGCGTACGCGACCGACGTCGTCGTCAACGCGGCCGGCGCGTGGAGCGGGATCGTCGGCTCGATGCTGGACGTGTCGCTTCCGGTGAAGCCGCGGACGAGCCAGATCGCCGTCCTCGAGACGCGCGATCCGATCGAGATCCCGATGTTCCACTGTCCGGACCTCGGGCTGTACGGCCGCCAGGAGCTGAACGGCGACGTCCTCGTCGGCGGCGGGACCTCGACGGAGATCACCGACCCCGACTCGTTCTCGACGAGGGCACGGGAGCCGTTCCTCCGCGACGTCTCCGAGCGCTCCTGGCGTATCGCCGACGCGCTGGACGACGCCCGGCTCGTGAACGACTGGGCCGGTCGCTGTACCGCGACGCCGGACCGCCGCCCGCTGATCGGCGAGACGTCGGTCCCGGACTTTTACGTCTGTGCCGGCTTCAACGGGGGCGGGGTCGCGCGCTCGCCGTTCGCCGGGCGGCTGATCGCCGACCTCGTCACGGGCGTCGACACCGACTTCGCGACCGCACCGTACGACCCCTCACGGTTCTCGGGGAACGAGTCGTTCGGCGTGAAGAGCGCGAGCACGGACTGGTAAGGGTCGATACATTGTCACGACTGCGTAGAGTTATATCCTCGGCCTTGCTCCCAACGACCCGGAGCAACCGATGATCGAGCCAATCGATAGAACGACGGAAACCGACCTCGCGAGGGCGATCGATCCGGACGAGCTGCGGCGTCACGTCGACGCGCTCGTCGGACTCGAACGGATCTCGGGGAGCGCGGACGAGCGGCGTGCGGCCGACTACGTGATGGAGACGCTCGACTCGTACGGCGTCGACGCCACCTGCGAGGAGTTCGACGGCTACGTGAGCGTTCCGGAGCGCGGTGCGGTAACGATCACGCATCCGACCCGACGGACGATACGGGGGATCACGGTCGCGTTCAGCGCGAGCACTCCACCCCCCGGCGTGCACGGGGAGCTCGTCGCCGTCGATGTCGACGACTTACTCGATCCCGAACGTCACCTCGACCTCGACGGGGCGGTCCCGCTCGTCGACTCCCTGCCGAACCCGTCGCTCGCCGTCGCGGCCGACGACCGCGGGGCGGCGGCGTTGGTGTGTCTCTCGCCGAACGAGCACCACTACGAGGGGAGCGTCTCTCCGGTGTGGGGGACGCCGACGATCGAGACGGTCGACGACCTGCCGGAGATCCCGGTCGTCCAGTTGACGGCAGCGGACGGCGAGTGGTTGGCCGAGAAGTCGGCGGCGGGTCCGGTCGAGCTGACGGTTCGGACGTCGGTGACGACGGAACTGCGGACGTTGCCGTGTCCGGTGGGTCGGATCGAGGGAAGCGAGAGCGACCGCTACTTCGTGGTCGGCAATCACATCGACTCGTGGCACGAGGGGGTGACGGACAACGCGACGGCGGTGGCGGCGACGCTCGAACTTGCGCGGCTGTTCGCGGACCGCGAGCCGAAACGCGGGCTCGTCTTCGGCTTCTGGCCGGCACACTCGACCGGTCGGTACGCCGGGAGCGCGTGGTACGCCGACGAACGCTGGACCGACCTGCGGGAGAACGGCGTCGCGTACCTCCACATCGACCTCCCCGGGCTCACGGGTGCGAACGAGATCTGGTACCAGCACATGGCGGAACTGGAGGACGAGCACCTCGACGCGATACGCGAGGCCACCGACTTCGGCCTGCAGGAAGCGGCCGACTCGTACCTCGGGAGCGTCGGTCGGCCGGCGCGGAACTCGGACCAGTCGTTCTGGGGAACGGGGTTGAGTTCGCTGCTGTCGGGGGCACGCCTCGATCCGGGGACCGAGGAGGGCGGACCGATCGGCGGCGGCTGGTGGTGGCACACGCCGGCGGACACGCTCGACAAGGTGGACTTCGACGTCCTGCACGAGGAGACGAAGCTGTACGTCGCGCTGGCCGCACGGATCTGCGAGTCGCCGGTGTTACCCCACGACTACACCGCCACCGTCGACGACCTCCGCCGGTCGCTCCGCGAGCGCCTCCCTCCCGAACGGAACGTGGCCCGCGGCGACGAGATCGAGCCGCTGTTGGACGAACTCGACGGAATGATCGAGGAGGCGAACGCGCTCGCCGAACGCGACCTGACCGCCGGAGACTCCGTCGACCACGGATTCGAGGACCTGCAGGTTCGTCTCGGGAACGTCCTCGTTCCCACGCTGTACATGGACCGGGCAGAGTACGACCAGGAACCGAAGGGGCCGATCGGGCTTCTCCCGTCGATCGACGCGGGTGAGCCCGACGAGACGACGCAAACGCGACGATTTCGGGACGTGGAGCGACGGCGTGCGTACAACCGGCTCGAGCATCGGCTACGGGAGGCCCGCGACGAGGTTAGCCGGTTTCTCCGACGGCGGGAACCGGGGGACGCGACGAGTCCTCGTCACTGAAACCACCGATACCTTTATCTGCAGTTCCTCGTAATCTGGTAACGATGTACATAGACCGCCCGGAGGACAGCGAAAGCACCAGTGACGACGATGGAACCGGTGGTCGAAGGCGGTTCCTACGGGGCGTCGGTGCCGCGTCGATCGGCGGGGCGTTCACTTCGCTTGCCGGTTGTCTCGGCGACGACGACGGTGGAGACGATCCGGACCGGGGAGAGCCGGTCGGACCGATCGAGGTCCTCGGCTACCCCGAGTCGAACCGAGCACCGTTCGAGACGCTCACCACGATCGTCGAGGAGATCAACTCGCTCGGCTTCAACCTCGAGTACAACCCCGTGAGTCGGGACCGACAGCTCGACCGCGTGTTCTTCGAACACGACTTCCAGATCAGCAGCCTCGGGTACACCGGTCGCCCGGAGCGGCTGGACCCGAACGCGCTCCTGTGGGGGAACTACCACTCATCCGACATCGCCGGCGGCGCGTACAACTGGACCCACAACTCGGACCCCGAGATCGACGAGGCGCTCGAGGCACAGCGGCGCGTCCTCGACCCGGACGAGCGGCGGCCGCTGGTTCACGAGGCACAGGAACTCATCATCGGTAAGCCGGCGGGCGAGATGCCGATCCAGCACGACGAACTCACGAACGTCTACAACTCCGAGAAGTTCGGCGGGTTCGAGGTCGTGCCCGGACTCGGGTTGAACAACTACAGCACGTGGATGGGCGTCGAGGCGCTCACCGACGACCGGGAGCTGACCTGTGCGTACCCGCTCGACGTCCCGCACATCACGCCGCTGCAGGCGAACGAGACGAACATGA
>LFFM01000738.1_pt1 | contig 23009 bp, 20 predicted proteins | sample 643131 | NCBI WGS metagenome assembly LFFM01 (sample SAMN03777445, study PRJNA286221) | soda lake metagenome | biome: soda lake; feature: Kulunda steppe; material: water; isolation source: sample Tc-Br brine of Tanatar trona crystallizer | place: Russia: Kulunda steppe | collected 2011-07
ACCTCACGGACGCGTCCAACCTCATCCGCATCGTGCAGGAGACGCAGCCCGACGAGATCTACAACCTCGCGGCCCAGAGCCACGTGCAGGTCTCGTTCGACACGCCCGAGTACACGGCCAACGTCGACGCCCTCGGTACGCTACGCCTGCTGGAGGCCATCCGGATCCTCGACCTGACGAAAAAGACGCGCTTCTACCAGGCCTCCACCTCGGAGCTCTACGGCAAGGTGCAGGAGACGCCGCAGACGGAAACAACGCCGTTCTACCCGCGCAGCCCCTACGCGGTGGCGAAGCTCTACGCCTACTGGATCACGATCAACTACCGCGAGGCCTACGGCATTCATGCCTCCAACGGCATCCTGTTTAACCACGAGAGCCCGCGGCGCGGCGAGACGTTTGTGACGCGCAAGATTACCCGGGCGGCGGCGCGCATTAAGCTGGGGCTGCAGGAGCGCACGTACCTCGGTAACCTCGACGCGCAACGCGACTGGGGCCACGCGCGCGACTATGTGGAGGGGATGTACCTGATGCTGCAGCAGGACACGCCGGACGACTATGTGCTGGCCACGGGCCAGACCACCCGCGTACGGGATTTCTGCGAGCTGGCCTTTAGCGCGGCGGGTATCCCGCTGGCGTGGGAGGGCGAAGGGGAAGACGAGAAGGGCTACAACGCGGACACCGGCGCGTGCGTCGTGGCCATTGACCCGCGCTACTACCGGCCCACGGAGGTCGAGCTGCTGCTGGGCGAAGCCGAAAAAGCCCGCCACCAACTGGGCTGGACGCCAAAATACTCGCTGAAGGAAATGGCAGAGGAGATGGTGGCGTCGGATTTGGAAGAGGCGCGGGAGGAGGCCACGGTGCAGCAGCATTCGTGAAATGGGCCGCGGTGCATGTTGAACGTGTGGACGACGGATTTGGGACGATGGTCGGGTAGGGCGATAGACGGAGGACGATGGACGGTGCTCATTACGGTAGTTGGAAACAGATGTGGTACGATAGAGGGCCAGGACGACGGACGATAGGCACTTCGGTAAACGGAGCCGTCAGTCGTCCATCGTCCCAACACCAGCGCCCCCAAAGCCAGGCCGTACGAACAAACCGCAAACCCCACAAGCAAGCATCCCCACCGTCCATCCTCACGAACACAGCACGCTCCACGCATAACGCACCACGCCCCATGAACCTTCTCGTCTTGCTGACTGACGCGTTTGGCGGCCACGGGGGCATTGCGCAGTTCAACCGCGATCTCCTGCGGGCCCTTTGCGCGTACCCGGACATGGACGAGGTCGTGGCGCTGCCGCGGCTGGTGCCGGAGCCGCCGGAGGCCATGCCGCCGAACCTGACGTACGCGGTGGATGCCGCCACGGGACTGCCGGGCTACCTCAAGGCTACCGGCCGCTACGTACTGCAGGGCGATTATGCCGGGGTGATTTGTGGGCATCTGCACCTGATGCCGCTGGCGCTGCTGGCGGCCCGCCTGCGACGTGTGCCGGTATTGCTGATTCTGCACGGCCTGGAAGCACGCCAGCCGTCAGGACGTCCGTCAGCGAATCAGCTGGCACGGTATGCCGATGCGCATGTGGCGGTCAGTAACTTTACCAGGACACGGTTTGAGGCCTGGTCAGCTGCGGACCCTGCCCGCGGCCACGTGATCCCAAACTGCATTGACCTGAAGCGTTTTACCCCCGGCCCACGCCCGGCGCACCTCGCCACGCGGTACGGCGTTGAGAATCGCACCGTACTGCTCACCCTGAGCCGGCTGCCGGTCCAGGAGCTGGGAAAGGGGCACGACGAGGTGCTGGAGGCCCTACCGGCGCTACGAAACCAACACCCGGATCTATGTTACGTGATTGCTGGCGACGGACCGGATTGCCCACGCCTGGAAGCCAAGGTCAGGCACCTGGGCCTCGAGGAGCACGTGGTGTTCACAGGTTACGTGGCCGAGGACGAAAAGGAGGATCACTACCGCCTGGCGGATGCGTTTGTGATGCCCGGCCGAACGGAGGGGTTTGGGATCGTGTACCTCGAAGCCCTGGCCTGTGGGATTCCGGTGGTGGCCAGTTCGGCAGATGCCAGTGCAGAGGCCGTACGGGAAGGTGCGCTGGGCGAGGTCGTGAACCCGGACGATCCCGAAGATGTGCAGTGCGGCATCCAGACCGCGCTTCAGAAACCCCATGTGGTCCCTGATGGCCTATCATATTTCACCGTTGAAAAATTCAATGAACGCTGGCGTGCGCTTATTGCCACGTGGCTCTCATGTCCCGTTGTGGTGTCCTGAAGTCGTTTGGGTTCTGACGTTGAGGGTTACGGTTCAAATACCCCACCAAAGATTGTAAACTGTACATGTCACGCAAGACGTTTTTCTACAGTGTGTTTGCTGTAGCCATGCTCCTGTTATGTACAGAGGTTTTGCTGCGTGGCGTATTGGGCTTGGGATCTCCACCACTATTACAGACCGACGACGATATCGGCTATCTATTCCAGCCTAACCAGGAGGTGGTACGGTTTGGAAATGAGGTCAAGATCAATCAATACCACCAACGGTCTGATGATCCTGACACGAACCGTGGAGCTATACGAGCCCTGTTTATTGGGGATTCTGTTACGTGGGGGGGCGTGCTGGTGGATCAATTTGAAACCTACCCCTCGCTGGTGGAGCAACTTTTGGCTGATTTCTGTGCGGAAACCGTACAGGTGCTAAATGCTTCAGCCGGTTCCTGGGGAATTGGTAACCAAACGGCCTATCTCGCGCGCTTCGGCACCTTCGACAGCCAAGTGGTTGTTCTGCAAATTGGATCGCACGACTTGCTGCAGGCCACGGCTACCGATGAAGCAGTGGGCGTGCATCCCTCAGCTCCTGAAGTGGCCCCCCGGCTCGCTTTAGAGGAACTCGCTGTTCGGTATATCTGGCCCCGGCTGCGTTCCATGCTGGGACACACGCTACTACCGACACGTGTACACGCGCAAGAAGGAGGAGATGCTCAACACGAGCATCCGTGGTTCAGGCGCAACATGGATATGCTCACAGAGGCAATAGCCCTAATTCGATCGGAAGCTGCAGAACCGATGATCCTGTACACGCCTGACCGAAACGAGGTAGTACCCGAAAATAGCGAATACGCTACAACCTACGATCCCTACCGCGGAGACTTCTATGCGCTCGCAGATTCGTTATCCGTCCCCGTGGTAAATTTGAAGGCCCGGTGGCGGGGAGATGACGAAGCCGAGCGCTATTTCCGGGATGGTGTCCACTTTTCCGTAGACGGTAACAGGGCTGCCGCTCAGGCCATGCGTGATGCCCTGCAGCGGTCGTCCTTTGGCAACGCATGCCAGTAGGAGCCCAGGTTACCTGTTGTTTTAACGTCACAACTGCAGTTATTGTAGAGCACGCTCACGTGGCAAAGGCCAATTTACAGACCACACTTCATCTAAAAGTAAAATAGGCTGCGCTTAAAACGCATAGCATTGCTTGAAGGCACATGTACGTTCCATTGAGTTGGTAAACAGCCCTACTCCCGCTGGCCGCACGCCACCAACACGGTAGCATCTTTCACCCGCAAAGTTTTTCGTATGGGCATCTTTTCAGACATCGGCCACTACCTGCGCGTCTTCCGCGAGTATTTAGGGTGGCGGCTCTATTTCGTGTTTGTCCTCACCGTGATGGCAGCCCTGGCCGAGGGCTTTGGCATTGCCCTGTTGCTGCCGCTGCTGCAAGCCACCGAGGTGGGGCAGGAGGAGCTGGATGGCGGCATCCAGCAGGTGCTGTACGACATGCTGCAGTGGATGGGGATTGCCGACTCTATCGTTTGGATCCTGGCCTTTATCGGGGTGGTGTTCGTAACCAAGGGCCTCCTGAAGTTTGCCGAGCAGGGCTATTTCGGGTACCTGCAAGCCCAGCTCCTGCGCGAGCTTAAGTCCTCGCTGTACGATGCGTACAACACGATGGACTACCGGTATTACATTAGCCGTAATACCGGGCACTTTATCAATGTGATGAACGGGCAGATCAACGGCTTTTACTCGGCCTTTATGGGGTTCATTGGCTTTCTCTCGCAGGTCATTACGGTGACGACGTATTTCGGGGTTGCCTTTTTGATTGCCTGGGAGTTCGCCCTGATGGCTGTGGGGATCGGGCTGGTGGTCCTTTACCTGTTTAAGTACCTGAACGAGTACGTGCGCGGCCTCTCGCGGAAGGCTGCAAAGGAGAAAAGCACGCTCAACAGCCTGCTGGTGCAAGCCCTGCAGGGGTTCAAATACATCGCGGCCACCGGACAGAAGGGCCACCTACGTGAGGGGGTAATGCAGAGCATCTGGCTATACACAGGCTATGAGCTGCGGAAAAAGCTGGCAAGTGCTGTCACCTCTGCGCTCAAGGAGCCGGTGTCCGTGTTCTTCCTTATCGGCGTTATCATTATTCAGGTCACTGTATTTAACGCAGCCATCGCGCCTATCTTCGTTGCGCTAATTCTCTTCCATCGCGGCATGCAGGGCGTGATGGGCATTCAGTCGTCCTGGCAAGAGACGATGGACAAGGTGGGTTCGCTTGAGATGGTGGACGATGAGTTTGCCGCCCTGCGTCAGCATAAGGAGGCCAACGGTACGCGCAGCATTGGGCCGCTCAGTGAAGCGATTGAACTGGCTGACGTCAGCTTCTCGTACAGCGATGACGAGGACCAGGCCCTGCGCAACATCGCCGTTACCATCCCCGCCAACACCACCGTGGCGTTTGTGGGCGAGTCGGGCGCGGGCAAGTCCACGCTTATCGATATGCTGGCCCTCCTTCTGCGCCCGCAGCACGGGGAGGTGCGGATCGACGGGGTGCCCGGCCGGGAGATCGAACTCAACTCATGGCGCTCGCAGATTGGCTACGTCTCGCAGGAGACGGTGATGTTTGACGATACGGTAGCCAACAACATCTGCCTCTGGCGTGGTGATGTGAACAAGGATGCTGACGTCCGTGCCAAGGTGGAGGAGGCCGCAAAGAAGGCCTACGCGCACCACTTCATCATGGACCTGCCCGATGGCTACAACACCGTCATCGGCGACAGGGGCGTACGCCTCTCCGGCGGGCAGCGGCAGCGGCTGTTCATCGCGCGCGAGCTCTTCAAGAATCCGAACCTGCTACTCCTCGACGAGGCCACAAGCGCGCTTGACACAGAATCTGAGCGCTATATTCAAGAAAGCATTGACGCATTAAAGGGAGAAATGACGGTCGTCATCATCGCGCACCGCCTCTCCACCGTGCGGGAGGTCGATTACCTGTACGTGCTGGAGGAAGGCCGCGTGCTGGAGGAAGGGTCCTACCAGGCCCTCGCAACTAACGGTACGACGCGCTTTCGGGAAATGGTGGAGATGCAGCAGTTATAGCAAAAGTGCTAGTTCTACCATGTCATCCTGTTTGGTAAATCCTCAATTATGCATATTGTCATCGGGTGTGAGGCTCGAAACTCGTACATATCGCAATTAAAACAGGGACTTTCACGGAACAATAAAATTGAATCGGTAGATAATAGCCTGTACAGGTTTTGGCGATGTGTAAAAGAAGTGGATATCCTGCATCTCCAGTGGCCGGAGGAACTATGTGGGTGGAAGGATCCAGCGCCATGGGAGTTAGCACGTCTGGATCAGGTCTTGAGTGAATGGTCGAAGAAAACGAAGATTGTAGCGACAATTCATAACTATAAGCCTCATCGAATCAAGAATTATGAGTTGCTTTACCAAATAGTATATAAACGATCCGACGCGTTTATACATCTTGGTGAAGCGTCCAGAGACTGGTTTTCCCGCAAGTATGATTTCGCCTCGGACAAGCACCACGCTATCATTCCCCACGGTAACTATGCGTGTTTTCCCAACCAGATCAGTCGTTCGAGGGCACGAAAGAAGCTAAATCTCAATTCGGATGATTATGTTTGCCTGTGCTTCGGTGAAGTACGGTACCACGAAGAACGCAACCTGCTCGTTCAAGCATTTGATATGCTCAGCGTGCGGCGAAAGAAGTTGGTTTTCGCCGGCCGACTCCCGCCGCTCTCGCGGAAAACGCTTCGGTATTGGCGGCTCACGCTTGATCCCAGGCTTCATATACATCAGGATTGGATCGCTGACGAGGATGTGCAACTCTACCTCAATGCGGCGGACGTTGTTATCATTCCTCGCCAGGGAGCACTCAACTCCGGAAATGTAGCCCTTGGCTTTACGTTCGGCCGGGTCGTCATTGGCCCCGACGAAGGCGTGATCGGGGAGGTTCTCAGCGAAACGGGCAACCCGGTGTATGAGCCCGGCAGCCCACAGGCGCTGGCCGATGCGCTGGAGCGTGCACGCGATAGTAATGAATCCCTCGGCGAGCGAAATAAAGCCTACGCGATGGAGGAGATGAACTGGGCTAAAATTGCGAAAAAACATTTATGCATGTATCATAGAATTAGAGGCAACAGATGATAAAACGTATTGTAAACAAAGCTCGCAGAGAAGTAAGGCAGCTAAAGAGACAAGTAGTGCCCCCATTGTGTAGGCTTGGAATATCAATAATATGCAGAAACTATAGAAAGCTGGATAAAAGAGGTTTGGGTTCAATACTTATCATGTCACCAAGTAAATATGCTGGAGGCTTAGGAGATGAGGCTATGCTAGTTGCTGCCTGTGAATATCTGCAAGGCAAAGGCTTCTGCGTTGGCGTATTAATTGATGTTGAGGCAGACCAACCTCAGTACCTTAACTGCTTCGATAAAATTATAACTCTGAATGAAGCATACTCGACTTCGTTTACCGTAGCCCGTCAATTCATTTCTATATTAGAGGACTGGGACACATTTGGAGTCTTTGGAGCAGACGTTATTGACGGGGCTTATAACCAAGATCGAGCTTTGGGCATGCTGAGCCGAATCCATGAAGCGCAGTCTGCCGGGCTGACATCTCAACTATTTGGCTCAAGTCTTAAGGATAGCGAACTCGAACCAGCGATTAAACAAGCTGTGAGGGCTATTGGAGAACAGGCCTTTATTTTTAGAGATCGAATTTCGCGAGATAGATTTGAGAAGGCTACAGGTTTTGATTGTGGGGTCGTAGCTGACGCTGCCTTTTTATTGCGCCCCAGGTTGTGTTCCGCCAGTAAGCCTGTAGTAGAGGACGTTAAACGCTATATAAAAAAGGGCGACATGATGTGGGGACTAAATACCAACTGGAGTCTTTTCAGTGACCATATTGACCGTCAAACATATGTTGACAACCTTGTGAGGCTAACGTCCTTGGTTGAAAAAAGACTTGGCCCATCATGTGTTGTGCTTTTGCCTCACGATACACGTCAGGGAGAAAAGAGTGACTTTAGTGTTGCTAAAGAGATTGGCAGAAAAATTAATTCTACTGGTGGAAAATCCCTTATAGTGCCAGACGATGTGCGGTCATATTCAATCAAGAAAATATGTGAGAGTTTAAGGTTTGTGGTTACTTCGAGAATGCACGTCGCTGTGGCCGCATTAGGTGTAGGTTGTCCAGCTATATCTATATCATATCAGGGTAAGTTTGAGGGTCTGTACGATCACTTTGGCCTCGATATAGGTGTATTAGATAAGACCTATCTTCACCAGCCAAGGCAACTTTCTGACTATATTGCTTTCTTTACAGATCGGCTCGAAAACGGGAAAAGCAAAATCATCTCGTCGCTGCCAGAGGTGAGGAGGCTTTCAGAGATGAACTTTAATTTCATACAAAGTAAACAAATGAGGCGATAGAGCGGATCGTACATGCGCTCGCAGAGGTGCGGGTTTTCCTGGAGCCATGGGAGTTCATTGCGCTGCTCACGGGTCGGAGTAGTAAAGTGAAGGAGGTTGCACTTTTGGAACTGTTACCTCTTGGCCAGGAGCGCCTGCGCAGGATGCTCTGGCTGTTGGGAATTGGTGCCGGTATTATCGCATAGGTAATGATGGGAGCGACAGTATACTATCGTAGCGAGGCAGCACCCGTTGATGACCCGCTGTCATACTTCATACACCGCTTTGTGAGACTGCTTTCTAAAGACATTAATGAGTTGTGCCGTGGGTGAAGACGTTAATTTCAAGAGACAGTTTGTCCTGGCTGATAATAAAGATCTCCTTCCGGCTGCATGGCCCCATAATACCTGTGATGGATGGCAATTCGCCTCCCATCCGACACTTCCTGAAATTGAAATACGTGAGGAGCACACCGGTACCCTGGTAGGGTTTATGGTGGGATGGCCGGTTTCGCCTGAAGGGAGGGTAGTACAAGAGCATGTCGTCCTGCCTACCGGAGGATCAGAGACCACGCTCCACGATGAACTGTACAGGTATGCCGGCTCTTGGGCATGTATGATACGCGTGGGAGGCGAGTGGCGCATGTATGGCGACCCCTTTCATTCACTGCCAATGGTATACCATACCGACCTGAATGTAATCGCATCGTCGACAGGACTTATTCCAGGCCAGCACCGAAGCAAACACCAGGCGCTTGTGGATGCGTGGGACATCCCGCATCAAGACCACTGGTATCCTTTTGGCCTCACACCCTACCACGAATGTCGACGTCTCTTACCTAATCATTACCTGAAGATAGACACCAAACAGGTCGTTAGGCACTGGCCAAATCCGGCCACCTTTCGCCCTTGCGGTAGGGATGATATTCGATCCACCGTTGCCGAGAATCTGAGCAAGAACATCCGGGCCTTCGCCGAAAACGGTGAACCGTATCTTTCCCTTACGGCTGGCCGCGATTCGCGCGTCTTACTGGCTTGCTCCAGAGAGCTTAAAGATCAGATTACCTGCCATACGATTCGGATTCCAGATGAAGGCGCCCGGATCGACTTTCAGGTGGCGCAATACATGACGTCAAAATTTGGCCTTGAGCACGTAGCGCAGTCATTTCAGCCACCGGATCAGGACGACCTGACGCAGTGGCTGTCGCGCACCGGCCATTGTGCTGCTGGTAGGACGTGGCGTAATATCACCACATTGAAGCAACTTGACGCGTCGCGTATCCGATTTGCCGGAATCGGTGGGGAGATTGGTCGAGCTTACTACTATGGGCCCACTGGTAGTACTCACACAGAGCTAAGCCCCGAAGAGGTAGTAGAGCGCTTTCACTTGCCTGCGATTCAGGCGCTACACGAAGCCGCTCGGGAGTGGTTACAGGCGGTGCCGAAAGGAATTAATAGTTTTCATCTATTAGATCTACTCTACATTGAGCAACGAATTGGCTGCTGGGCCTCGGTGACATCCCTCGGGCATGTTGATAGTGCCTACACCATATTTCCATTTTGCGACCGCCAAGTCGTACAGGCACTGGTTTCACTTGACGAGGAAGAAAAACGATCGGAGGAATGGATGACGGACATCATCCGTGCGACCTGGCCTGCGTTGCTTGGTATTCCCTTCGATCAGTATGTGGGATGGGCACGCATCAAGAAGGGGTTGCGACGTAGGCTAACTAAAGACTATTTGAAAACCCTCCCTGCGAGAGTCTATCGGAAAGTCCTGCGGATTACGTAGATCGGAGTTGTAGCTACTGTCCAGCGATCCCACCTGGCAACGGACGCTAAGAATTAGTTGTGTAAAGTCAAATCGTGAAATGAAAAAATTATTATCCGTAGTTATTCCTACCCATGGCCGCCCTACGCTACTTAAGCGAACGCTCGTGTCGCTTGAGGCCTGCACATTGCCCGAGTCCTACCACGAGCTGGTTATCATCGAAAATGGCTCGCGGGATGGGGTCAAGGAGATGGTAGCCGCTCTGCCTGATTACCTCAACGCACGATACCTCCACACGCCGCGTGGAAATAAAAGCCATGCGTTGAACGTTGCACTCCAGCAGATTGAAGATGGACTAATCTTCTTCACAGATGATGATGTCCGTTTCCATCCTTCGATTCTTTTACATTACGCTCACGCATCTGTTAAGAGGGGCGCAGGTACGTTTTTCGGCGGCCCCACGGATGTTGACTACGAAGTAGTTCCCCCCGAGTGGCTTCGTACCCATCTACCGAATTCAGCGACAGGTTGGGCCCTGACGAAGACAGAAAATGAACATGATGATTTATTTATGGGGTTTAATTGGGCCGCTTTTCGAACGGATCTTGACTTGATTGATGGATTCAATCCGCTTTACGGCCCTGGATCGCCGACCAAAGCAGTTGGTCAAGAGACAGAGTTTCAACAACGTTTGGCTGATGCGGGAGTCCGTCAATTCTTCATTCCGGAGGCCAAAGTGTGGCACCGCGTACCAGCATCTCGCTCCACACCCCAATGGGTTCTAAAGCGGAAATTCCGCGAAGGGGTCAAGGCGGGCCTCGATCTTGATGCAGGCGCCCTCTCAATGTTTGGCGTTCCTGGTCTGTGCTATCGATTGATGGCTTCTACGGGGGATGTCTTGATGCAGATAATTAAAGGTAATGAGCCACAGTGTTTTAGTGAAGCCGTAAAGATGTGCAGGCACACGGGTATCGTTTATGGTTATTTAGTATCCAATAATAAATTCACTTAGATAGTAATCAATATATGAGTCTATAGCAGTCTAATGCTAAAAAAAGTTACCGGTGTAACATTCTTTACGGTCTGCGATAAAAACTTCTTGCCGGGGGCTTTCGCCCTCATGCGTTCGGTAAAGCTGTATTTTCCGGAGTCTGAGCGTTATATCAAGCTGCAGCACTCAAGTAGCGAAACGTCGAGATTCAGGCATGACGGAATGTCGCTTGCACAGATACTTCCAGCGGATCATTCCGGGGTAGAGCCAGCAGATCCGTACTATAGTTTGGCTTTTTCCAGATTTGAAATTGACGATGTACCTGGTAAGTACTTGGTGTACTTGGACGCCGATTGTGTCGCAACAGGCCGTGTACGGGAGTTACTCTCTGTCCGACCTCAATTACTCGGCTTAGTATCAGAGCGAAACGATGACTACAAGTTTGAGGATCAATTCGTTAAGACAGCTGCACTCGGGGATATTGAAAATCGATACGGGGTATCTCGCCTTGCACCGTCAATTAATACAGGTGTGATCGCTGGCAGCCGGGGCGCGTGGTTGCGCTTGTCTGGTCTATTGAATAACGCATTTTCAGCTGATCCTGATCTGTTTAGAAAGTCGAAGGGCAATCAGGGGGTAATTCAGGCTATTCTACCGACTGCTGGTTTTTGGGAAGAGCTTCCCCGACCCTGTAATGAAATAAAAACACATACATGGGACCAACACACGCCAACTGTACTGCATTTTACGAAAGGAAACACCCGGCCGTGGCGCACAGGGTCGTCCCGCCGCGATAACTCGTATCCGGCATTCCGGGAGTGGCGGAGGTATAGCAAGGTCTCTGACTTCTTTTACAACGGCACCTTCTGGCAAGAGCTTTTCTGGAGATCGCTGGATGACGTACGTCCGTTTATACGGAAATTCCGCTGATCAATTGTACCGAGCACCTACAATAGCCACTTCGTCTGTGGATGGACGCCACATGTTGCACTGTTGTCTCGAGCGTGTGCTTTGCTGTTCTGTAGGATGTCTCGAATCGTATTCTATCAGTCGTTAAAGTCCAACTCATAAAGTGGCCTCTCGACTTCGATGTTTGCTGTTTTCCCGCTCACCCTACGGTGCTGGGGGCGGTATGGAGCACGTGTTTCAAGAGCTCATTTCACGCCTATCCAATGAGCGGCTCGACATTATACCATTGTACACCGCAGGGGATCGCGCGTCGGTACAGGCAACTGTACAACTCTCCATTTATCTCGCCTTGCCCCGTACGCGTAACCGCCTGCCCACCATCGCGTCTTCCGTCAATGTCGTTCGGTCTCTTATCTCACTGGCTGGCCTGCTGGTACGACTACGGCCCGACGTGGTGAATTGTCACTATGCTGACTACACAACGGCGTATTTTACCATGCTGAAACCACTCTTTGGGTACCGATTGGTTATCAGCGCCCATGGGAGTGATTTGATGGAGCCCTCATCAGTCGATCAGGTGTTGCTTCCCCACGTGCTACGTGCCAGCGATCACATTATTGGGGTGAGCGATGCCCTGTGTGAGCAAGCCCGATCCATCGCCGGTGGCGACCTGCTGGCCACCACCATTCATAATGGTATCGATTATGACTTCTGGTCTGGAGGTCGGCGTGAGTCTGCTGATCACCCCATTATTGTGACAGTAGGCTCACTGCGGCCGGTGAAGGGTCACGATGTCTTGCTCCAGGCATTCCGGGACGTTGTACAAGAGGAGCCGACCGCAGAGCTACGCATCATCGGTGATGGAGCGGAGCATGACCGATTTGTGCGTTTGGCCGTTGACCTGGAAATTGCGCACAGGGTTACATTTTGTGGCTGGTTATCGCCTGTGCAGGTACGAGCGGAGCTAAACCGTGCAACGGTGTTCGCTTTTCCCTCACGCAACGAAGGACTTGGGCTTGCGCTACTGGAGGCCATGGCCGCCGGCGTGCCAGTTGTAGCCAGTGATGTTGGGGGAATTCCGGAAGTTATAACGCATAGGGATACCGGTTTTCTTGTAGAAAGTGAGAATCCCAGGGCTTTTAGTGACCATCTGATGGAGGTACTGACAAAATCACCTAAGTGCATCATAGCTCAGGCACGTGAAAAGGCTAAGTCCTTCGACTGGCATGAAACGGTGCAAAAGTATAAGCAGATCTTGTTTTCAGGAGTCGAAATATACAATTATTGTAATAATTACCTAGAGAGTACGTATTGAGCATTCTTAAATATATCGATTAAAAATGAAAAATAACGTAATAATTATTTCGGTCTACTTTGGATCTTGCCCAGAATATATAGACTTGTATTTGAAGTCTTGCTCATACAATCCTGAATTCAGCTTTTTGATAGTAACGGATCTGAAAATAGAAGCAAACGATATATCAAATGTGTCCATAGTGAATATGAATCTGAAGGAATTTAGGAACAAGGTTGCTTCAGAACTGGGATATTCTGTATCGATACCGAGAGGATATAAAGTATGCGACTTTAGACCTACGTTTGGTACAGTATTCAGAGAGTATATCAATGAATATGACTTTTGGGGTCATTCCGATATAGATTTAATATATGGAAGACTTTCAAATTTCTTGGATGATATTACATTTGATAATAATGATATTATATCGATGCGTCCTTGGTATCTGACGGGCTTCCTGTGTTTTTATAGAAATTCGAAGATGATCAATAATCTATATGCAAAAAGCAGGGATCATCGTAGAGTATTTGAAAGCGCTAAGAACTTTTGCTTTGACGAGTGTAATTATAGGTGGGGTGAATTAAGAGATGGAAAATCTATATTAAACTGTAGCACAGAAATTGAAAGTATGACAGAAGTCATATATAAAGAAAAACAGAAGGGTAAAATAAATATATTATTTTTAGATATTGCTCGAGAAAGCGTAGACGATAAAAATATAATATGGAGTAAGGGTAAGATTACTGAAGATAACAATGAATGGGCGCTTTTGCACTTTATAACTCTTAAGACGCTATCCTTATTTCATTTTCCAAAATGGAAAAATGTCCCTGATGTCTTTACAATATCTAAGCTTGGAATATGGAGGGGGAGCAGGTTTAAAATTAGTAGTGTATTCGACTTAAGACCCATTAAAAAAATAGGCGAGTTATTTACCAGGACAATAAATGTTTTAATAAATTATAAATAGTATTATATCATATACATAATCTATATAAGTATTAAAATTAAAATCTCAAAAAAAGAAAAATTAATAACGTTAAATGGCGCCCTAATATTAATCAGGTCGCCAGAACTATCATAGTGATACTGATCTTATCATTGAAATTCAGAGTCAAGATGGGCATCTTTGCTGCGGTTAACCAGTCATGAAACTACATAATGCCTGGTTGTCTGGCGTTCCTGCTTTTCTCGGCCCAAAGTTAGGGTATCCGGTGGAGCGTACGCGCCATCGATTTCCTGGAGGCGCTGAGCTTTGCAAAATTGTGTTCTCAGGTGAAGCGCTTGTCTGAAAATGTTGGGTTTCGTCGTGCACTTCGGCACCGAAGCGAGCACAACCGCGCACGTATTGATTCCGAGCAAAAGGTTCGTGACTGGTGGACCTTTTGATACGTCCCGTGACGGATGTTTATCACCAGTTGACAAGCCTTTCGCGAGCGCAGCAGCTGTTGTTCTTTGCCCGTCGGTGGGGGATGGTCAAGAAGAACGGCATCCTTGACCGAATAGCAGGCATCGAATAGCTGGCATCACTGAACATAGGCTGTTTACTTGAGCCAACCCTCGAACTTCTGACATAACAAGCATAAACGAAGTGGCAAATTCATGGGTGTCGGTTATAATTCCAGCCTACAATCGGGGCAATCTGATCGTGGGAACGCTGGAATCTGTCTGGTGCCAGCAGTACCGGCCGATCGAGTTGATCCTTGTGGATGACGGATCAACAGACGATACCGTCGCTCGCGTACAGGCATGGGCCTCAGCAAAAGGCGGAAGCTCCCAAGGTTTTCGCTTCATGCTATTGCAGCAATCGAACAGTGGCGCGCCAGCGGCGCGCAATAGAGGCTTGGCTGCTTCAACAGGATCCTACGTGCAATTCCTCGACTCTGATGATTTGCTCTCTGAGGACAAACTGCAGAAACAGGTAGCGGTACTTGATGCGGCGGACGCTTCCGTTGCTGCTTTTTGTGAAACGCTCTTTTTTCAACCCGGGCAAAAGCCAAAGGACGGGGCTCTGCAGCAAGGTCGTAGGATAGGCGCGTCGGCCGACCCAGTCGCGTGGCTTACTAAATTGTTAGGATGGGACGGTCGAGGCGGAATGATTGCCCCTCATGCCTGGCTCGTCCCTCGGTCCGTGGCACAGGAGGTGGGGCCGTGGCGCGAGTGTCTGACCACGAACCAGGATGGAGAGTACTTCGCAAGGATCGTGTTGGGGAGCTCTACAATACTTAAGACCGAAGGCTACGCATATTACCGTGTTAACCAAGGTGGCACCACCCAGAGTGCAAGGATTACGAGAGCAGACTTTCGTAGCCTACTGAATTCGTTTTTGCTTATCGAAGAGCACCTGATGGAAATTGCTCAGAAGGACCAGGTGTGCCGTGTTAAGGCATCGGTTGCACGTCACTTTATGGAAATTGCTTATCAGTCGTACCCGTCCTATCCGGGCATTTCGGCACTTGCGCAACGTCTTGCACGGGAAAGAAAAGAAGGGATAGCACCACCTATCCCACAGGCCTCTACACGAAGCGCACTACTGCACCGACTCGTTGGCTGGAAAGGCGCCCGCATCTTATCTAAGCTTTATCATGGCTGACATATCACGCGCCGTTGTGACCATCGCAACGGGCAAGAAATTATACATGGACATGGCCGCCACACTTGCGCGGTCGTATCACCACTGGAATAGAGACATCCCCTTTATCTTGCTCACAAACCACGCGTCGACAGTGCCCGCCGATATTGAGGGGCTCGAAGGGGTGCAGGTTGTGCGCAAAGCCCTTGAATCCATGGGGCGTGGGTTTTCGATCAAGCTTTTTCTCGATCAGTTATCCCCGGCAGCTGAAACCGTCTTTATTGATGCTGACTGCCTCGTAACGGGTCCTATCGAACCGGTCTTCGAGCGCTTTCGAGGGCAGAACGTTTCGACGGTAGGCGCACTGCAGTCGGAAGGAGAGTGGTTTGGGGATATTGACGCCAGATGCCGGCAGTTTGATGTAGAAAGCGTACCTGTTTTCGTTGGGAGCGTGTATTATTTCAAGGATGATGCCATCAGTAGACAAGTGTTCAACCAGGCGCGTGCGCTTGTGCCAGACTACGATGAACTGGGCTTTGTACGGCTGCGAGACGTTCCCAATGAGGAACCGTTGCTATCGGTCGGCATGGCGCTTAACGGCCAGGAGCCCCTTGCTGATGACGGTCTACTAAAAGCCGACGCGATGAATTTCGAGAACTCCATTGCTGTCGACATCTTCAGCGGTACGGCGTCTTTTGACGGGACCGGTAGTAAAAAGACGTCATGGGGCGTAACGCATGCGACGCCTGTCATTGCACACTTCAATGATACTTACACGGAGCGGCCGCCCTACACCCGCGAGCAGAGTAAACTAAAACGGGTATATCAGGACGGTTGGGGCAAACGCACAGCGGCTGTGTACGCCTGGGGGCGACATCAACTACCGCACGCGATCATTTCTCGGGCGAAAGATATGGGGCGCCCCGTGTACCGAGCGTTGTTTGGAGCCCGGGAAGTTCAGAAAAATCCACGACTTTTAGATTAGGTTGCTCAGTTTGTGCCGTACATGAAATCGAAACCCCTGAACCTCTTTTACCAGGAGCCTTCTCCGGACCGCTGGCTCCCCTGCGACCATGTGCCACGCAAGCTCGTGCGCGAGTTACTATATATCACGGGGGTGCGTAAGCGGCGTCCCTCGGGGCAACGCATGGTGTACCAGAACCTCAAACAAGGCCTCGACCGGGCCGGAATCCCCTACCGTGACAACGACTTCCGGTACATCCGGCAGCACCCTGACGAACTGATGTGCATTATTGGCAAACCGCACCTGCTCCTGGAGCACAACTGGCCGAACCCCATTGTCTTCGGCGCGTCCGTTTTTGATCACCCCGTCGATCATCCGGACTTTTTTGAACGCTATCCTAACGTCAAGAAGCTGCTGGTGCCTGGTCCCTGGATGTACGCCATGTTTGCCGAGCACTATCCGGAAGAGCGGCTGGCCGTGTGGCCGGTCGGCATCGATGTGGACACATGGAAGCCGGCGGTACCGCCCAGCCAGAAGCCTGACCGGATTCTCATCTACGACAAGGTTCGCTGGCACCACGAACGGTACGACCACTTGCTGATCCAACCTATCACACAGTATCTCCGAGCCCAGGGCCTAACGGTTGAAACGCTGCGCTACGGCGCGTACTTCCCAGAGGATTTGCAACAGGCGTTGACACGCTGCCAGGCCGTTGTTTTTCTATGCGAGCATGAAACCCAGGGCATTGCCTACCAGCAGATGCTGGCCTCGGGAGTTCCGCTCTTTGCCTGGGACCGGGGCGGCTACTGGCAGGACCCGAACTACTTTCCAGATCGCGTGCGATACGAGCCGGTGTCGTCCGTGCCCTACTGGCACGAGCGGTGTGGGATGAAATTCGAGGCGTTTGAGGAGTTTGCGGCATCCTTCGGGGCGTTTTGGCAACACGTGCAGGGTGGAGAATTTGCGCCGCGAGCATATGTTGAGAAGAATCTCAGCCTGGAACAGTGCGCACGCCAGTATGCACACATCACTACGCACACAGTGTCGGAACTCCCAACACCAAGTTTCTAATCCTGACATTGTGCTTGAACAGTATCAATTCTTCTCGATCTGTGGGGCCCCAAAGGCGGGTACTACGGCTCTGCATCAGTACCTGGATGCACACCCTGAGGTCTGCATGAGCGACCCGAAAGAGACAGACTTTTTCCAACATAACTATCACCGCGGATGGGACTGGTTCGAGAGTTGCTTCGACCCGCACGGGCACGAACGGATATTTGGGGAGGCGTCGCCAGGCAACATGATTCATTCCGACGCCCCTGCCCGTATCGCTGAACACCGGCCGGATGCGCGCCTCATCTTTGTATTGCGCAATCCCATTGAGCGGGCCTATTCGCAATATTATTATGGGGTGATGCGCGGCACGGATACCCCCCACAAATCTTTTTCAGCCTTGATACGCGATTCGGAAAATCAGTGGGGCAGACGGGTGCTTGAACTGGGTATGTATCATGCGCAACTACAGCGATTCGAGCAGTATTTTGCACGTGACCAATTATTCGTGGGGCTCTACGAGGATCTGCGAGCAGACAATAAGGCGTTTGTGGGTCAAATCCTTGACTTCCTTGCCGTCGATTCTTCGGTAGGAATGCTGGATGTTGAAGCGAAGGTGAACGAGACCCGGTACCCGCGCCACACAGGCCTTTTGCGCACGGCTTATGCGGTGTGGAATCCGATTAAGCATCTGCTCCCGGCTTCTGCGGTCGATGCCATGTTTGGCATGCGCAGCAGGATACGGGATATGTTCTTCCAGTCGGGTACGCAAGAGAAGCCGCGCATGGACCCTGATGACCGCGCCTTCCTTCGGAATCTGTATGCTGAGCCCAACGCGCAGCTTGAGGCCTGGCTCGGAAAGGATCTGTCGCATTGGAGGTGAGGCTTATTTTCATCGTTAGCAAATCACGGTGCACCAAATGAAGCGAGTTGTAATCGTTACGGGTGCACATCTTGTACGAAACCCGCGTGTCGTAAAAGAAGCCAATGCCCTAAGCGAAGCAGGTTTCGATGTTACGGTCCTGCGGCCGGTACTGCAGGACACGCTTGAAGAAGAAGATCGCGCGTTGCAGGCAGGTCGCTCATGGCGTGTAGAACCCACGGCAGATCTTCGGCAGTCCGTTCAAGGTCTGCAGGCACGCCTCATCCGCCGGTTAGGAGGTGTAGCAACGAAACAAGGATGGCAGCGTCCGGAGGCGCTCGGCTATGGGATGCGCACAACATTACGCCGGGCCCGGCAACTACAGGCCGACCTGTACATCGGGCATCAGGAAGTGGGGGCCTGGGTGGTGTGGCGGTTGATGCAGGAGGGCTACCGTGTGGGAGCGGACATTGAAGACTGGTACAGCCGGGACCTACTCCCAGAGGCCCGGGCCGGGCGTCCGCTCCGGCTGCTAAAGCGTATCGAAGGCGCCCTGCTGCGCCATGCCCCGCATGTGACTACGACCTCGCACGCGATGGCCGAGGCGATGGCTACGGTTTATGGTGCACCGAAGGTGAAGGTTATCTATAACGCATTTCCCTGGAAAGATCGCGAAGCAATCGATGGAGGCTACATAGACCGCGACCCGGCTGACAAGCGCCCGTCCCTGCACTGGGTATCGCAGACCATCGGGCCGGGGCGGGGGCTTGAGGCGCTTTGCGAGGCACTCGGGCAGGTCAAGACGCCCGTGCAACTCCACCTGCGCGGGCAGTGCCGGCCCGTCTATCGCACACAGCTAACCCAGGCCTTTCCTGAGCATAAAGGACACAGCCTCTTTTTGCATGCCCTGGTGTCACCTGACGAACTCCTGAGCCGGATTGCAGAGCACGATGTTGGACTGGCACTTGAGGATTACACGCCCCCCAGCAGGAATCTTACCGTTACGAACAAAATTCTGCACTACCTGCTCGGGGGACTCGCCGTCCTTGCGACGGACACGGACGGACAGCAGGAAGTAGCCCGGGCCGTACCTGCAGCGGTGGTTACGTTTCCTGCAGAAGATCCCACGGCACTGGCTGATGCCCTGAACCGGTTGCTTGAACGTCCTGACGCTGTACCACAGGCGCGGCGAGCCGCGAGCGTCGCCGCTCGCGATACCTTTTCCTGGGAGCAGCAGGCGCCCACGCTCGTTCGCTCGGTCGATCGTGCACTCACCACGCCTTGCTTGTTTACCTCTGGTACATGAAGACCGTCCTTATCATTTCGCCGCGTTTTCCGCCCATCAACGCACCCGATATGCACCGGGTGCGCCAAAGCCTTCCGTATTTTGAAGACATGGGCTGGCAGCCGGAAGTCTGGCATGTAGATCCCAGCCGTATTGAGCGCGATCGCGACCCGCTGCTTTCACAGACCGTCCCACCTGATGTGCCTACGTACGAGGTAGGCGCGCTAAACCCTAAGTACACTCGCCTGGTCGGACTTGGCAGCCTGGCCCTGCGGTCGCTACCGTTTTATTTTCAGGCCATCAACCGCCGCCTGGCACGGGGCGATGTAGACCTCATCTACTTTTCCACCACCGCGTTCCCGGTGATGGTACTGGGGCGGTACTGGAAGCGGCGCTTCGGGGTATCCTATGTCATCGATATGCAGGACCCCTGGCACAACGAGTATTACCTTGAGCAGCCGCCAGACGAGCGACCGCCCAAGTATTGGTTTTCCTACCGTCTACACAAGTACCTGGAGCCCGTCGCCATGGCCTCGGTCGATGGTATCATTTCGGTTTCTGAGGGCTACTGTAACACCCTCTGCGAGCGGTATCCAAACGTGGAGCCGCAGGCGTGTACGGTCATCCCCTTTGGTGCTGCGGCAGGTGATTTTGAGGTGATGGAAGCATCTGCGGTTACACAACCAATCTTCAAGGTGTCAGAAAGCACCATAAACATCGTCTATGCGGGTCGGGGAGGGCACGATATGGCTGCTGCCGCGAACGGGCTCTTCGAGGCTCTGGCCCGTGGCCGGCAGCGGTATCCCCAGCTTTTCGAGCGCATCCGTATGTATTTTGTGGGCACCTCCTACGCCCCCGATGGGCAGGGAGAAAAAACCATCGAACCCCTTGCAACGGAGGCGGGGGTTGCGGATGTGGTACACGAGTTTACCGACCGCATCCCATACTTTCAGGCACTGCGCGTACTGCGGGATGCGGATCACCTGCTCATTCCCGGTTCCGATGATCCCAACTACACGGCGTCCAAGCTATACCCGTATATTCTGTCGCGCCGTCCGGTCTTGGCGGTCTTTCATGAGCACAGCTCGGTCGTAGATATCCTCCGCACCACCAATGCCGGCGTAGCCGTAACCTTCAACGACTCGACATCCACGGATGCGCTTGCCGGGCAACTCCTTCAGGCCTGGAAACCCCTGCTGGAGCAGCTGCCCTTCACCCCGGACACGAACTGGGAGGCGTTTGAACCCTACACTGCCAGGGAAATGACCCGACGGCAGGTGGAGGTTTTTGATCGTGTAGTCAGCACCTGAACGTCACCGGTTCAGGGGGGCGCCTTGCTATCGTACGTCTATCGTTCATCCCGTTAGCCTTCGCTGCCGATGCGCCATGCCCCACGCCTTGCGGTACTTTCAACCCACCCGATTCAGTACTATGCTCCGCTCTTTCAGGAGCTCACCGACCGGGGCACGGTAGACGTACACGTATTCTATGGCTGGCAGGGGCCGGCCGAGGGCGCCTACGATCCCGGGTTTGGCACCGATGTCACGTGGGACGTGCCACTGTTGGAGGGGTACAAGCACACGTTTCTGCGCAACACCTCCTCCGACCCCGGGACCCACCATTTTCGGGGCATCGTTACCCCGGGTGTTGTAACTGAGATCACCCGGTGGCAGCCCGATGTGGTCCTTGTGTTTGGGTGGAACTACTGGAGCCACCTCATGGCCCTTCACCACTTCAAGGGGCGGGTGCCTGTGATTTTCCGCGGCGATTCCACCCTGTTGGATGAACAAAGTAGCTTGCGGCAGCTGCTGCGGCGCCTGGTGTTGCGGATGGTGTACCGCTATGTGGACTTAGCGCTGTATGTGGGGCAGCACAATAGAGCGTACTTCGAAGCGCATGGGCTGCAGGGCGCCGCGCTGCAGTGGGTACCACACGCCATCGAAAACCGCCGGTTCAGGGACTCAGAGGGTAGGTATCGGAGGGAAGCGCAGGCCTGGCGCACCACGCTCGGTATCCCGGATACGGCCTGCACGTTTGTGTTTGCTGGTAAGCTTTCGCGTAAAAAAGCACCAGACGTGATCCTGCAGGCCTTTCGCGCGCTGGACGATGAAAGGGCACACCTGATCATCGGCGGTAGCGGGCCGCTGGAGGCCGACCTTAAAGCCCGGGCTGCCGGGCACCCCCGCGTGCACTTTATCGGGTTTCAAAACCAGTCGCGGATGCCGGTCGTGTATCGCGTGGGCGACGTCGTGCTGTTGCCCTCCCGGGGTCCGGGGGAGACGTGGGGCCTGGCCATCAACGAGGCCATGGCCTGCGGCCGGGCCGTAGTCGCCAGCGACCGAGTGGGCTGCGCCCTCGACCTGATTACGCCCGGGGTAAACGGGTTCGTCGTGCCCGCCGGCGCTGTTGAGCCACTGGCCGACGTGATGCAGCAGTTCATCGCCCAGCCCGAGCTACGCACCCGCATGGGGCAGGCCTCCGAGAAGGCCATCGCCGCCTGGTCCATCCCTGAGGCCGCCCGCCACCACGAAGCCGCGGTCATGCACGCCCTCGCCCGGTATGCGTAATGCACGGGCGCACGCACACCCAGCACGCCTCACGCTCCATGCAACACGCCCTATCGCGTCGCTCTGCTCGCAATGACAGATGGTATTCAGGGTGTCATTGCGAGGAGGGAGCGCAGCGAGCGACGCGGCAATCTCCAACTGCCTCATCGCCCACGGACTACTATCGGAGGCTCCGTTGCCATCCCTGACGAGATCGCGTCGCTCCGCTCGCGATGACAGATGGTATTTAGGGTGTCATTGCGAGGAGGGAGCGCAGCGAGCGACGCGGCAATCCCCAACTGGCAACCTTCGAGCAGAAAAGCAAACTGCTGACGAGATTGCACGCGCGTAAACATAAACCGCGAAGCCACCTCTGGCGAGGAAGCCACCCCTGACGAGATTGCGTCGCTCCGCTCGCGATGACAAATGATATTCAAGATGTCATTACGAGGAGGCCCATAGGCCGACGCGGCAATCCCCAACCGCCGGATGCTTAACAAAAGGCACCACGCCAGGCTAATGGTACCCTCGTCAACCAAGATAACCTCCCAGACCCAGGCCATCGACAATATCCAGCGCCATGCACCGAAAACAGTACCACGTCTACATACTGACCAATAAGCGCCACACCGTCCTCTACACCGGCGTCACCAACAACCTGGCTCGACGCCTGCAAGAGCACCGGGACGGCGTCGGCAAGGCATTTACGACACGGTACAATGTCCACAAGCTCGTGTACGCCGAACCGTATGACGACATCCACCTGGCGATTGAGCGGGAAAAGCAGCTTAAAGGAGGTTCGCGCCAGAAGAAATTAGCACTCATCGCCGCCGCCAACCCCGACTGGCGAGACCTTGCGCACGACCTCTATTGACGACTTGACTGTCATTGCGAGGAGGCCGTCAGGCCGACGCGGCAATCTCCAACCGGCAACATGCGACGAGCAAAGCAAAGTGATGGCGTGATTGCACGATTGTAAATGTAAACCGCGAAGCCACCCCTGAAGAGATCGCGTCGCTCCGCTCGCAGTGACAGGTAGTATTAAAGATGTCAT
>LFFM01000739.1_pt1 | contig 23007 bp, 25 predicted proteins | sample 643131 | NCBI WGS metagenome assembly LFFM01 (sample SAMN03777445, study PRJNA286221) | soda lake metagenome | biome: soda lake; feature: Kulunda steppe; material: water; isolation source: sample Tc-Br brine of Tanatar trona crystallizer | place: Russia: Kulunda steppe | collected 2011-07
AAACAGCAAGACAGGCTGGTCGCCGAGCTCGGCAAGCGGGTCTCGATCGGCCGTGGGTGATGAATCAGATGTCATGGAGTTACGGTTTGTTGTTCCACCGGTTGCTTGTTCCGGCTGTCACATCAAGGCCCGGACTGTAATAACAGACCGGTTCACCTGTTGGTCTGCTGAACCCATTTGCGGCGAACAGCGTATTCGTCTCGGTTTCGACAGCGGCAGGATACAGCGTCCATGGTTCGTGTGTGACATCGGTATACCGGATTGACCCATCCGTTCCTTGAGTGTACAGCCGGTACCGTTCGACGAGAAACCGTGCCAACGCGTCATCGCGGGCGGCAAACGGTTCGCCAGTCGGCCAGTACTGTGCCGCGTAGTGTGCTGGGCGGTCACCGGGATGGAGTCGGTTGCTTGTAAAATCGACCCGGCCGTCGGCCATCTCAAGTGAGATTCGCCCATAGTAGTAGGGTAGATGCTGGACAATCCGTGCGCCAAGCACGCTCAACAGCCCTTGTGCGTCGAGACTAAAAAAGTAGACGCCGGGCTCGCCCTCACATGTAACGTATGTTCGGAGATTCAGTTCCGGCAAGGTGAGCCCAACACTAGGAGGCAGCCCGCGTGGGCGGACCTGAACGTTAGTAAATGGGACGACCGAGAGCCAGGCGGTTCCGTCGTGTTCGTCAACGGTAAGTTTCTCGGGTAACCGCTCGGCGAGAGCAGCCGTTTCGACCGGCCAGTTTTCAAATAGCAGCTGTCGCCAGCCCATTTCGAGTGACACGACCATACTCGCTGTTAGGTTGCCGGCGCTAAAACTCTGTTACGTCAGAAGGGTCGCTCTCGGCTGCCGAGGGGCGTCCCGATACCGCTTCATCCGGCCGGTCGCCGCCATCAGCAACCGCTTTCGGCTCACTATCCTCGGCTGGTTCGGCCGATGGGTTCGATGATGTTGATACCGATAGTGAGTCGTTTCGCGCTTCGAGTGTTCGAATCCGATGGAGTGCCAGTCCTGCGAGGCCAGCGAGGCCAATGGGAACTCCTTCTGTCACAGTAAAGAGCGTTAGAGACGCCACGAACGCGATGGCCGGCTCGCTGGTTACGGTATTGTGCGCCGGTTGGATCGCAAACGTCACAAACGTCCCGATAAGGACACCGACGACGCTCCCAACGAGTGCAAGCCACGCGGTCTGTTGGATGTCCCACCCGTTGGTGAGCCGCTTGTTTGCGCGAACGCCAACCGCGAAGGCTCCAACGGCACCGACCAAGAGAACGAGCAGATTCATCACTGCTCCATAATAGCCGAGCTGAGCTGGGCTCACAAGCTCGTACTGCGGCAGCCACCGCTGTAGCTGTCGCAAACTACCAACACCAACACCAACGAGCACCAGCGGGTACCCGAACTCTGTTCGCAGGGACACACCCCCGAGTTTGGTGGGTCATCACTAAATTATATTTCAGCCACAACAGAGAGTCCGCATTGCGTGAATGGTCGCTGTCAGCGTAGTTACTGCCTACCGCTCTCTGACGTGCCGAACTTCGCTTGCAATTCCGCGCGTCGAATCGATCATCTCGGGGCCGCTCATCTCGGCGCGGCCAATTCCGAACGCCTTGGGGCCGGTAATAACGACCTCGTCGCCCGGCCGAATCTCCTCGCTGGCGTCAACGACACCGGGGGCAAGCACGCTTCCGTGTGGCACAAAGCCGTCGATTTCGACGACCTTCGTCGGCGCGTCGCTTTCGAGCCAGTGGGCTGCTCCCGTGAGCGTCATCGCCAACATCCCGTACTGTGGCACCATCGTCGCTAGCTGGTCGCCATCGCTGTTCCGAATTTGGAGTTTTGGATACCGACCAGTGGTTCTGATTTCGATGTCGCCAAAGAGGGCGTCACCGGCGTCGGGGCCAAACTGGTAGTCGGCAATCGCTTTGACCGTGTTGTGCTCGCGTTCGCGTTTCGAGAATTTGAGTTCGCCGTGCAGTGTTTCGGCTAGGTTCGCGAGCGAGGCCGATGCGGTTGGATGACCCTCAACGGTATACTCGAAATCAAGCTCAATTTCGGGGTCGGCGTCGACCCGTTCGACAATATCACGATACCCGTGATCCGGGACATGGGCGATGACGCGCGGATACTCGTTGCGACGTAGATACCGACGGAGCACCTCGGCGACAAACTGTTTTTCGTCCTCGGACCACCGGCCTGTGACAACCGAATCGTAGTGTTGTGCCGGATAGGTGAGTTCGAGTTCCGGTGGGACGACGCCAATCGGTGAGGTCATAGAGACCGTGTGGCCTCGGAAGCCGATCGCGTCGTGGAACTGACCGTGGCTTTGGGAGTCGCTGTAGGGTTTGCGAGCCGAACACGGAACAAGCACGAGCGGATTCGAAAATCGGTTTCGGTACCGGGTTGTGACCCGCTCGGCAAAACGCTGGATCTCAACTCGACGAATCGAATCGCTTGTTGCGGCCGAAAGCTCGGTATCGCGGATCACGGGCGTCCGTTCTTCGAGATAGCTGTACTGGCTGTCGAACTCTCGAAACGCGGCGGTAAGCCAGTTGTCGTGACGCGCCTGTCCTTCGATGTAATCGCGGAGTCGACCCGCGCGGATTCGCTCTCTGACCCGTCGGAGTTCTGCACGGAGTGCAGCGATGTTGTGGTCGATACAGTCCTCACTGGTGAATTCCTCACGTGGTTGCTGGCAGGCCTGACAGGCACACGGGAGTTCTCTGAGGTCCTCGAGAAACATCTCGCCGTCGCTGGTGAGATACTTTCCCTGGCTCCCTTTTATTTTCGCCAGTTTCGCGTCGAAGCCATCGACACCCGCATACGCCAGCGTGGCGACATTGACGGGGGTCCCAACACCCGACAGAATCAGTGCAGTGTCGGCCGGCAGTGCCGATTTGACGCGGACAATTGCGTTTTTCAACGCTTCGCCGTGGCCGACAATGCCCGAGGCGTCGCTCAGAATGTAGGCGTCTGCACCCTGGTCACGTGGCTGTTCGCTGGAGAGTACGGCCGCGCTTGGAAAATCGGTCGCGTCGGCGTCGGTTGCGAACGCCTCCTGTACCTCCTCGCGGGTGCCAGCCGGAAACGATCGGTGTGGAAGCACTGTCAGCGAACTGTCGTCGCCCGTGGGCTGATCTCGCTCGGCCTGCCAGAGGCTTCCGCCATCAACGAGCACGTCATCGACGAGCCCCGGTGTCGACACCGGCGGTGTCAGCCGAAGTTCGCCGAGCCGCGCGGCCCCATCGCGGCTATGGACTTCAAAATAGTCAGTCATTGCAGTTCGTCGGCAGTCGAGCGTGAATTATCTTGCCTTTCGGCGTCTCTCAGAAAGACGAAACACTCATGATTGTTAATTCAAATTTATAGCCAATGACCGAGCAGTCGGACTCGTCAGACGCTGGAGCCCCCCACGAGCGAGCACAGGCGCTCGCATCCGACCGCACCTACGAGTGGGTCCGGACGATTATCGACGAACTTCCACAGTTCGTCCTCGTTAAAAACACCGACAAAGAGCACGTACTCGTCAATCAAACCGTGGCCGATGCTCATGGGGCGACCGTCGAACAGATCGAAGGGACAACAGATGAGCAGTACGCCCATGAGCCAGCCGACCGCGACTACACCCGCGATGACGACTACGTCCTCGAATTTGGCGACAGTATTACGATCCCCGAAGATCGGATCGTCGATGCGGCGGGCACCGAACGGATCGTCAAATCACGCATCAAACGAATTGAGGGGCCAGCAGGCGACAAACAGCTGTTGGTCGTCGCAACTGATATTAGCGAAGAAAAGCAGCACGAACGGAAACTCGAACAGCAGCGCGATCTTATGGAGAAAGTCGAACAGCTCGGTGCAACCGGCGGCTGGGTGCTTGATCCCGAGACCGAAACCGTCGAGTGGACTGCTGGAACCAAGGCAATTTTCGGTGTCGGGGAGGACTTCGAGCCGACACTTGAGACCGCACTCTCGTTGTTTCATCCCGACGACCGCGACCGGGTTGCAGCCAGTATTCAACGGTGTATCAAATCACATACTCCCTACGAGCTTGAGTGTCGAATCGTTACTGCCGACGGCGAGACACGGTGGATTCAGACCAGAGGACAGGCTGTACGCAGACACGGCGAGGTCGTCCAACTGCGCGGGGCAATCACCGAAATCACGGCGCAGAAACAACGCGAGATCGAACTGCAACGCCAGAACGACCGGCTCGAAGAGTTTGCCCATGTCGTTGCCCATGACCTCCGCAATCCACTCAATTACGCCCAAGGCTATACCGAACTCGCCGAGGAGACGGGCGATCTCACCCGGCTTCCAACGGTCACAAAGGCGCTTTCGCGTATGGAGGCGATCGTCGAAGACACACTGACGCTCGCCAGAGAGGGCCAAGCTGTCGGTTCCGTTGAGCATGTTACCGCCGACGCGCTTGCCAGACAGTGCTGGGCCATTATTGACGCCCCCGAGGCGACACTCGTCTGCCCCGAGTCATTCGGGCTCCGTGCTGACCCCAGCCGTCTCAGCCACCTTTTCGAGAACCTCTTTCGCAATAGTATCGAACACAGCACATCCAAAGCGGCCGACAGCGACGACACCGGACAGACGATTACACTCGGGTTGCTCGCAAGCGGCGATGGGTTTTACGTTGCCGACGACGGGCCGGGGATCGCTCCCGACGAGCGTGAGACCGTATTCGAAGCCGGCTATTCAACACGGACCGACGGAACCGGTTTTGGGCTGGCGATCGTCAAACGGATTGCCGAGGCTCACGACTGGACGGTTTCGATCACCCAATCTACGGCCGGTGGCGCTCGCTTCGAGTTTACTGACGTTGAGGTCGTCCCTGAACAGCCTCCTGTGTGACTGTTCGACAGCACATCCCCCGGTACTTTTCGAGCTGCCGCCCGATGGTCGCGTATGGATCGGCTCACTGGCGCGTGGGATCTACCCCAAACCGAGACGTTTCTCTCGACGACGACAGTCCCACTTCGACTCTCGTGTCGGACACGGGGTGACAGTCTCTGGATGCTCTCGCTGTGGTACTGTTATGACGACGATGCACTCTGGTGTGCCACAAGCGCCACGGCCGACGTCGTCGAATACATCGAGAACGACGACCGTGTTGCGTTCGAGATTTCGACGAACGAACCGCCGTACAAAGGTGTTCGTGGCAACGGTACTGCCAGTGTCGAGGCCGACTCCGAGAAAAAACTCCTGAGACGGCTGCTCGAACGGTATCTCGGTGGGACTGACTCGTCGCTCGCCGACCGGCTGCTGTCGCCCGAACGCGACGAAGTCCGTATTCGAATCGATCCGTCCCGCGTCTATACGTGGGATTTCACCGACCGAATGCAGAAAGCAGCCGATGAGCGGTAGGCTCGACTTTTAGAACCGTCTCTTGGTGACCACGCTTCGAGGCCGATTCTATGTCAGACTGTGGAACGGTTACCAATAATATTAGGCCCAGAACTTTTTATCCGAAAGCACATCCACTGCAGTAGAGATACCGGGTCCTGGACAACTCCCCATCCACCTGGTCTACCATCTGGCCCTCCAGCCCTCCACCTACTTCCCCCCCCTCTGGCGTGCCTGTCCATTGCGCGTTTGATACCGCGCGTCTCTCCGGTATCTCTGAGACGCGACCGCGTTGTGATGCGTTCTGTGCATCTCGGGTCCCCCCTTATACGACGCTTCTATCTCTTAGTAACATGTTCGTCGACCGGCTCACACAGGAAATAGCGGCAGATGCTCCCCTACACGTAATCATTGGAGACTGTTTGGGACTCCATACGGACTCACTTACCATACTTTCTGTCCTGATAATGACTCCGCCGGCGGAGCCTTCATTAGCAATCGAGATATACGACAGCCTATGGCCACTGGATCACTCACAGACGCACTGGAGGAAACCGTTGAGCTCTTCGAGACGGTCGTGACCCCACAGACAACGAGTGAAGTGGCTGAACAACTCGATATCGGGCGGCGGAGTGCCTACGATCGCTTAGAGCGGTTAGTCGACCACGACGTCCTTGAAACGAAGCATGTGGGTGCAAGTGCCCGCGTGTGGTGGCGCTCGCCAACAGCGTCTGACCAGTCGGACGGCAAGCACCGTGATTCGGGTTCAGCAGACAATCTGGCTGATGAGGAAACATACCCAGCAGATACCAATGCTCAATCACGCGCGTTCGAAACCTGTGACCAGTTTCGATCACTGATCAATGCTGTCACGGAGTACGCGATATTTATGCTTGACACTGATGGGTGCGTCCAGACGTGGAATCCTGGTGTTGAGCGGATCAAAGGCTATACTGCCGACGCGGTCATCGACAACCACTTTTCGATGTTCTACACCGATACTGACCAGCGTGCGGGTGTTCCAGCAGCAAATTTGGCGGCCGCAGCCGAAGAGGGATCGATCACCGACAGCGGTTGGCGCGTTCGTGCAGACGGCTCACAGTTCTGGGCATCTGTTACTATCACGGCACTCCGCAATGACGCCAACGAACTCACCGGCTATGCGAAAGTCACTCGAGATATGACTGAACACCGGCTGTATAAACAACAGCTCCAGAGTCAAAACGAGCGCCTGGCGCGTCAGCGCGGTGAGTTAGAACACGAACTCAGGGCACTCTTTGAAAACTCGCCGGATATGATTGACGTGCTCGACCCCGCGGGCCGGCTTGTTGAAGTCAACCCGCGACTCTGTCGTGAACTCGGCTACACTGAGCGCGAGCTGCTCGGAAAAGGCATCTGGGAGTACGATGTGACGATCGATCGAGACGGCGTCTACTCGCTTCTTTCGGCGCTATCGGTCGATGAACCCGAGACATTCGAGGCAGTCTACCAGCGGGCTGATGGCTCAACATTTCCGGTCGAAGTCAATCTCGTCCGGTTCGAATTAATCGGACAGGACCGCTTTCTCGCCATTAGCCGCGACATCAGCGAGCGCAAACAACGCGAGCGACAGCTACGGAACCGAATTATCCAACAGGAAGTAGTCACGGAACTCGGCAAGCGTGCGCTCGATGACACTGATCTTGATGAGCTAGTGGCTGATGCAGTCGAACTTGTCGCTGCGACCCTGGATACCGACTACTGCAAGATTCTTGAGCTCGACTGGGAAACGGCCGAACTCGGCCTTCGAGCAGGTGTCGGGTGGGATGACGGGATCGTCGGCTCGGCGACGGTCTCAGCGATTGAGGACGAATCGCAGGCCTCATACACACTCTGCACAGAGAGGCCGGTTGTCGTTTCGGACCTCAGAACGGAGACTCGATTCAGCGGTCCTGCGCTGCTGACTGACCACAATGTCCGAAGCGGAATCAGCACAATTATCGGCCCCGTCACAGAGCCGTGGGGCATTCTGGGGACCCACGATACCGCATGTAGAGCGTTCTCCGAACACGATACCAACTTCGTTCAGTCCGTCGCAAACATCCTTGCGATCGCGATCAACCGCCACCAGTACGAACAGCAGTTAATCGATCAACGCGAGCGGGTTGAAGCGCTGAACTATCTCAATGACGTTATTCGAGATACGACCGATGCCGTTATCGAACAGTCGACACGCAACGAGATTGAATCGACTGTCTGTGAGCATCTCGCTGCGACCGATTCGTATCTTCTTGCATGGATCGGCGATGTCGATTCAGCTTCGAAACAGGTTCAGATACGAGCTGAGGCTGGCATTCCAGACTATACTGACTCGATCACGATATCGGTTGATCACGAGAGCGAATTAAGCAGTGGCCCAACGGGTCGGGCGCTGCAGACCGGCACAACACAGGTCGTCAACGATATTCCAACGAATTCGACACACGATCCGTGGCGGTCACAGGTTGACACGCACGGAATCCGTTCGTCGGCCGCGATTCCCATTGTTCACGAGGGAACCGTCTATGGCGTCCTGAATGTCTATGCCGACCGGACCAATGCGTTTGAACAGGAAGAACGAGCAGTCATCAGCCAGCTCGGCGAACTGATCGGCCATGCGATTGCGGCCAATGAACGAAAACGGGCGCTAATGAGTACGGAAATCATCGAACTCGAATTCCACATTCGAGATATGTCCGCAGCATTTGAGACCGCGGTTGAACTCTCGGGGACGACCAAATTGACCCATATGATTCCAATCGCCGACAGCGAGTTTCTCGTCTACGGCACCGCTTCAGCCGACGCAACACCAGGACTTGAAACGCTCGTTGAGACGGTCCCTCACTGGGAGGAAATCACCTTCCAAACGACGGGCGATCCCGCGTCGTTCGAACTCCGAGTGAGCGATCCACCGGTGCTTTCGGAGCTCGCCTCTGTGGGGGCCTCCATCGACGAGGCGGTTCTCTCGAACGACGAATACTGGATGACGATCCATGTCTCACCGAGCGCCGAGGTACGGCCGGTTGTTGATTTGGTCAAAACGGCGTACCCACAGGCTGAGATGCTGCGCCGCCAACAGCTCTCACGGCCACATGACGACTCTCGACGGATCCGACAACAGCTCACAGAGAAGCTTACCGACCGCCAACATACAATGCTCGAAATCGCCTACCATGCCGGCTTTTTCGAATGGCCCCGCGGCAGTTCAGGCAAAGAACTCGCAGCCTCCGCAGGTGTCGCCCCAGCAACGTTCCACCAACATCTCCGAAAGGCCGAAAAACACATTTTCGACGAGTTGCTCTCGAACCCCCCGAAAGCGATCGAGTAGCGGCCGTTTTGTCGTTTTTCAGGCGTGTCGCTCACGAACCTCTGTGAGTAGTTCGATGGTCACACGATCCGGAATGCGTGCCACTGCATCGGCGTGCCAGTCTTCGATTGCGAGTGTAAACTCGGTGCCGGGGTTGGCCTCGACGAGTGCGGTTACTCCGTCGGCGGCGGCTAACTGCCCAGCGCGGTCAGGGCGGTCGGGAACCGTCGCGGTCAGCGGATAGCTGTCGGCCAGTTCCCGTGGGAACGGACCGAACGGAGCCATCACCCGCCATGCGGCATCGTACCTGTCGGTATCTGGGGCTCCTGCTTCGGTCAACAGGAGCCGATCGGGAACGGCCAGCCGGCTGAGCCGGCGGTGGTGTCGGCGCACTTCTGGCCGGCGGGCACTCTCCTGAGACGTATAAAAGAAGGCTCCCTTCGAGACCGGATCGTCCTCTTCGAGCTGGTCGGCATGATCAAGCAGGGCGCGGTAGCCGTCGTACATCGCGGGATGGCCGCGAGCGCGACGTTCGACCAGTTCGAGGAGGTTGCCGCTGCGAATGGCCTGTTTGATCCGGCGGAGTTCCTCAAAGGTCACATGGAGGTTGTGTTCGGCAAGCAGCCGTTCGCGGGTTTCGTCATCCTCGCTTCGAATGTCTTCGGGGGTGTGCTCACTGCAGATCGGACAGGAACACGGGAAATACGCCAGCTCATCGAGCTGCTGGGTGCCGGCTACCGTGAGATATCTCCCTGCGCGAGCGTAGAGCGCATACGCCGCTGAATCGAACAGATCACAGCCGAGCGCGACCGCGAGTGCGAGCATCATCGGATGGCCTGCGCCAAACAGATGAACCGGACAGTCCGCACCGAGACCGCGCTTGGAAGCGGCGACCGCCGTCACGAGGTCGTCATAGCGGTAGTTGTTCATCATCGGAACGACTGCCCCAATCGGGAACATATCGAGATCGGTGTCTGCGGCGTGACGGCCGGCCCGCTCGCGGAGGTCCGGGTAGGTCGACCCCTGGACCGGGGCGTTGAGCAACATCTCACCGACATCGATCGATTCGGCGTCAGCCAGCGCCTGTTCGGTAATTTCGAGGTCGGCTTCGGCCTGGTTGCGACTCACATCCGGCGGGGTTGGAATATCGACCGGCGTTCCGATGTCCGAGCCGATGTCGTACTGAAACTGGACGATTTCTTCGGTCGTGACCTCAATGTCGCCGTACTCAGAAAGCTGAAACGAGCCCGAATCGGTCATAATGGTGCCGTGGAATCCTAGTAGCTCATGCAGCCCCTCATCGAGTGCTCGCTGTTGGAGTCGGTCGGTTTGTCGGATAATGTAGGAGTTAGTAATCAGTATGTCGACACCGAACTCGGCTTCGAGCCGGGCTGGTTCGATCGTGAGCCGGTTGGGATTGATAACCGGAAGCAGTGCCGGGGTCTCGATGGTCATCTCTGACCGTGGGACGGTTAGCCGGCCGATCCGGCCAGCACCGTCGCCATCCCGAATCTCGAAGTGATCGCGCATATGGACGTGAGTATCGGTGGGGAGTCGGTAAGGATTGCGTTCGGCCGCTCACGGCGGCAGCAAACTTTCAGTTCTAATAATTTGAACCGTAGGTTGATATGGTTATTCCACAGAGAACGGATATGATTGGGGACACCGCCGAGGGGACAGACACCGCTGACCGACAGCACGATTCACACCCCGTGTTGCTCTCACCGACGGCCGATTTTCTGTTGGTTGGGTTGGCAGTGACGCTCTGTGCACTGACCGCGGCGGCGCTGTTGGTCTAAGAACGTCGCTGTCTGTTTTTCGACAATAGCTTATTGTACCCACTACCTGTCTGTATGGCTGACTATCCCGTGTCAGTATTCCTCCGCGCTTGGTGGACCGCGTGAGCACCGACGACCGACTCTGGTGGCTCGTCGACCACGAGCGTCTGCTGTGGATCGGCGCGGTCGTCCTCTACGGTATCGGTGATACGGCTACCACGCTCTGGGGGCTGTCACAGACAAATGTCGCCGAAATCGGCCCGCTTGTCGGCCCGCTCATCGACCGGTACGGCCTCGGTGGGCTCTTCATCGCTAAACTGGGTTCGTTTCTCGGCTTTGGGCTGTTCTGGTACGTCCTCTGGAAGCCAACGCGCGTTGCGGTCCCGCTTGCACTGCTTTTGGTCGGCGGCGTTGTCACCGGCTGGAATCTGCTGTCGATCTACACCGCCTAGGTTTCGACCCCACCGTCAGCAACTCTGCCGTCAGCGAGTCAGTTCGTAGTGTGTGACCGTGAGTGCCGAGCGCCCATCCGAGAGTTCGTCGTCGACAACCGCGGCCAGATACTCGTCGTAGTCGGTCACCTCGACCCGGATACTCTCGTTAAAATCGAGCGCCTGCTCGCCGGCTGGCTCACAGTCGTAGGCGACGAAGTGGTGGTGCACCGAGTTGGCAATGCCGTTCGAGGGCTCGACCGTCAAGAGGTGTTCGAGGTCGCCCGCAACATAGCCGGTTTCCTCGCGGAGTTCGCGGTGTGCGGCAGCGAGGATGTCTTCGCCCTCCTCCATCGAACCCGCAGGGAGCCCACGGTTCGTGTTGTCCACAGCCTGTCGCCACTCCTCGATAACAACGACGTCGCCCTCGGCTGTCAGCGGGAGGATGACGACTGCCGGCGATTCGTCGACGTAGTGATAGTCAGTCTCGGTTCCATCCGGCAGCCGTACGTCATCGCGGCGAACGGCAAACCCCGGACAGCGGTACTCGAGTTCCGAATCCAGTGTCTCCCACTGGAGTGAATCGCGTGCCATTGGGGGTTCGTATGGTGCCACCGGGTAAATATCGCCTGTCTGGTGTTCCCTACTGGCCGGACTCACTCTCACTGCCGGCGCGTTCATCGACCGCAAAGTACTCCTCCAGGTGGTGGCGACAGCCGGGATTGAACGCGGCTCCACACGCCGGACACTCGTGGTCACTGTCGAGATACGTATTGATCGAAAGCTCGACGCCGCAGACGCCACACAGGACTGCTTGGTCGTCGAACCGCGTTTCGGGCCACCGCTCGGGTTCGTGGTCGCTACAGGCGGCGTGACACTCGAAACAGGGGTAGTAGACACCACAGCAGCGAAATTTAATCGCCACTACGTCACGATCTGTGTGGTAGTGCAGACACCGTGTTTCGTCGTCAACATCGATACCGACGACGGCGACACCGTCTGGCCCGATAGGGCGACTGAGACAGTCGATTGGCATTGCTTCTGTATCCACTTTTCGCACTGTATCCGACGAGTGTGACTGGTTAGGCTTCGGTCTGGCGGTCGAGTTGGATTCGAACGGTACTCCCACCCGATTCACCGACCTCGATTTCGAGCGTTCCACCGTAGCTATCGGTGATCCATTTGACAAGCCAGAGACCGAGTCCACTGCCGTGATTCAGTGGCGTAATGTCCTCGTTGCCGGTCACAACGCGCCGCTCGCTCAGTGGAATTCCCGGCCCGTTGTCGGTGACACTGATTTCGACGGCCGATTCGGCCACAGCGGTCGCCTCGACTGCGACGCGAGGAATCTGGGAGGTGTTGTGTTCGATGGCGTTCTCGATGAGGTTTTCGACAACCGTTTTGAGTCTGCTGTCGGCACTGACCGCCAGTGGCTCGGGCATAGTGATCATGATTGTCGCGTCAGTGAACCGGCCTCGACAGTCTGCGACGACATCGGTGATAACTGGTGTCAGTGGCGTCGGCTCGACGTGCGTCGGTTCACCGAGCACTCGGTGGACGAGTTTCGCTTCGTCGCTGAGTTGCGAGAGTCGTTCCGCGGTCTGTCTGATTGTTCGTGCGGCCTCGCGCGTCCGGTCGGTTTCGGCAGTATCGATGACCTCCTGGGTCATTCCTAAGACGACATTGAGATCATTTCGGAGGTTGTGTCGGAGGACGCGCTGGAGCACGTCGAGATGTCGCTCGCGTCGGAGTTCTTCGGTAATATCGGTATAGATTGCAAACCCGTGGCCGTCATCACAGGGAACACCCCGATAGATGAATGTCCGATTTCCATCGACGGTCATTCGCTCGACGACAGCGGCGTTCGACTCGCCGTCGGCTGTGCGCTGATCGAAGGCTTTCGCCTCCTGTTGGTGGTCAGTCGGGACGATAAGTTCGTTGAGCGGCTCTCCGGTGACATCCTCAACCCCGTGAGCGAATGCGTCGCAAAACGCCTTATTGCCATCAACAATGAGTGGCTGGCCGTCTTCGAGCCGAAACTCGACAATCGCATCCGCAAGCTGGTTGAACAGCCGTTCGAACCGCCCATCGGACTCGGCTGTATCATCAGACTCGGTTGTATCGGTGTTCACTGTTGGCGGTACCGAAGCTGGTGGCTGTGCCAGACCCAGCAATTTTCAGTCAACTGTCCCCACCTAGCTCCCATTCCTTGCTCTACTTCGTCTGAACCACTGAATTATAATAAAGTAAACTACTTGGTGTCTATTGTGGACATGTGATTGACTATTTCCGTATAGCTGTTTTTCTCCTCGCCTGGTGCGGATATATTTTTCTTCTTGCTCGATTCTAGAACAGAATCTTATCACCCTTCGTTATTTTCGAGTAATTGTCAATACTAACTGGTTATTTACTGCCAACATTAACTGGTTGCTCACTGCCGACACTAACTGGTTACTCACTATCTGTGGAGTTTGTGTGTCTGCAGTCATCGATACGTGCTTGACAAATACTCTGCTGTTCGTCTTCCGTACAGACTTATCGCCACTGCCGAGAGTCATACAGCTATGACGACCTTCGTGGTTGCAACCAACTCTGTACACACGAGTGCAGCGCTCTGTGATTATCTCATCGACCGGGTAGACACAGACGACACCGTCCATGCACTCAACTCACATCTCAGTGAGGCCGATGCCGGTCCCGAGGCGATTCGTGACGGCCAGGACGCGCTCAACGCGATCTATTCGCGGCTGGGGGCGGTCACGACTGTTGAAACACAACAGCTCATCCGCGGCAACGTCCCCGCAGAAGACATTCTCTCGGTAACTGAGGAACTCGATGCCGACGAAATCGTTATCGGCGTCCGGAAGCCGACACCGACGAGCAAGGTTGCGATCGGCAGTGTCACCGAACAGGTACTGCTCCACTCGACCCGCCCGATGGCCGTTATTCCGCGTGAACTCGAAACCTAAGGCCGGCGGCTTCGTGATGCTGGTATGATCGATCTCGCCGGCGAGGCTGGTGGCGGCCAACTGCTCCGCTCTGCACTGACGCTTTCGGCACACACTGGCCGGCCGTTTCGGATGACGTCGATTCGTGAGAATCGCCCCGATCCGGGGCTCAAAGCCCACCACCTCACTGCGGTCAGACTCGTCGCAGACTGCTGTGGGGCCACTGTTTCAGGGGACACACTGGGGTCGACGACGCTCACGTTTCGGCCGGATGCGATCCGTGCCGGGAGCTACACCGCCGACATCGGGACCGCCGGCAGCGTTGCGCTCCTGTTCGACACTCTCGTGCCGCTTGCATCCTCGATCGATGAGCCACTGACTGTCCGAGCAACGGGCGGAACGGCGGTTGCCTGGGCACCCCCCGTTCGATATTTTTTGTCCGTCAAACTCCCACTACTCGACCAATTCGGCCTTTCGGTCGACTGCACAACGCACCGTGTCGGCTACTATCCGACTGGCGGCGGCGTGGTCACGACGACAGTACATCCCGCAACGTTGTCGCCACTCCGTCTCCGGCAACGCGGCCGCCTCGAAGCAGTCCACATTTTTTCTGAAGCCAGCGTAGATCTCGAACCGGCCGCGGTCGCCGACAGACAGGCGACAACAGCCGCCGACGCACTCACTGACCGCGGTTTCGACCCAACGATCGTCGCCAGCGAGCATGTCGAGACGAATGCACCCGGTTCGTCGCTCGTGCTCTGTGGAATCTACGAGCAGAGTCGCCTCGGTGTAAGTGAACTCGGTAGGCGGGGCAAACCGGCCGAAGCGGTCGCTTTTGACGCTGTCGAGCACTTCTGTCGACTCCACGAGACTGACGCTGTCGTCGACGAACACATGGCTGATCAACTCTTGATCTTTTTAGCGCTTGCCGGCGGCTCAGTACGAATCCCACGTCTCACCGATCACGTCCGGTCGAACCGCGAACTCATTTCACACTTTGGCTACCGGATCGAACAGACCGATTGTTCTGATGGAAGCGTTATTTTCACGGCTGAGACACCGACGCAGTAGTGCGGTGAGGGCGGATCAGAGCATGTCGTTTCCGGCGAGATAAATATAGATCGCCCACGGAAGCGCGAAGGCGAACATGACGATCCAGACTGTTCGCCAGTTGACTGCCCCCTCGTTGCCGAAGGTGATGATCACGGCCATCAGACCGATGACGAGGCTTCCGAGGATACCGCCCTGCATATACGACTGCATTGTTTCTTGATCCATTGATACGTTCGGCCACGTTGTCCCCCGTGTTTACCGTTCCGTCTCGACGTGCCGACTCAGCCGACGGCCGCCGCAATAACGAGTAGATTCCAGCCGGTGACGACACCGCCAACAAGCGCCAATCCGAGCGGAATCCCCAAGCGGTGTGGACGCGGACAGACTCGCCAGACGCCGTAGCTCCCGGCGAGGAGTGCCGTTTTGACTGCGGCCATCGCCCACAGCCCGAACGTCTCGATAAGCGGGGCTGCAACCGGACCGATTTCCACGACGCCCGAAAGCTGGAGGCCAACACTCGTCGTCACCATATCACCGATTCCAAAACCGGCAACCGCAAGCGCCCACAGCGCCGACTGCCGCTGTTGGAGCCACCGAATCTGTGGGTGTCTGCCGTCCATTGACCGGAATTTCCCTGCGTGTAGTTTCGTTAGCCACCGACTCACTGAATCACAGGACTGGGTATGGGGTGGCTTCGCTCCGGCCGTAACTGGGGTTGCTACGCCTGTAGACTTCGCTGCTGAAAGCGCCCCGTCACACACAGAAGCGGCTTTAGGGGTTGCCGAATAGTTCCGGGTAATGGCTATCGCGTTCTTCGACCGCCTTGCAGACCGGATTGCCGAAATCGACAGCGTCGTCTCGGTTGGACTCGACTCGGATCCGAAACGAATCCCCGACCATCTTCAGGACAGAGACCTGCCACAGTGGGCGTTCAATCGACGAATTATCGACGCCACACACGAACATGCCGCCTGCTACAAACCGAATGCGGCCTTCTATGAGTCCGCAGATGGGTGGCGGTCGCTGCGCGAAACGATTGCCTATGCCCACGGCAAGAACGTTCCAGTTCTCTTGGACGCCAAACGCGCCGACATTGGCAACACGACCAGACAGTACGCGAAGGTGCTCGATGAGGTTGACGCGATCACGGTCAACCCGTATATGGGACGAGACTCCCTCCAGCCGTTTTTGGACCGCGAATCCAAGGGCGTCTTTATTCTCTGTCGGACCTCAAACCCCGGTGGGGCGGATCTCCAAGACCTCGAACTCGCGTCTGGAGAACGGCTTTACAAACGGGTTGCAGCGCTGGCTGAGCTATGGAACACCCACAAAAACGTCGGGCTTGTTGCCGGGGCAACCGGTCCCGAAGAACTCGAAGCGCTTCGCGAGGAAGTCCCCTCACTTCCGTTCCTCGTCCCGGGTGTCGGCGCACAGGGTGGGGACGCCGAGGCGGCCGTCGAACACGGACTTCGGGCCGATGGGGTCGGCCTCGTCAACTCCTCGCGCGGGATTATCTTCGCTGGCGAAGGCGAGGGATTTGACGTCGCTGCCGGCCAGTCCGCAAAGCGGCTCAAGAACCGGCTGAATCAGTACCGCGACGACAACGCATAATCGACACTCGTCCGAGCCATTCTGCGAAGCCCCCGGCTCCCGAGAGGCTTTCAATGATGGCGCACATAGTGATTGTGTGAACCGAAACGGGTTGATACTGGGGATAGCCGCCGTTCTGTTGGGGATTACCGTCCTCATGGTAATGGTTGGAATCGTCATCAACCCGTTTTTCTTGCTTGTCGCCCTCCCGTTCGGTGCAACCGCCTACCTGATGTGGTATCAGGCAAGCGGCAAGCTCGCCGACCGGATTCGCTCGGACCCCGACGCGTATGCCCGTGATTCTCGCGGCGCGGCCGGTCGAGGTCCCGGCTCCTTCGGTGCTGGTGCGTTTACTGACGGCCGATTTACTCGCGAGCAGGCCCGCCGAAATCGCCAGCGTGCTCGTCAAGGCGGCCGTCGAACGCGACGTGCGAGCCAGCCCTCCGGGCTCTCTCGAACCGAAGCCTCCCGGATTCTCGGCGTTGATTCGAGTGCCCAAGCCGACGAAATCAAAACCGCCTACCGCGAGAAAGTCAAAACTGCCCATCCCGACGCTCCTGACGGCGACGAAGAGGCGTTCAAATCCGTCCGTCGGGCCTACGAAACCCTCACTGACTGAGCCTCCTTCGCTGTGGACTCCCTACGGAGTGCTCTTGCGGATTATTGTGGTATGAATTGACACGGCACGAAAAGGGTTTTTACAACCCCCTTCTAACGGTCGTTCATGAGCGCCGATCGGGCCGTCTTAGAGCAGGCCCTTGAGCGCGGCGAGGAAGAAGGCGGCAACATCGAATTCAAAGAGCGGCTCACACGGACGCTCCATCTCGCAGACGGACGGATGGAAAGTCTCGCAGCCCAGCTCCGACACCGAGTCCTCTCGGGCGATGGCGAGGCGACCTACGTCGTCGGCGTCACTGACGATGGCGGCATTGCAGGCATTTCGCCGTCAGCCTTTGCTGAAACAATGGATGTGCTTTCGTTGCTCGCCGAAGAAGCCGGTGCCCACATCGACGATGTCGAGACCTGGGGCGCTGGCGACGGCGGTCTCGTTGGCATCGCAACAATCTGCGAAGGAGCGATGTTAGAAGCCGATGACGGCCATATCGTCATCGGGACCGCCGGCCACGTCGACCACGGGAAATCGACACTCGTCGGCTCGCTGGTCACCGGCGAACCCGACGACGGCAACGGCTTTACGCGGGGATTTCTCGATGTCCAGCCCCACGAGGTCGAACGCGGTCTCTCGGCGGACCTGTCGTATGCCGTCTATGGCTTTGACGACCACGGAGAGGCGATCCGGATGGACAACCCGCACCGCAAAACAGACCGCGCACGCGTCGTCGAAGAGGCGAGCCGGCTTGTTTCGTTTGTCGATACCGTCGGCCACGAGCCGTGGCTGCGGACGACCATTCGCGGACTGGTCGGCCAGAAACTCGATTACGGGCTGCTTGCGGTCGCGGCCGACGACGGCCCGACGAAAACGACACGGGAACATCTCGGCATCCTCCTTGCAACCGAGTTGCCAACGATTGTTACGATCACGAAGGTCGATGCCGTCTCCGAACAGCGCGTCGCCGAGGTCGAAAAGGCGGTCGAATCACTCCTCCGTGATGTCCGTCGAACCCCGCTCCGCGTCGGGCGGTATTCGATAGAGGACGCGGCCGACGAGTTGAGCGAAACGGTCGTTCCCATTATTCGGACCAGTGCCGTCTGTGGCGATGGCATGGACGACCTCGACCGGCTCTTCGAGACGCTGCCAAAGCGCGCAACCGACGAACACAGCGAGTTCCGGATGTATATCGACCGGACCTACAGCGTCACGGGCGTCGGAGCGGTCGCTTCGGGAACAATAAACGCCGGCTCGGTCGAAGCAGGCGATGAACTCCTCTTGGGGCCGATGGCTGACGGTAGCTTCCGCGAGGTCGAGGTCCGTTCGATCGAGATGCACTATCACCGGGTTGATGCGGCGAAAGCCGGCCGAATCGTCGGAATCGCCCTTAAAGGAGTCAAGGAGGCCGATGTCAAACGCGGAATGGTGTTGCTGCCCCGAGACGCCGAGCCAACTTCGGTTCGCTCGTTTGAAGCCGAGGTGATGGTGCTCAACCATCCAACACGGATCCGCGACGGCTACGAGCCGGTAATCCACCTCGAAACACTGAGCGAGACGGCTGTCTTCTCACCCGAAGGCGGTAAGCTACTGCCCGGTGACACGGGCAAGACGATAGTCGAGTTCAAATTCCGCCCCTACTTTGTTGAGTCGGGCCAGCGGTTCGTCTTCCGTGAGGGGTCAAGCAAAGGCGTCGGTACTGTATTGTCGGTCGATGAAACTGGGACTGACTAACTACGACGTTACGGATCTGTACCGTACTTTTCCATTGTCGGCTGTACACTGGGTTGCACCACCGAGCAGTACAAACCACTCACACAGCCGGTGCCCACGCTGTTGGTGAATCTCTTCCCACCGCGAGCCGTGATGGTGTCGTTCCCATGTCGGCATTGTCACAGCTGCGTGGTTCCATGCGGCCGAACTTGCCAGTGGTTTGTCGGCTGCTTGCAGCGCATCCTGCAGTTCCCGAGCCCCATAGATTTGCTCACAGAGGTTCTCAAACAGCTGTGTTGCATCCGGCTCACTACGTGTCCGGCGGTAGCCACTCGGCGTCTTCGAAATGAGGCCAACCGATCGCAAAAATAGTAGCCACTGACGGGCATCGTCCTCATTCTCAATACCTGCCTCGCGTGCACGCGACTGGAGTCGTTGGAGACAGACCGCCTCGCGTTTCGGGACCAGCGGAATCGCCCGCTGGGCGGCCCGAACAGCTGTCAGCGTCGCTTCGGTTTTCTGTGTTGGTGGTGGCGCTGGAACCCACTTACTCCGCATATATTTGGTGGTGTATGACGCTGTTAGTTGATTCCGAATGAGTTCGCAACGAGCTCCTCGTCAGTTTCGCCGACGACATACGTTTCGCCGTCGACGACGTCGATTGTCACTTTTGCGGGCGCAAAGACGCTTTCGGGGACCTCGTAGAAATCCCACTCTGCCTCCTCGAAAATCTGTTCGAAGGGAATCCCGTACTCGTCGCGAGCGCTCGATGGGACGTCGTCAAAGACGGTCGACTCTTCGCGAACCTGCAAATAGACTTCACCGCCGTAGGCGAGCGCATCATTCGTCCGAGCCATCGCGACCGATTCATTGTAGCTAACCGGGGCAGCCGGGGCCCGCCCCGTTGCGCTCATGACCTCGGTGATTGGATAGCCCAACTCCGAGAGTCGGAACATCGCCAACTCGGCCGCACGGGCGGCCATCGAGACGCTCCCGGCCATCGAGCCGGTGGCGTATGTCGGCAGAAAGACGCTTGACGGCTCGACGTTGGCATAATCGGCGACGTGTTCGGCAATCCGATCATCTGGAAGGTCGATGCTTTCGATCGCGAGGACGGCGAAATCAAATTCGTCGTAGTAGCCGACCCGCTCGAAGTCGGTTTCCTCGCCGACGAGCGCGCGGGCGGGTCCCGATCCAAGGCCGTTGAAGCCCTCGAAGTTGAGTTCCCACCCGGCTTTCTGCGAGCACAGCAGCGCGATGGCGGGGTGGTCCGTCGTGAGTTCGACGTAGGGAATCGGTGCGCCGCCGACACGACCCATCTGCGTGTAGATCGTCGCCAGTCCGGCCGTCTGAATATCCGCGAGCATAAGTCCGGCTTCGACGCCACCGTCGGCAGCGACACCGAAGTCGAGCACAGTCGCCCCACAGTCGAGTTCGGCAGCAACAATGTCGAGTTCCTCGGCAAAATCGAGTGCCTCGTCGACGAGCTCGATGGCCGAGCGATTGATACTTTCCATACCTGCAAGTTGGCCGTGATCTCCTAAAGGCGTTCGTAGTTGTGCTGCCCGGCCGACGGTTACCGCTGTTTTTTCGCGTCCCGACCGAGTGCCGCCTCGACGGCCGCAACCTTGTCGTCTGCCGATTCGGTGCTCGTCCGCTTGTCGTCGATTTTGAGCACTGTGCTGACACGGTCGGCGTCGACGGCCTTGTGGGCGTCGCCAACGGCCGCCAGCAGCGTGTCGATGTCGTCGGCCTCGATTACCGTTCCCATCGGATTGGTTTCGTAGCTCACGTCGTGGCTATCGAGCGCCTCGACGGCGGCGGCGACCTCCTCGGCCATGCTGTCTTCGATGACGGGGGCAACACTGAGGAGTGCAATAACGGTCATATCTCGGGGTTCTCGTCGCACGCTCCTAACTCTCCTGATTGGCCGCATTACAGATAGATACCGCCGAGGTCGACAACTGTACACGCTTTTGACTGTTGCAACGAACGGGAATGTATGACTCGCTATCTCTCACATCCTGTTCGCCGAATCCGAGCCGATCCGATTGCCGGTGAGTCGGCTTCGCTCGTAGTCACGGTCGCAGACGCCGAGTCGTCGGATCTTTCGGACGCCGTTGCGGAGCTTTCGGGAACTGTTGAAAAAGCGCTGCAATTCAACGGGTATCTGATCGAGGTTCCACAGCCAGCGGTTGACGAACTGTGTCAGCTCCCAGCCATTGTCCGGGTCGAAACCGCCAATACGCTCTCGATTAGTTCGGATGTCGCGCCGGAGCATAGTACATCTGACGAGCGAGTCAGTCCGACTACTATCGAGGAGTAGGGTTTCTCACAGGAATGTGTTCCCTATACGCAGACAGCCGACGACTGTGTTCGCAGCACGACAAGACGCGCTGCTTGTTGGATTGGTCGCGGGAAAAGTATGCGTCGACGGGGATTTGAACCCCGGTTGTAACCATGGCAAGGTTACGTGATACCACTACACTATCGACGCGTGGTGCGGTTCTGCGCATCTTATGCTAACTGGTGGCGACTGTATAAGAGTTGCGAAACCACCCTACTGTGTGAGCGAAAACCATGCGACGGAATCGGGATTATCCCCACTAAAGCATCGGTGAGGATCGTGCTGCCGAACACCACTCTCTTATTTCGACAAAAACACATTTATTCTCCTGATTAGTCTAATTATCTTTTATTCTGTGTTCGACAATTGCCTTACTACAGTGCTTATTTGAGGAAATACTGTGTATAACCGAACCTACTTATGTTGGTAGTGTATAGCCGCCTGTATGCCACGGGCCGCCTACCAGACCGATCTCGGAACACTCCGTGAGGACGTCCTCTATATGTCCGAGGTCGTCCTCGACCGGCTTCGGCTGGCGCTGACGGCGCTCGAACAGAAAGACGCCGAGCTCGCACAGGACGTTATCGACGGCGACGACGAAATCAACGAGCTGTATCTCGATCTCGAAGCCGACTGCGTCGACCTGATTGCCCTCCAGCAGCCGGTCGCCTCCGATCTACGGTTTATTGCTGCCTCGTTCAAACTACTTACTGACCTCGAACGGATTGGTGATCTGGCGGCGAACCTCGCTGACTACTCACTGACCGCCGACCGCGATGTGTTTCCAGAGGTCGACGTTCAGACCATCGGGACGGTCGTCGCCGAAATGGTCGAAGACGCCATGATCGCCTACGCCGAAAAAGACACGCAGCTGTGCTATGCGCTGGCCGACCGCGACGACGCCGTTGACCAGCGGTGCGAAGCCGCCAGTGAAACCGTTGTCCGTGATCTCCTTCGCAGAGATGTTGATACGGTAGCTACTGAGACCGACCCAGAACAGCTTATGACTGATGTCTCACGGCTCCTCTTGACGGTCCGCGATCTCGAACGCGTCGGCGACCACGCGGTCAACATCGCCTCGCGAACGGTCTACATGGTCGACAACGACGCGGATCTGTTGTACTAATCGACGAGTCGTTACCAACGCTGCCAGTCTTGTCGAGGTTCATGGCGACATCAATACGGTCGTTTCAGCGGCGACATACGTCGAAGACCACGGATTCACGCCGTTCGATGCGCTCCATCTCGTTGAGTCGGACGGGGATACTATCGTTTCCAGTGATGACGCCTATGAAGGGCTCGCCCAACGGCTTGATCTGAAGACCGTGACCGAAGAGTAGTCTTATTTTTAACTCGACACGTTCTTTTTTTGTTATTCTACACCTGAACTGTAGCAGCATAGTATGCAAGACTGCGAGCGCGTATCTTACATGTGGTTGATGACAGCGGTTGGATAGTAGATCAAGCCGTGCAAGACTGCAAGCGAAGTCAAAATTGATGGGTGAAAAAGCATCAGGGAAGGGCTAATTTCAACGCTGGGGGAAGCGTCAGGGGAACCTCTCACCCAGATATAACTACGCACCGATGACTAATGAGTACGTGAGTTTTTCATCGAACCTGAATTTTTGATTAAGTGGGTGAATTTGCCAACTGCTTTACCTTTACAGCACCAAGAGCTAACAGCAGGGATTGGGGGATCTCTGTTAAAGGGTAAGGGAGGCCCCACCTTTTGACCGCCGGATTGTGAGACTGGCTTGTAGCCCACTTTAATTTCGTTATTGGACGTCTTCTAACCCAACGAATGCGCTTCCTTCTGCGTTAATATATACCTCTTTGATTTCGTCGTCAGTTGAGTGTGTAGGATACAA
>LFFM01000740.1_pt1 | contig 23004 bp, 22 predicted proteins | sample 643131 | NCBI WGS metagenome assembly LFFM01 (sample SAMN03777445, study PRJNA286221) | soda lake metagenome | biome: soda lake; feature: Kulunda steppe; material: water; isolation source: sample Tc-Br brine of Tanatar trona crystallizer | place: Russia: Kulunda steppe | collected 2011-07
AACGGTCCGACAACAGCTGTATGGGTTCTGGGAGTATTATCGGATTTACACACGCTCTGCGATCCATGCAGCCGCTGTCGCAGCGCTCACGATTTTTGGCCTCCTCGTTTTTATTGATCCACTGTTTGCGGTCATCGCGATTGCGGCTTATATTGTCCCACCGGTGGTGCTGTATGTCTTCAAGAGCTATTCGACGCAGACTGGGGCAAACGCAGTGAATGGGACTGATACGGCCTCTCAGATGCAGAATAGGAAGGCTGCTGTTGGTGACAGTGAGAGCGATACCGATTCGGACACTGATAGCGATGATGGCGATACTGACAGCGACCGGGTCGATAGCGACAGGGATTCGACTGGGTCTGACACTGACAGCGACAATTGAGCCCAACCAACTGCCCGTTAGATCAACCTTGATGCTGTTTGCGAGCCGGTGATCACTGTTCTATTCGGGACACGCCGAAACGCCTTTCAACGGGCCGATAAAAGCACTCGCATGGTCGTTTCCAGACTCCTTGACGATCCGGTCTGGGTTGGGCTCGTCGTCATACTACTGGCATTTTTCTTTTTCGGCTACCTGTTACTGCGCCGAACCGTACTGGGACTCCGTGAAGGCTACCGTGACGGACAACGACGAGACTAACACACCCGTGTTTCTACACAAACAACAGCGATGATCGGCGTTGAAACGGTTGTAACCTTTCTAATTGCCGGAGCCGCGAGCCTGTTTATGACGTGGGCAATCGGCGCGGGCTCATCGGGGTCGACACCGTTTGCCCCAGCAGTCGGTGCCAACGCGATTTCGGTTATGCGCGCCGGGCTCATTGTCGGTATTCTCGGCTTTCTTGGGGCCGTCTTTCAGGGCGCAAACGTTACCGAAGCTGTCGGAACCGAACTCATCATTGGTGAGCCACTCTCAGCAAGTGCGGCGATTGTTGGGCTGCTCGTCGCTGCTGTACTCGTCGCAATCGGTGTGTTCGCCGGCTATCCGATTGCCACCGCCTTTACCGTTACCGGGGCGGTCGTCGGCGTCGGCCTCGCAATGGGTGGCGCACCGGCCTGGCCCAAGTATATCGAAATTCTCACCTTATGGACGCTTACGCCTTTTGTCGGCGGGGGAATCGCGTACGGAATCGCCCGGCTGCTTCGTGGTGACCGATTTCACGAGGACTACCTGATTGCCGGGCTCGGCGGCATTGTCGGAATTATGCTGGCAAATATTGGCTTTGCATTCCTCGGCCCGTCTGATGGTCAAGGCACCGTTGCAGGAACGCTCGGCACAGGGCTGCCACTCCCCGTTGTTGGAGGTATCCACAGCGGAACACTCCTCGTGACGGTGGCAATCGGTGCCCTGATCGCAGTCGCACTCTGGGGTGACCTCCGGCGGGATCGAGCCGCTGGACAGCGGCGATTCCTGTTGATTCTCGGCGGCCTCGTCGCTTTTTCGGCCGGCGGCAGTCAGGTTGGGCTCGCAATCGGGCCGTTGGTTCCGCTGCTCGGTGAGACGTCCATCCCTCTCTGGGCAATTCTCGTTGGCGGGGGGCTCGGACTCCTCATCGGTTCGTGGACCGGGGCTCCACGGATGATTAAAGCGATCGCTCAGGACTACTCCTCGCTCGGGCCGCGCCGATCGATTGCCGCGCTCATTCCCTCGTTTGCGATCGCCCAGACAGCCGTTGCCTTTGGGATTCCCGTCTCGTTCAACGAGATTATTGTCAGTGCCATCGTCGGCAGCGGTTATGCCGCAGGCAACGCGGGTGTCAGTGGCCGCAAAATGGGCTATACGGTCTTAGCGTGGATTGCCTCACTTGTCGGGTCGTTCGTCCTCGCCTACGGAATCTACGCGGGGATTACCGTCGTTTTGTGAGGCTCATTCGGTCAGTTCTGGCTGCTCGTCAGCGGCTGTCTTGGGATACTCATCGGTAATCGTAATCCGGGCGCGAAGAATGCGGGTGTTGTCGACCTCTTCGATACGGATCACAACGCCGTCGTATTCGAACTCTTCGCCTTCCTCGACGAGCCGCCCAGCGCGGTTGAAAACGAAGCCTGCAAGCGTTTCGAACTCCTCGCCTTCCGGAAGCTCGATTTCGAGGACATCGTTGACTTCGTGGATATTGACTTCGCCACGGACTAGTGTTGTCTGCTCATCGAGATGCTCGAACGGCTCTTCCTCGTCGCCTTCGAGAATGTCGCCGACGATCTCTTCGACCATATCTTCGAGGGTGATAATCCCTTCTGTGGTTCCGAATTCGTCGAGCACGATCACCATCTGCAGGCGGTTGTCCTGCATTTCGGCTAGTAGTTCGTCGACGTTCTTTGATTCGGGGACGTGCAGTGTCGGCTGAACGACGTCTTTGAGCTCGCTTTCACCTTCGCTGTAATGGAACTCACGGACCAGATCCCGGACGTTGACAATGCCGATAATATTGTCGAGATTGCCGTCGTAGACCGGTATTCGGACGTGATCGTGGCCGATACAGACCTCGATTGCTTGCTCAATTGTCGAATCGCGTGAAACCGCGTTGACATCGAGCCGTGGGGTCATGACTTCCTTTGCGATCGTCGAATTAAACGTAAAAATCCGTTTGAGCATCTCGCGTTCTTCCTCTTCGATTACGCCCTCGCGTTCGCCGGTTTCGATGATATCTTGAATCTCATCACGCGTGACGTAGGGCGATTCGATTACAGAGGTGCTGCCCATGAGTTTGTTGACGATCCGGGTGAGTCGGTCGAAAACGATAATAAGCGGAAAGAGAAGGTACTCAGATAGCTTGAGCGGCCGAGAGATTCGAAGCGCCCACGATTCGGTGTTTTCGACAGCATAGGATTTCGGCGCGCTTTCGCCGAACAACAGGACAACTGCGGTAATCCCGAAGGTTGCCGCAAGCACCGCCTGCCCCTGTGTGAGGTAGAGTCCGAACAGCGCGGTCGCAATCGACGACATCGCGATATTGACGATATTGTTGCCAACGAGGATCGTCACCAACAGCCGGTGGGGATTGTCTTTGAGTGTTTTGACGGTCTGTGCGTTTTTTACTCCTTCATCAACCAGTGAATCAATCCGGTGCTGTGGAAGGGAGAAAAACGCGATTTCTGAGGAGGAAAAGAAGCCAGAAAGCCCAATGAGCACGATAATTGTCAGGACACCTAAGACGGTAATCGTCCCTGTGTCGAGCGCTGGAATCTGCAGGAGCGAAAGCGCGAGGGAAGCAACTGGAAGCGATAAACCCATTCTCACTCATCGTTGCTCGGGCTTTAAATTAAGAGTTGCCCTCGGCCGGCGAAGCAACACACAGTACACAATCGAATCCCGCGATCGACCAATCGGTGTCCTGAGTGCGCTCACAAGCGGTATGATAAATAGTGTCGCCACCAAGGAAGGTACAATGGCAAAACAGCGTTGTGATGGCTGTGAAACAACAGTGAAAATCGCCGGTGGAATCGGCGATCTCTGGGGATTCGACTTCGGACCGACCGGCGGGATGATTCTCGAACTCAGCGACGGAACTGAACATTTCCTCTGTCTGGACTGTGTTGATTTGCTCCCCGAGGAGTACGAGCCAACGGCTGAAGACGTTGCGGCGCTGTCGGCTGCTTCGGAATAACGTTCGACGATCCGCACGTTTTTGACCGAGGCCGACCCACCGATGGCCGTGAAGCCCTCGCACATTGTCGATGAGTTCCCGGCCCCGAGTTTTCGGGGGACGCAGAAACAGGCGCTCTCTGACATCTGCGAGGCATTTACCGCCGGCAACGATGTCGTGTTGGTTCGCGCACCGACCGGCAGCGGTAAATCGCTCTTGGCGCGGTCGATTATGGGCTGTGCTCGATCACTGCAGGATGCCAAGCCAGCGCAAGCAACCGGGGCCTACTATACGACGCCACAGGTCTCACAGCTCGATGACGTTGCGGTCGATTCGCTGCTTGATGACCTCAATGTAATCCGAGGGAAAGGCAATTATCGCTGTATCCTGCCTGGCGAACACGACACTCCGGTCAATCAAGCGCCCTGTGCACGAGAGAAAGGGTTTGATTGTACGGTCAAACACCGCTGTCCGTACTACTCCGATCGGGCGATTGCTTCCGCTCAACCGCTGGCAGCGATGACACTCGCATATTTTATGCAGACCGCCGGCTCGGACGTCTTCGGTAAGCGAGATGTCGTCGTCATCGACGAGGCCCACGGGCTCGCCGAATGGGCCGAGATGTATGCGACAATTGAACTCTCGGCGGCCAGAGTGCCAGTCTGGGACAGTGTCGGCGTCCCCGACGTCACTGCCGCAGGCAACCCGGTCGAACGCGCCTCCAGGTTTGCCGAAACACTGTCTGGAGTTTGCTCGCGAGCTAAAGACGAGCTCACCAACAAACCCGAACTCACTGCTGAAGAAGTCGCCCGCCGGGATCGACTCAACGAGCTCATTTCAGAGCTCAACTGGTTCGTTGAGGATTACCGCGATCCCGAAAGCCCAACTACGTGGGTTGTCGACCAGCCCGGCGGGGAGGGATCTGCGATCACGATCAAGCCACTCGATCCAGCCCGATATCTCCACCACACCGTCTGGGATCGAGGCGAGAAATTCGCGCTTTTGTCCGCGACGATTCTGAATAAAGACGCCTTCTGTCGACAGGTCGGGCTCGATCCAACACGGGTGGCGCTCGTCGATGTCGAACACACGTTTCCGGTCGAAAACCGACCGCTGTACGACGTGACACAGGGCAAGATGACCTACGAACATCGCGAACGGACGCTGCCGAAAATCGCTCGGCTGATTGTCCGGCTGATGGCCCACCATCCCGACGAAAAGGGCATTATTCACGCCCATTCGTATGCGATCGCCGAACAGCTCGCAGACCAGCTCTCCTCGTTTGGTGTCGGTGGACGCATCCGGATCCACACAGCCGAGGACCGTGATGGCGAACTGTCAGCGTGGAAAGCAAGCAGCGATCCGGAGGTGTTTATTGCGGTCAAAATGGAGGAAGCCCTCGATCTGAAAGGCGATCTCGCTCGCTGGCAGGTTCTCTGTAAGGCCCCCTATCTCAACACGAGTGATTCCCGCGTCGCCAGACGGCTCGAAGAGGGCCAGTGGGCATGGTACCACCGGAGTGCGCTTCGAACGGTGATTCAGGCCTGTGGCCGCGTTGTTCGAGCGCCTGACGATTACGGGGCAACGTATCTTGCCGATTCGAGTTTGCTTGATCTCTTCGAGCGCGCTGCTGCCGACACACCGCCATGGTTCAGCGAGCAGGTCGACAGACTCTCAACACCCGCACTCCCAGCGTTCGATCCACACGCGGCGCTTGCTGGACTTGATGGCCAGTCGGTCACACAACGCGGACGCTCGAACCGACGAAATACCACCGCTCGTCGGACGAAGTCTGAAGCCGAAGCTGACCGCCGACAGAACCATCCGCTGTCGGATGTCTGGGGCGACCGCTAACGCTTAGATCAGCGTCGCGCCCCACGCGAGCATCGAGCCGATCATCAGGACCGTAAAGAAGATCGCGATGAACTGTTGTCTGTTCATAGTTCCCACGTTATCCTCGAACAGCTTAGCAATAATGGCTTCCGATATCTACTGATGGCTGACTGAACAAAGCCCAAACCGGCTACTGCTAAGAGAATGGTGCCATATCCCGGCTGTTTCTCGCTCTGTTATTCTTTGAACTATCGAAAGCAAGCTATTATTCGGCAATTAGCGAATAAATGTAAACTCACACTCGCATTGTGCATGGTTGTAGTGGTACTAATTCTCACGATAGCTTTACATAGGCTGTGTTTGTATAGTGTGTATGGCGACAAAAGGTCTCACGACCGCGATGACGCTGTACCGCTGTGGAACACTCACTTTCAGCCAAGCGGCCGCCCGTGCGGGACAGAACAGCGACGCCTTCGCCCGAGCCCTCAACCAGTACGACATCCCACATACGAACGAGCAGCTGTCGGCCCCGTCGTCGGCCACGAACCGACAGCTCGGTGCTGACTAACTAATCGACGGTTTTTACAGCTCAACACATCGGATCTACCGGATCGGAATTACAGCCTACTGGCGACAGTCAATGAAACTATTACTACAGCTCGACAGCCGTCTGGCCTAAGAGGCAGTGCAGTATTTTGCCTACGTCGTCCGCAGGTGGTCTTGTCGTGGCTCGTAGACCTCGCCTTTTCGTCGGAGTTTTTCGATTTCCTGTTCGGCTTTCGAGGCATCCATCCCGATCTCGTCGGCGCGTTCGAGGACTTCCTCGATTGGCGCACCCTCTTCGAATTCGTTTTCGATCTCTGCAATCAGCTGTTTGATGTTCTTGATTCGGTCGCGCTGGGTTTTCGAGGTCCCTGTCTCAACGACGTCGGCATCGAACTGACCGGTCTCGGGGTCGACACCGATGTCTTGGAGACACGAGCGAACAATGTCGATAACGCGGTCAGCATCCTCCTGTTCGACCGTATCAGAGAGTCGAACCCGTGCACTTGCCTCCGAGAGGCGGACGAGTGCTTCGAGTTTTCGGGCTGTGACCGGGACGGGTGCATCGTCGTCAGCCCCTTTCGAGCGAAGATCAACATAGAAATCTCGGATCGCAACTTTTGCTTCCTCAGTCATCGTCGGGAAGCAACTCCGTTTTGAGTGTGCGATGTACTTACGCAAGAGTTCGGCATCGATTTCGGGGGCGACCTGGTCGGTGACCGCATCGACCTCTGCTTGGGTGAACTCCGAGGTCGCAAGTCGGGTTCGTTGGGTGTTGAGCTCGCCGGCGTAGTTGGTCTTGATGATGTGTTCGGCGAGTTTTGTGTCGTGATCGTGATCCGGCTGGTCGGTCACGGTGAAAATGAGATCGAACCGTGAAATGAGCGCGGGTTCGAGATCGATTTGCTCACCAATTGGTTCATAGCGATCGAACCGGCCATACTTCGGGTTGGCCGCCCCAAGCAGCGAACAACGGGATTTGAGTGTGGCGTTGATCCCGGCTTTCGAAATACTGATTTTCTGCTGTTCGAGTGCCTCGTGCATTGCCGAGCGGTCTTCCGGTCGCATTTTGTCAAGCTCGTCGACTGCGGCGATTCCTTTATCGGCCAGCACGAGCGCACCGGCTTCGAGTGTCCACTGTTGGCCGTCACCGAAGTCGTCGCGAACGGCAGCCGCCGTCAACCCGGCACTCGAACTGCCTTTTCCGGACGTGTAGACAGAACGCGGCGCAATATTCTGTATATATGATAGCATCTGACTCTTTCCGGTTCCCGGATCGCCAATAAGTAGCATATGGAGGTCTCCTCGAATGCGTGATCCATCGGGGAGATTTTTTGTCACACCGGAGAACAGTTGGAGAATCATCGCCAGCTTCTCTTCGTCGTAGCCGTAGATTGATGGGGCGACTGAGGCGACCATTTTCTCGTAGATGTCAGGCTCCGTCGAGAGTTCAACGATCTGTTCGATATCCTCCTCTTTGATATCCATATCTTCGAACTCCTCGTCTTCGATTTTGACCGAGATACCATCCATATAGAGGTCGAACAGTGAGGATTTCTCGTTGCCTTGGGACATCTGTTCGATGTGAAGCACGCCGGCGACGGTGACGTGATCGCCAGGCGTGACAAGCCCCGTAATATCATCTTCGGCGTTGATATCGATGCTCTGGGGCGTTTCGCCGCCACGGAGCCCTTCGGGACTCTCTTGAACCCGAATTTTTTGGGCATCAATAAACTCCGACTGGTCGAAATTAATGCGGAACGGCCCCTGACGCTCACAGCCCTGACACTCGTGGGGCTCTTGGAACTCGCCATCCATCTGAGGAATGTAGTTCATCGTCCCACAGCGCTGGCATTCAAACGCCGAATCGGTGATTTTTGGCCTGACATCGGTTGCTTTGCGAACGATTCCCTGTACCGAAACGAGTTTGCCGATGTGGTTGTCGTGGACGCGGATGCCACGGATGTCGACAGACTCCGGGAGGTTTCTCAGTCGAACGTGGGCATTGCCGAGTTTGACATCCGCCGGAAGATCATAGAGCCGTAAAGCCTCCTCGGCGTACTCCTGTATCTGGTCTGGCTGAGAAAGATAATCCTCGGCGAGATCCGGATCAAAGGTATAGAGGTCGTCGTAATCGAGATACAGCGAGCGCTGTTCGTTCGGATAGTTCTGGGCAAGCGTTCCGATATCCTCGCGGTAGTAGTTCCGATAAAACTGGATAAACCGATCTGTGAGTTCCTGATTGCCAGCCTGAGCCATTGAATGAGCCGTAGGTCGCCATCACGTATGAAGGTCCGGTTCGAAAAAATCATCGAGTGCTACCGCATTAGGCAGAGAAAATCATGATACTCTAAGTACTCGCCTCCGAACCACACGCGTATGGAATCAGAAGAGACGGGCACAGAAACGGGATCGGAGACACACGAGTTGCTTGTCATCGGTGGGGGCGTTGCCGGGCTGATGGCCGCGACGTACACCGCACGAGCAGGGATCGGCACGCTCATTGTCAACAGCGGGGAGTCAATTGTGCGCCGCAATGCCCACCTCGAAAACGTTCCGGGCTTTCCGGTAGGTGTCAACGCACGGCTCTTTGGTGATATGCTACAGTCGCAAGCGACGCGCAACGGAGCCGACCTGCAGACAGGTACGGTTACGGAGCTCTCGGGCAGTCTCGATGACGGCTTTGTCGCCACCGTTGACAGTGCAGCGACGAAAGATGACACCGTACAGCGAGCGATCAGTGCCGAGCGCGTCATCGTCGCCTCGTGGGCCGATATCGACTATCTCGATGGACTGGGCGTCGAGGTCCGCGATGCCGGAAGCAAACAGTACGTCGACGAAGATAGCCGTGGCCGGACGAACGTTGAGGGACTCTACGTGGCAGGCCGACTCACCGAGCGGTACCACCAGGCCGTGATTGCCGCCGGAAGCGGCGCAGAAACCGCGATTACACTGATTCACGACGCTGAAGTCCCATTTTATAACGACTGGGTTGCCCCCCAGGGCTATTTCACCGACCGGGGTCGGGAGGTACCGCCGGGATGCGAAGAAATCAGTGAAACCGAACGACGCGCCCGCGAACAGGCGTCGATGGCGGCCATGCAGGAGTATTTTGCCGAGCCCCACGGGGAGCGACAGCGAACCCATCCGAGCCTGGTCGACGATGCGTTAGGGCGGATTGACGAATAGGATTGTCGTCGTCGTTATTTCTTATTCACCAACGCTCGGCGTTTCTATCGTTGCCTCGTCGACTGGTTCGAATGATTCGTAATGGACAACTTCGTCGATCGGACGGCGGCCCTTCCGCTCGTTTCCGATGTCTGTCGCTTCCTCGGCAGGATAGCCAAGTGTTACGAGCATAACAGGCTCGTATCCATCCGGGATGTCAAAGGCGTCGACAAGGGCCGCAGCATCGAAGCCCTCCATCGGACAACTAGCCACGCCATGTTCCCACGCCGCGTACATCAGCGTCATTGCGGCCAGGGCAGTCGACCGGGTAGTCCAGATCCGGCGCTCGGTCTCGGGCATATCAGCCATCCCTTCGACATTCTCAAGCAGCGCAGACCGAACCTCTTCATTTGGAATATAGTCTTTGTTGAGCCAGTCGTCAAAGACGATCTCGGCATGTGCCATCGGATCAGTATTGCCGAGAATGACGATCGCAGAATCAGCACTGACAACGTGGTCTTGGCCATATGCGACCTCTTTGAGCGTTTCTTTAGTCTCGTCGTCACGGAGCACCAGAAACTCCCACGGCTGGAGGTTGTATCCCGACGGCGCAAGCGTTGCCGTCTCAAAAATTGTGTCTAAGGTCGATTGTGAAATTGCCTCATCAGAATACTGGTGAACCGACCGCCGTGTCGCGACTGTTGTAGTAAAATCCACACGGACAGTATGGGTTGAGGAGTAATAACGACATGGCTTGTAATATGTTGACACAGCGGTACACTCGTTCCGAGTGTGCCACATCAGTAATCAAATGTGTAGCGATACGTATATATTCGCCTTGAGACATTATATAGTAGAGATTAGAATAGCGGTTATCTGACTGCTAAATGTAAGTATTTAGCGATCGATCGCACGTGTTCTCTAAGTGAAATATGAATACAATACAGACACGACGATAGCTGTTGGTGGCAGCCGGAGCCGCGGCTACAGGCACGGTCGCAGGCTGTACGAGCCCTGAATCAGCCACTGATACGGGAGTAGCCGAGGACTCACCAGACCGCTCAACAGTTGCGATCGGGTCGAAACGATTTACCGAGAACATCCTCTTAGCGGAGTTGTCACGGGCACTGCTAACACCGAGTGTCCCCGAGGACGACCTCCTCACTGATGATATTGGTGCGCGAACAACCGTCGAAAGCTTCCTGTACGCACGGTACGGTGGTCTCGACCACTACTGGGAGTATACGGGCACGCTCAAGCGACTTCATTATGCCAACGACGCCCCCGAAACAATAGATGATATCCGAGGTCTGGCCGCCGAAGACGGGCTCGTTGTCCTCGAGCCGGCTGGATTCAACAACACCTATGAATTGGTTGCGGCCCCATCGTTTGCGGCCGAACACGGTCTCGAGACGATGTCGGACCTTGCCGCCGCACTCAACGACGGTCTTGAGGTCAGGCTGAGCCTTGGGGATGAATTCGTGCACCGCGAAGACGGCTGGCTCGGATTCGGTGATGCCTACGGTCTCGAAGGGTCGCGAACGAGCGCACTCACGGATGACGCTGTCGTCGTCGAGGCTGGTGAGACCTATGACCAACTGGGGACAACCATCGATATCGCGATGGGATTCTCGACCGATCCTGAACTAAGCGACATGGTGACGCTGACTGACGACCAGTCGTTCTTTCCAACGTATAATCCGGTTCCGATTATTTCACAGCGAGCCCTCGAGCGGCTCCCGGACGCCCGAGAGCGGTTTGAAACGCTGACCGACTCCCTTGATTCAGTGCGGGTCATGCGCGAGCTCATCGCTCGTGTCACTATTGACGGCGAACAGCCAGACGCTGTTGCCCGCTCGGTTCTCGAAGCGGTCGAATCATGATTTGGCCGCTATCGAGACTACCCGAAAAGATACCCACTGATACGATTCCAATGACAGACACACACCACCCAGACGCCGAACCGACAACCGACTCGCCCGACCGATCGAATCTCTCGCCCGTCGACAGACGGACCGCCCTCAAAGGGGCCGCTGGCGTCCTGCTTGCACTCGCTGGTGGGGTCGGAACCGCGGCCGCGACGACCGACACCGACACTGGCCTCCAGTACAATGAGGATACAACACTGGACGACTCCGGGGCGTCGATCACGTTCTCGCTCACGAACCACGGCTCACGGACCATCATCCTCGACATTATCGATCTCGCTCGAATCAGTATCCCACAGATGGCCGTCGATGGTCGAGGTGACTCAACGCTCGATATTTCGGTCACCGGCAACGGCCATGATACACGCATGAGCAACACCGTCAACAACGGTGCGATGTTCTTTCTGCTCGATGCAGATCGACAGGCGAGTATTCCACCGGGAGAGACGGCAACAGTGGTGATTGGGCCGTATCACACCGCTGACTTGTCGTTTGTCGGTGGCAGCGTTATCGCTTACAACAAGCAGTTGGCAGATCTCCGTGGAGAGACGTTTGAGACTCCTGCGGAAATCACGTTCCACTACGCCCGTTCGAGTCCCGGCACTCCCGAGTACGGGAGATACGAATTCACACACCAGTCGATCTAAGCGGGTGCAACTTGTCTGGGTACTGGGAGTCTTACCCTTGTATTTCCGTCTGGTACGGTCTCAGTTAGTATCCTCTATGTGGCCCCACCACCGTCTGCGGCCACCTGCAGTTGGCTAATCACACTATGAATTTGTGATCGAATTGTGACTGCCGTCCGGTTCATGAATCGTGACAACAGTTCCGAGCAGATTCTCTTGTAGAATAAGGGTGCACGACTGCGAGCGCGAATGTGGCACAGACTGAAAAGCGGTCTTCGAGGAGTAATGATCTGTCAATGCAGGGCAAACAGAGACCGATCTGATTACTGTTGCCTAACGACGACTGTATCTGCAACGAGGTCGCCAACCCGTTGGTTGTCGTCCGTAAGCAGTATTGATACCATTGCGACGAGGTTGAAACCCGGGAGTTGGTCAACGAACCATAACAGGTTCCGTAGTATTGACGCGCTGATCGTACAGTTTGAGCCATCAGACTTGACAACGACGAGTCCGAGCATGTACTTCCCCGGGGTGTAGCCGTACAGTCCCTCAAGCAAAAATACGTACACAAAGATCGCAACAAATCCGATAAATGAGGCCACGAAAAAGCCAATATCACCGAAAGCTGTCCAGATGAGAATGGGGGCTCCCAAGATCGCCATGATCGGGATAGCGTCAATGAAGAACGCAAGCACTCGCTGCCAGATTACATCTCCGTTCGTCCCCATTTGGGGTTTTGGATGTTTATCCATAAATAGAGATCATTTTCTAATAAATTAAATTTTTCGATGTCTTTTTTGAGTATAATTATAGAGGTTTCGCTTTTTGAGTGATGGACGAACCACTGCTTTCGGGGTGAAACAAACAGAGTCATGCTGCTGCACTAAGCCTCTGTCTGAAGCACTACGCAGCATGGAGGATTCCCGGATCAAAACTGGCTTTCAGGCGTCGGTTCCCGGATCAAAACCCCGAACGACTATTTATACGCCGACCCTCAAGTGAGATGAATGCTTGAGGGGGTCAACGTCGCACTCGGCGTCACGGGAAGTATTGCGGCGGTCAAAACCGTCGAACTCGCACACGAACTCCGTCGACACGGGGCCACCGTCCGTGCGGTGATGAGCAATAGCGCGGGCGGCATCATCCACCCGTGGGCCATCGAGTTCGCCACCGAACACGATGTCATCACCGAAATCACCGGTCGGGTCGAACACGTCGAGCTCTGTGGTCGAGACGGCTGGGCCGACGTCTATCTGATCGCACCCGGCACCGCAAATACAGTTGGCAAGATCGCCGCCGCTGTCGACGACACCCCTGTCACGACCACTGCGACCACCGCCCTCGGCGCGGATGTCCCGGTTGTCATCGCCCCCGCCATGCACGAGCCGATGTACGACCATCCCGGCGTCCTCGATGCCATCGCCCGCGTCGAGGCGTGGGGCGTCGACTTTGTCGACCCACGAATCGAGGAAGGTAAAGCCAAAATCGCCACCGAAGACGCGATCATTACCGCCCTCGCACGCGCGACAAATGAACAGGATCTTGCCGGCCGGCGGGTCGTCGTCACCAGCGGCGCGACCAGCGAATCGATCGATCCGATTCGAGTCCTGACCAACCGCGCGTCAGGGACAACCGGCCGTGCGGTCGCTCGCGCCTGTCACATTCGCGGTGCTGATGTGACACTCGTCCACGATGGCCCCGATGTACATTATGCCGAGGTAAAACAGGTCGAAAGTGCCGCCGAAATGATCGCAGCCGTCGATGCGGCCTGTTCGGATGCTAACGCGCTGGTTTCAGCGGCTGCTATTGCCGACTATACCGTGCAAAAAGCCCCTTCGAAGCTCCGATCCGGTGAGTCGCGAACGCTCGAACTTGAACCAACGCCGAAACTCGTCGACACCATCAGACAGGGGCATCCTGGTCTCGTAATTGTCGGCTTCAAAGCCGAAACCCAGGGTAGTGACGACAAACTCGTCGAGCAGGCGACGGCGCTTCGCGACCGCGTTGATCTGGGATTTGTCGTCGCCAACGATGCAACTGTCATGGGACGCGAGGAGACGCGAGCACTGATCGTCGGTTCGGCTGCCGAAACCGCCGCCGACTGTGAGACCATCGTCGGCCCGAAATCCCTCCTCGGCGCACGGATTGCGAGCCACCTCGCTGCGACGTTGCAGCCGACATCGCAGTGAACCGGTGACCGTGCTACTGGGTGCGAGCCGGCCGGCAGATGACTGAACGACCGGTGTATTATGTGTCACATTTAATTATAGATGCGCACTGATTTGGTATATTTTGAAAGATTATCGATAGTCACTGCAAGCGAGATAAGAATAGTTTTGAGGCGTCCCTTATTTCGTAGGGGTAAGAACCGAGTATGACGTTCGGACAACTCTCCAACAACCGGACGGGGTGGCATGCCAATGGCGGCTAACGAAGCCGGACGGCTGCTTGTCCCGGTACAGCGCTCGGTAACGCTTCGACAAACAGTAGCATACGCGATACAGACCGCGCTCGACTCCAGTGGTGCTCCAGGCGATGAACCACCAGCAGTCCACTTCGTCTTTCTGGCGAGTTGGCGGGGTGAAGATCCCGGAACGCAAGCAGACCGAACCGCTGCTGAGGAGCTTCTTGAGCAGGTATCGGTCTGGGCCCGATACGACTGTGAAGATGCCGATATCAACCCAGAGACAGTCGATATCGAAACCGCACTGCTCGGGACAGAAAGCTATCTGTTTAGCCCGAAAGAGTACGCTGAATCGCTCTCACAGTATGCCACAGCCAACAATCTCGCGCGGGTCGTGATCGACCCCGAGTATGTGCTTGTCGGCCAGACAACGCTGGTTCAGCCACTTGAATTCGAACTTGAGCAATCCGGGCTCACGGTCGAAGAAGCGCCGGTCGAACGGCCAGCCAGTCGGAATGGATTTGTGAGCAACACCAACCCAGCCCGATTTATTACGCTGTTTGGGACGTCATTCCTGTTTTATCAGGTTCTCGGCGGCTTTTCAGGGCTCTTCGATATCGTCACCGGTGCGGTGACCGCACTTGTTGTCGCCATTTCGCTGTCGAGTGTGAGTTTCTACCGTGATCCAACACCTATCGAGTCGCCAAAGCGGGTGCTTCGAACGCTGATCTATCTCCCGTATCTGCTTTATGAGATTATCCTCTCGAATTTGGCAGTTGCTCGTGTTATTCTCGATCCGAAACTCCCGATTGACCCTCGGATGACCAAAATTCGGGTGGTCGTCGGCTCGGGGTTTCCGCTGACGATGCTCTGCAATAGCATCACGCTGACACCCGGGACACTAACGGTCAAAGCCGACGATCAAGAGCTCTACGTCCATTCACTGCTCCCGTTTGCCCGTGAAGGGCTGTTCGATGGGAGCCTCGAACGCTGGGTTCGATTCGTTTTCTATGGCCGTGAGGCCGCCCGCTTTCCGACGCCGCGCGAACGCGGAGATACGGAAGTCCTGCAGGAGCCCGCCGCGCTGACTGATGGTGGGAGTATCGACAACGACATCGAGGCCAAAGATGACGGGGTCGATTCCCAGGAGGCAGACCGATGAGCTTTGTTGAGACCGGTCTCGTCGCCGGCTATACCGTCGGTGACTTCCTCCTGATCGCTGCAGCACTTTTTGTCACCCTTGCAGTGATGATGCTTTATCGGGCCATCAAGGGTCCGACGAACCAGGACCGTGTGCTTGCGGTCAACGTGCTCGGAACCAACACGGTGGTTATTCTCGCCCTGTTGGGAGCAGCCCTCGGTGAGCCGTGGTTCCTCGATATTGCGCTCGTCTACGCGCTGTTGAACTTCCTGATGGCCGTCGCCATCTCAAAGTTCACCGTCGAGCGAGGGGGTGTCATATGATCGAATCGCTCCGTATTGCCCTGGTCGTCTTTTTCGTCGTCGTGGGGCTGTTCTTCACGTTCGTCTCGGCGACGGGCGTTATCCGCCTCCCGGATGTGTTCTCACGGGCGCATACCGCATCGCAGGCTGATACCCTCGGTGCGGGCTTTGCACTCGCAGCAGTCGCCCTGACGATCGGCTGGGACGCCGCCGCAGTCAAGACGATCTTGCTGCTGTTCTTTATTTTCGTAACCAACCCGACGGCCGCTCACGCAATCGCGCGAGCAGCCTACGAAGAGGGAATCGAACCGTGGACAAAGGGGGACGAACGCCGATGATTCTCCAGAGCATCGGCATCACGCCACTCGAACTCTCGCTGTTCGTCTTCATCCTGATTACAGCCGTGCTCACCGCACTCTTCCGAGATGTGTTGGCCTCAATCGTCATTTTTGCGGCCTACAGTCTCGGGCTGGCTGTCCTCTATACCTTCTACCGCGCACCCGACGTGGGCCTGACAGAGGCCGCCATTGGCGCAGGGATCACGACGATCCTGTTGTTGTTGACCATCGCGAAAACGACCCGTCCGGCGAGCGAAGAGTTGTTCGAGCCGATCAACTGGCCGGCTGTCGGCGTCTGTGGGTTCTTCGCGCTGGTTGTTGGCTCGACACTCATCGCCTTCCCCGGCGTCGGCGACCCCAACTCGCCGGTGCTGACCAATCCCGATGTGACGGTGTACTATATCGAGCAGAGCTATGCCGAAACCGGCGCTGAAAACGCCGTCACCTCGGTGTTGGCCGCCTACCGTGGCTTCGATACCTTCGGCGAGGCGGTCGTCGTCTTTGCCGCCGGGATTGCGAGTCTGATCGTTCTCGGTCGGGAGGTGTTCACCTCATGAGCGAGAAATCCGCAGACAAGCGACTTGAAAACAGCGAGGTGAGTCGACAGCGACCCGCTTACACCGAGAGCCAAGTCATCATGACGACGGTCAAGGCTGTTGTGCCGTTCATCATGACCTATGGGCTGTACATGATGTTCCACGGCGGGGGCTCACCGGGTGGGGCGTTCCAGGGCGGCGCACTCATCGCGTCGGTCTTTCTGATGATCGCGTTTGCTTTCGGGATCGAATCGACTCGCGAGTGGCTCTCGAATACCATCGTCGTTGGGCTCGGCGGATTCGGGGTCTTAATCTTCGGTGGGCTCGCGCTCGGAACGATTGCCCTCGGCGGCAACTTCCTCGAATACACCGTCTATGAGCCGGTGTTTGGCCCACTGCTCGGACTCGACGAAGTCGGCTTCGTCAAATACGGCATGGAGGCCGTCGAAATCGGCGGCATTGCCTTCATTGTCGCAGGCATCCTGATGGGGCTGTTTTTCCTGCTTGCCGCCGGGTTCAACCCCGACGGTGTCCACGACGGAAGCGCAGTTGTGACCGATGGTGCTGGTGTCGACGAGACGACAGACACCGCCGAGAGCGACCCAACAGCCGAAACAGGCGGTGACCGCAAATGACCGACCCACTACTGACAGAGCTACTGACGACGCGGCACGCGTATGTGTTGTTCGTACTGTTGTCGACAATTGGAATCTATATGATGATCGCAAACCAAAACATCGTCAAGAAAATCATCGGACTCAACATGTTTCAGACGGGAATATTCCTGTTTTTCGTGACCTCGGCCTACGTTGTCGGGGGCTCCTCGCCAGTGATTCCGCCGGACGGCTCGGGTGGCCCCTTCGCCAGCCCGCTGCCACACGTGATCGTCCTGACGGCGATTGTCGTCGGCGTGAGCCTCACCGCGGTGGGGCTTGCGCTCACAATCCGGCTGTACAACGAGTACGGAACGCTTCGTGCCGATGCGCTCAGAGAGGTGATCGGCGATGAGTGACGTGTTGCTTCCGCTGCTCGTGACGATCCCGATCATGCTGGCGGCCTTCCCGCTCTTGCTCGGCATCAAATTCGAGCGGGCTGGCTGGCCGATTGCATTGGCTGGCTCGCTCATCGTCGCGGCGCTTTCGGCGTTGTTGACGTGGGAAGTCTATCTTGAAGGCCAAGCGACGGGCGAACAGCTAATTCACGAGCTGGGTAGCTTCCCCGCCCCATACGGGATTGAACTCGTCGGCGACGGGCTCTCAGCGTTGATCGCGCTGCTTATCGGCGTCGTCTCGGTTGCCGTCCTACTGTTTGCCCGCAAGACCGGGCCGCAGGGCAACGCCTTCTATAGCGGCTACCTCCTGCTGACCGGTGGGCTACTCGGGGTTGCCTTCACGGGCGACCTGTTCAACCTGTTCGTCTTTCTCGAAATCGTCGGTCTGGTCACCTACGCGCTGGTCGCGGCCGACCGCAGTGGAAAGGCGGCCTACGGCGCGCTTAAATACCTGTTCCTCGGAACGGTAGGCGCGTCGCTCTACCTGATCGGCGTCGGCTACGCCTTCGTCGCCACGGGGACGCTCAACATGCTTGATCTGCAGGTCGCGCTCGCCGAGGTCGGCTACAGCGATCCACTCGTGCAGGCGGCCTTCGGCTTCATCCTCGTCGGCTTCATGCTGAAAATCGCGCTCTTCCCGCTGCACACCTGGCAGCCGGACGCCTACACTTACGCACCCGATTCGGTGACCGCCTACATTTCAGCGCTGGTGTCTACCACGGCGGCCTATGCACTGATCCGAATTTCATTCGACGTCTTCACTGTCGACTTCTTTGCGGCCAATCCGCTGATCGCCGAGGCCGTTATTATTCTCGCCTCGATCAGCATCGTCGTCGGCAGCCTGCTGGCGTTGATGCAGACCGAAATCAAGCGGATGTTCGCTTACTCCTCGGTCGCACAGTTCGGGATGATCGTCGTCGCCATCGGGCTGGCGAGCGAAACTGCCCTCTTTGGTGCGGTTATCCACCTCATCGGCCACGGGCTGATGAAGGCGGCGCTGTTCATGGGTGCAGGAATTCTGGCGACCGCCTACGGCGCGCGGACGATTTCGCAGTACGCCGGGTTGGCGAACCGCGCACCCTTTACGGCGGGCGCAATCGCCGTCACGGGACTGGCGCTCGTCGGGATTCCACCCTCGATCGGCTTCCTCGGCAAGTGGTACATCGCCCTTGGCGCGGTCGAAGAAAGCTCGTGGGGCGTTGCGGTCGTCATCTTCGTCAGCACGCTGTTGACGCTGACCTACGTTGCCCGAATCATCGAGAAACTCTACTTCGATCCGCCGGGCGACCCACACGGCCACGGCGAGGCCGACCACGGATCAAGCGACCACGGTCACGAATCCGGTGACGGCCACGCGGTCGCTGACGGTGGCCGCGATGGTGCGAACGACGACGTCTCCGAGCCGCCGGTCAAACCGCTCGACCGGCCATCCCAGACCGCTGCGGTCACCGAGCGCGTCTCGGTCGACATGCTTTCGGTCACGGTCGTGCTGACGCTCGTCGTTGTCGCGCTGTTCTTCTCGGGTGATCTGTTCGCCGAGATGCTTGATCCGGTCTTCGGGAGGTTCTTCTCATGAGTGAAGTTGATGCCATTCGACCCCTTGCGGCCGTCCTTGTATCGCTCGTCGCCACCGGCCTGATTCTGGCGTCGTACCGTCGCCCGAACATCCGCGAAGGGTGGACCATTATCGCCGCCCTCGGGAAGTTCGGGATTATCGCCAGCATGCTGCCGGGCGTCCTCAACGGAACGGTCTACGTCTCGAATCTCGGCACCATCGTGCCGGGCGTCGACTTCGTTCTTCGGGCCGACCCGCTCGGGATGCTGTTTGCGACGCTCGCGAGCCTGCTGTGGATTTTCACGGCCTTCTACTGCATCGGCTACATGCGCGGGCTCGACGAACACGGCCAGACGCGCTTCTTTGCGAGCTTTGCCGCCTCCGTCTCCGCTGCGATCGGCATTGCCTTTTCTGGCAACCTGCTCACCATTTTCGTCTTCTATGAGATGCTGTCGGTGGCGACCTACCCGCTGGTTGCCCACGACGAGACGGCCGAAGCCCGCGCCGCAGGCCGGAAATACCTGGCCTACACCTTCTTTGGCGGCGGCGTCCTCGTCCTTGCGGGGACCGTCCTCGTCTACTGGCTGACGAGTCTCACAGGCGAGGCAACGGTCGACTTTACCGCCGGTGGGATTGCCGCGCTCGCCAACGCCGACCCCAACGCGGCGTCGATCACGTTCATCATTCTCGCTATCGGCTTCGGTGTCAAAGCGGGACTGATGCCACTGCACCAGTGGCTGCCGGTTGCGATGGTCGCACCGACGCCCGTCTCGGGACTGCTGCACGCGGTCGCAGTCGTCAAAAGCGGGGCCTTCGGTGTCGCCCGCGTCGTGCTCGATGTTTTTGGCCCCGAGCTGGTCTTCCAACTCGGCGTCGGTCTCGTTATCGGCACGATTGCCGCGATCACACTTACTGCGGCAAGTCTGATTGCGATCCGCAAGGATCACCTCAAACAGCGGCTGGCGTATTCGACGGTGAGTCAGCTGAGCTACATTATCCTGGGGCTGAGTCTCTTCGGCTGGTACGGGCTGGTGGGCGCGCTGTTGCACATTCCCGCTCACGCCTTCATGAAGCTCACCCTGTTCTTCTGTGCGGGCTGTATCCACGTCGAAACCCACACCGACTACATTAGCCAGATGGCCGGCATCGGCAAGCGAATGCCGGTTGTGATGGGGGCCTTCACGGTCGCCGCGGCGGGAATGGCCGGGATTCCGCTGCTCGCCGGCTTTGTGAGCAAATACTACATGCTCATCGGGGGCATCGAGATGGGCGGCTTTGCGCTCTATCTCGTTGGCGCGCTGTTGCTCTCGGGTGTGCTCAACATCGTTTACTTTTGGCCCGTCGTCTACACGGCCTTTTTCGAGGCCGAAGACAACCACGACGCCAAACCGCTCGTCGACTTCCGAATCGGCGGCGAGAGCCGCTCGACGCTGCCGGAGGCGAAAACCGATGGTGGCCGCGATGCAGACCGCGACTCCGCTGACCCAGCCGCCCCAGCCGAACGAGGCGAACCCGCCCCACTCGTCGACGGCGACTACGCGGTCGATCGGTTCCCGAGCGACCATCTGACCGAAGACGAGGACACGGAGCTGACCGGAAACGGTGAGAAAGACGACCGTGTGACGGCTGACGAAACGATGCTCGATGAACACGCAGACGATCATCGAACGCATGACAGCCACGGAGACCACGACGGCCACGGTGACGATCACCACCACGGCGGTCCACCGGCCACCGGCTGGCAGCACATTCAGGGCCGCGACCTCCTGTTGGGCCGCGAAACAACCTGGTTCATGCTCGGGCCGATTCTGGCCGCCATGACTGGTGCTGTTGTTCTCGGCGTGATTCCGTACCAGGCGGTCTTCCTCGAACTCATCGAGGTCATCGTTGAGGGCGCGGGGGTGAGCCGACCATGAGCAGTCTTCCAGTAGCTATGACGTTCACACCACTGCTGACCGACACGCTCGCACCGCTCGGTGAGACGCTTTCGTCGATTCCGCCGTTCGCGTGGATCGCACTCGCCACGGTGGCAGTGTTGGTCCTACCACGCGTACTCGGCCACGCGATTGCAGCAGTCGCAACTGCGCTCGTCGGGGTTCAGGCGTTCCTCGTCAGCGACGGGGCCCACGTCGAGACGACGTTCCTCGGCTTCGAGGTCGTCATGCTCAACGTCGACCCCGCTTCCCGAATCATTGCCATCGGTATCGGTATCATCGGGACGGCCGCCGTGCTCTACTCGTGGGGCAGCGACGCCCCGAAAGTGCAGACGACGTTTGCGATGGCCTACATCGCGACGACTGTCGGCACCGTCTATGCGGGCGACTGGCTGACGCTCATTTTCTTCTGGGAGCTGATGGCGGTCACGAGCACCGCCCTCGTCTGGCACTACGGCGGTGACGCCATCCGGGCGGGCTACCGCTATGCGATTGCCCACGGGATCGGCGGAACGCTGCTGCTTGGAGCAGTGACGTTCCACTTCGCCGAGGTCGGCTCCTTCCTGTATACCGCTGAAACCGGCATCGCCGCCGGGACTCCGATGATTCTCGCCGCCATCGGAATCGGCGTCAACTGTGGTTTCATCGGCCTGCACACATGGATTCCCGACACCTATCCGCGACCGCACGTCGCCGCCTCGGTCTTTTTGTCGGTCTTTACGACGAAGACCGCCGTCCTCGTAATGTACCGGGCGTTCCCCGAGGGTGCACTCTGGCTGGCGTACTTCGGCGGCGCAATGGCCGTTTACGGCGTCTTTTTCGCCCTGCTGCAGTATGACCCACGTCGACTCCTCTCGTACCACATTCAGGCCCAGGTCGGCTACATGTTGGCCGGAATCGGTCTGATTGGAACGGTGGGTGGCTTTGCTGCGGCCGCCGGCATCGCTCACGCCTTCAACAATATTCTCTACAAGAGCCTGCTGTTCATGGCCGTCGGCGTCGTCATCTACCGAACCGGCAAAAACGATATCCGCGAAATGGGTGGGCTCTGGAAGGTCATGCCCGTCACCTTCGTCGCCTACCTCATCGGTGCGGTGTCGATTACCGCCGTTCCCGGCTTTAGCGGCTTCATCTCGAAGGGGATGGTCATCGACGCCGCACACGAGGTAAGCAACGTTCCGTTGCTGCTCGGTGAAGACCTGCTCTGGTGGCTGCTGATTATCGGTGGCGTCGGGACGTTCATGTCCTTCATCAAGCTTGGCTATTACATCTTCTTCCACGGCGAGGCGACGCTCACGCCGAACGATTCGACAGCGTTGCAGACGGTAGCGATGTTCGGGGCCGGAGCAGTCTGTCTCTATTACGGGATCTTCTATCAGGGCATGCTCGATCTCCTGCCCTTTGCCGCCGAGTGGGAAACCGATCCTTACAGCCAGAGTCACCTGATCGAGGCTGCAGGGCTCGCAATTGCCGGGTTCGTCGGGTTTGCGATCCTGAAAAATCCACTCGGCAAGCTCGCACACGTGATGGTTGATCTCGACCGCGTTATCAACCCGGCTGTGTTCTATCTCGGCCGACGCGCCGTCTGGGGTGTCACTGAGGTCTGGGCCGGTGTTGATCGGGCGACGATGAACACGATTTCGCAGCTCAAATCCGCCGGTGGCCGACCGCAAGCGATCGTCCAAGACATCGGCTTTGGAACCGACGAGAACCCACCACAGCTCCGGTCGGGGATTGGCCGGAGCGTCTATGTGCTGACCGCGCTCGTCGCGCTTGCACTGGTCGTGTTGTTGTTGGCCTAACGACTGTCTTGAGCGCCATACGGCCGGCGACACACGTTCTGTTTTCAGTAGGCTGGCTCGGCTCGACAGCGGCCACATATTGTGACCATTCGGTCGATAGAAACGGTTTTTCAACAGCCAATCCAAAGAGCGGTATGGAATATCGAGTTATTGCTGATCTCTCGCCGGCCGAGCGCGTTGGCTTTTTCGAGCGCGATGCCGGAATCGACGCGGTTCGAGGCGATGTCGAAGAAATTGTCGAGCGTGTGCGAAAAGAGGGCGA
>LFFM01000741.1_pt1 | contig 22981 bp, 26 predicted proteins | sample 643131 | NCBI WGS metagenome assembly LFFM01 (sample SAMN03777445, study PRJNA286221) | soda lake metagenome | biome: soda lake; feature: Kulunda steppe; material: water; isolation source: sample Tc-Br brine of Tanatar trona crystallizer | place: Russia: Kulunda steppe | collected 2011-07
GCCGACAACCTGCTCGGCGAGCTCAACTACCGGGAGATGGCGATCGCGGACGTCGCGGACCGCCTCGACGAGTTCAAACGCCTGATCGCGCTCGTCGACGCGGAGGAGCTGACGGTGAAAAACGCCGAGGAGGTCGTCCTTCGCGAGATGCTCGACGCGGGCGACGACCCCGAGGCGATCATCGATCGCGAGGGACTCGGGAAGGCCGAAGGCGACGAGGTCGCGGCCGCGGTCAGCGCCGCGATCGACGACAACCCCGACGCGGTCGCCGACTACCACGACGGCGACGAGGGGGCGATCAACTTCCTCGTCGGACAGGTGATGCAGGCGACCGGCGGGAGCGCTGACCCCGGCCAAGTGAACGGGCTGCTCCGCGAGCGGTTGGACGAGTAACCCGCGCCGAGCTCGGGTTCCGTACCACAGGCCTCCGTTCCGACAGTACCCTTATTTCGGTCCCTGGCAAAACGGCGGGCATGCCGTTCGCCGAAACCCTCCTTATCGGTGTCGCTCTCCTCCACGTCCTCGGGTTCGCGTGGCTCATCGGGAACCGCGGTCGGGTCGACCTCGTCGCCGGCTACGACGGCGAGCTGCCGCCCGAGCGCGAGGCCGAGCTGGCGACCGACGTACGAACGATCCTCCTCGCCGTCGCCGCCACCCTGGGCGTGCTCCTCGTCGACGCGTGGACCGGCGCGGTGCCGCGGGCGGGATCCCTCGTGGCCGTCGTCACCGTCGGTGCCGTCGGCTGGCTCCTCTGGAAGTGGAACGTGCGCCGGGACACGACGACGGCGGGGTGAGCTCTCACCCGTCGTCGTCCCCCGCCGTGACCGACCGGACCGTGTGTTTAACCTCGGCGACCGCCGTACGCGACGTATGAACGTGACGGTCGACGTCGTCGGCGAGGGGGAGCAGCGGTGCACCGTCGACGACGACGCGACGTACGCCGACCTGATCCGCGCCGCCGGCTATCACCCGCAAGAGGCGTCGGTGCTCGTGGACGGCTCGCCGGTTCCCGGGGATAGTCGGGTCGACGCCGACCGGGTCAGACTGCTCCGGCTCATACAGGGTGGCACGGCGTGAACGGGCCGTTCACGGTCGAGCGCGCGATCAGTACGGACCGGATCGATGTCCTCCGCGTGCTCGACGCCGCGATGCTGGAGACGGACGCGGAGCAGGTTGCCGACCGGATCGACGCCGGCGACGTGTTCGTGGCGCGGTTCGAGCGCACGGGCGCGGTCGTCGGTGCGCTGGTGGCGAGCCGGAAGGACGCCGGGGAACGGTCCGAGGGGACGCTTCACGTCGACGCGGTCGCGGTCCGGCGCGCGCGTCGCGGTCGGGGGATCGGCTCGGCGCTCATCGAGACGGCGATCGATCGGGGGCGCGCCGACCCGGGGATCGACCGGGTGACCGCCGCGTTCGACGGGTCACTGGGGGGGTTCTACGCCGACCTCGGATTCGAGGTCGAGGCCGATCGAGTGGTCGAGGGCGACGAGCCGCCAGCGAACGATCGGACGCGTGGCGTGCTCCCGGTCGGAACTGGCGTTGAGGCGGAGCGATGACCGGAGCGGCAGAGCGGGCGGCGATCCGGGTACCCTTCGGCGGGGAGACGGACGTGGGCCGTCTCGCCCGGCGAGCGGGCGCGGTCGTCGTCGACGCTCTGATCGTCGGGCTCGCCCTCGCCCTCGCGGCGGTCGCGGTCGCCCTCCTCGGGGGCAGCCCGCCCTCGGCGGGTCAGTGGGGCGTCCCACTCGTGTATCTGGGGTACCACGCCGGTTTCGAGGGGACGGTCGCGACGACGCCCGGCAAACGGCTCCTCGGCCTCACTGTCGTCGGCGAGGACGGGTCGCCGTGTGGACCGTGGGCGGCCGCGATCCGGACGGTCTGTCGCGCCGTGGACGGGATCGGCTTTTATATACTCGGAGTCGCGATCGCGCTTGCGACCGACGGCGACCGGCGACTGGGCGATCTCGCCGCGGGGACGCGCGTGGTTCCCGCCGGCGATACGGGCGACACCAGCGACGCCGCCGAGGAGAGCGTAGGCGACCGGCCCGAGCGGTGACTGTCGGGGCGATCCATACCGATCGGTTGTCAGCGACGATCTGGGCCGCCGAATCTACGCTTATAACGAACGGTTCGAACGCTCCGAGAGCTCGGCGTGATTCCGGACACCGGCGGCATCGTCGCCGCCGGCCTCGTACGCGTTTCTCGGGTGCGCCCGTCCCACGCGCGCAGACGCGATCAGGCAGAGATACGACGGCGATATCGCGTTCTCCTACGTATCAGTGTACTCGATATCCGATCGATCCTGTATATAACTAACCAAGACGAATGACGGCAGTCGTTACGCACCGCGGAGCACTGTCGATCAGCGCTCGCCGAACCGCTCGTCGAAGAGGGCGACGACCCGGCCTTCGATCTCGTCGCGGATCAGTCGGACCTCCTCAAGGGGGAGTTCGCCCGGGTCGTCCAGGTCCCAGTCGTCCGTGTCAACGCCGGGCAGCTCGAGCGTTGAACAGCCCATCGTCGCGACGAAGTCGGAGTCGGCGAGCGTCGCCTCCGAGACGTGTCGGGGCGTCCGACCCCCGACGTCGAGCCCGACCTCCGCGAGCGCCTCGCGGACGACTTCGTGGATCTCGTCGGCGGGAGCGGTGCCGCCGGTGACGACCTCGACCGAGTCGGCGAGGCCGCGTTCCGCGACCTCGCGCTCGGCGAACGCCGTCGCCATCTGGCTCCGCCCGGCGTTGCGGACGCACATGAACGTCAGGGTGATCGTCGGCTCGGTCTCTTCGCTCCCGTCGTCGGGTCCGTCGGTGGGTTCGGTTCGTGTCATGGGTGTCTAGTGGTCGTGTTCGTTGATAGCGGTTGGCATCGGCGATCATCGATGTATGTCGGTCAGCGAGTCGACTCGGCGATCGCCTCAGGAGTCGGGGTTCGAAGCGACGCGTGAAGCCCGGCTTCGGCGACGTTTCGGCCGTACTCGGCGGTCCGTATCAGGCTGTCGAGGACGGTCGCGAGCGCGTATCCGTCCACGAGGTCGCGGCCGTACAGCTCGCGGTCGAGCTCCCCGGCGGCCTCGACGACCGCCTCGCCGTCGGCGAGAACGGAACACAGTCGATCCGGGTCCCGGTCGTCGAGCGTCGCCGAGAGCGCGTCGCGGACGACGCGGCGGGCGTCGGTCGCGAGGGCGTCGAGATCGTCGGCAACCGCCGCGGGCGGTGCCGCGTCGATCCGGTCGGCGACGCGGCCGATCTTCGCGGCGTGGTCGCCGACCCGCTCCAGCTGTCTCGCGACGGTGTATGCATCGAACGTCGTGAGCCCGTCGCCAACGGCATCGGCGGTGACGTCGACGAGCGACCGGTGGAACTCGCGGGCGACGAGCCCGAACAGCCGGTCGCTCGCGTCGTCGTCCGCGGCGACCCGCCGGCCGGCCTCGCCGTCGGCGGTCACCACCGCCTCGACGGCCGCCTCGTGAGCGGCGAGCGTCACGCTCTCCAGCTGTGCGAGCGTCTGGATCGGCGAGAGGTCCTCGACGTCGAGCATCGTTCGAACGACGACCGCCTCGGTCGTCTCCTCCGCGGTCTCGACGCCGACGAGCCCCGCGACCGCGGCTCGAATCGCCTCGCGGTCCGCCGAGTTCGGGCGCTCAGCGATCCGGACCGCCGTCACGCCCGCGACGTAGGCGGCGGTCACGATCCTCGCGAGTCGCGGCGGGTCGTATCGACCGGCCGGAACGGTTACGCTCCGGTCCCCCTCGGTCGCCGCCGCCTTGGTGACGAGGAGCCGATCGCCACGGGGGTGGAGGCTGACGCGGTCCCCGACGTCGAGCCCGTGTGTTCGGGCCCACGTCTTCGGGAGCGAGACGGTGTAGGTCGTCCCGCCAGTCAACTGCACCTTGCGTTCGTACGGTCCGTCCTCGGTCATCTCAGTAGATCAGCTCGTCGTCGTTCTCGGCCATGTACAGCGCTCGCGCCGCGATGTTGACGGCGTGATCGCCAACGCGTTCGATCTCACGGATCGCGAGTAAGGAGCGGGAGACCTCGTCGAGCGCGGCCGCAAGCTGGTCAGTAGCGTCGTCATCGCCCCCCGTCACGACCCGTTCCCGGTCCGCCTCTAGCAGGTCACGGATCACCGCCTCGCTGGCCCGGCGACACCGGTCATCGAGGTCGTCGTCGCGGGCCGCGATCGCCCGGCAGGCGCTCGGGTCGTCCGTCTCGTAGGCGGCGACCGCGTCGGCGACCATCTCGCCGGCGAGGTCGGCGAGCTCACGGAAATCGACCGCCGGGTGGAGTCCGCCCTCGGCCGCGCCGTATCCGGCGAGGTTCGTCGCGAGGTCGGCGACACGTTCGAGATCGGTGCTGATCTTGAACGACGCCGTCACCAGTCGGAGATCGCCAGCGACCGGTTGCTGGAGCGCGAGGAGTTCGGTACAGTCGTCTTCGACAGCGAGGTATCGCTCGTTTACCTCGTGATCGCCCTCGATCACCTCGCGAGCGAGGTCGTCGTCGCCGGTCTCCGCGGCGTCGATCGCCGCGGCGTACCGTTCTATGACGAGGTCGCTCATGTCGACGACGCTCGCTCGGAGCCCATCGAGTCGCCGCTGGTAGTTCTCGCGGGGCATTATCCGAACTTCCCCGTGATGTAGTCCTCGACGCGCGAATCGTCGGGGTTCTCGAAGATCGTCGCCGTGTCGTCGAACTCCACCAGCTCGCCGCCGGTGAGGAAGACCGCGGTCTTATCCGAGATACGGGCGGCCTGCTGCATGTTGTGGGTGACGATGATCACGGTGTACTCCTCAACGAGCGCGTCGATCAGGTCCTCGATCTTCGAGGCCGCAACCGGGTCGAGTGCCGACGTGGGCTCGTCCATCAGGATCACCTCGGGGTCCGGCGCGATGGCGCGGGCGATACAGAGCCGCTGTTGCTGCCCGCCCGAGAGGTCGAGGCCGGAGGAGTCGAGCTGGTCGTTCACCTCGTCCCAGAGGGCGGCTCCTCGCAAGGCTCGTTCGACATCTTCATCCGTGGCCGATTGGCCTTGCACTTCCAGTCCGTAGGTGACGTTGTCGCGGATGCTCTTCGGGAACGGGTTCGGTTTCTGGAACACCTGACCGACCTTTCGTCGGAGCGCGACGGGATCGACGTCGTCGTCGTACACGTTTTTTCCCTTGAAGATGACATCACCGTCGACTCGACAGACATCCACCTGGTCGTTCATCCGGTTGATACACCGGAGGAACGTCGATTTGCCGCAGCCTGAGGGACCGATGAGAGCGGTCACCTTCTCTTCGGGTATCTCGATGGACACGTCGCGGAGCGCCTGATCCTCCCCGTAGTACACGTCGAGGTCCCGCGTCTCGATGACGGTCCGATCCGGACGGCCGTCGCGGTCGCTCTCGCCAGTCTGTACCTCCGTCATTATCAGTGAGTCGTCTGTTTTTCCTGTTGACATCGTTAGACTCCTGTCTCGTAGCGATTTCGCAGATAGATGGCGACGCCGTTCATGCCGAGCAGCACCACGAGCAGCGTCACGATACCCATGGCGGCTAGCACGTGGAAGTGCTCCTGAAACCGGAACGCCCAGTCGAAGATAGTCACGGTCATGGCCGTGATATCGGAGAAGGGACCCGTCGGGGTGTGCCGAGCGCTAGCGATGGCACCGACCATTAGCAGCGGGGCCGTCTCCCCGAGGGCGCGCGCCAGCGCCAGGATCGTCCCCGTCAGGATGCCGGGCATCGCCGCCGGAAGGACGACACGACGGATGGTCTGCCACTGCGTCGCACCAGTCGCGTACGAGCCGTTTCGGACGCCGTCCGGTACCGCACGCAGCGCCTCCATCGCCGAGACGATGATGATCGGCATCACCAACAGCCCGAGCGCTATCGACCCGACGAGGATGATGCGACCCAGATCCGGCGGGCCGTTGACTAACAGTCCGAGACAGACCAATCCGTACACGACGGAGGGGACGCCAGCGAGGTTCGCGAGGTTCGCCTCGATGAGTCTGACGAATCGGCTGTCGGGCGCGTACTCCTCGAGATAGATCGCGGCACCGACACCGATGAAGAACGCGAAGAGGGCGGTCAGCGCGACCAGCATGATGGATCCGACCATGGCGGCGAACAGCCCCGCACGTTCCGGATTCACCGATCCGGTGCTCGTCAGGAAGTGGACGACGCCGACATCGAATTCGACGATGCCGCGGTACGACTCCCAGAGCACGTCACCGATGAGAAACGCCAGCGCGACGAGCCCGATGACCGACGAAAGGAAACACAGCGCCAGGAAGGCGCGGTTCTTGCGGTGCTCCCACGTCAGGTCGACGCCGTCGAACAGCTCGTCCATGGACGGCGTGCTCATTGGTACTCCTCCCGGTAGCGTTGTTTGAGCCGGTCGTTGAGCAGGTTCATTGCGAGCGTCATCAAGAACAGTGCCAGTCCGACCGCGAAGAGGCTCTGGTACCGAATACTCCCGATGACGGCCTCGCCGCGGGTCGCGTCGACCATGTACGCAGTCATGGTCTGAATCTCAGTGAACGGGTTAAGCGTGATCTGCGCGGTGAAGCCGGCTGCGAGAACTACCGCCATCGTCTCGCCGATCGCCCGTGAGATAGCGAGAATGTAGGCGGCGAAGATGCCGGAAACGGACGCCGGAAGCACGATCTGCGTCGACACGTCGAACTTCGTCGCTCCGAGCGCGTACGCGCCGTTACGGAGGTCGTCCGGCACCGAGTTCATCGCGTCCTCGCTGATCGAAGCGACGATCGGGATGGTCATGATACCGACGACGATGGCCCCGGCCGCCGCGTTGGCCGACCGAGTCTGGTAGCCGAGCAGCTCGGCCAGCGGTTGGAGCAGCCACGGCGTAATGAACGAGATAGCGAAGAACCCGTACACGATGGTCGGGACGCCGGCGAGGACCTCGAGTCCCGGCTTGAGATAGGCTCGGACCTCGGGGCTGGCGTACTCAGAGAGGTACAGCGCGGTTAACGTCCCGATAGGAATGGAAACGAAGGCCGCACCGACCGTAACGATGAGCGTCCCCCATACGAGCGGACCGATCCAGTAGCCGGGGTTGATCGAGTGGGTCGGGTCCCATCGCTCGCCGCCAAAAAAGAACTCCGTGAACGTGATACGCTGTGTGACACCGCCTTCGGCGAACAGCGAGACGATCATCCCGGTGAATCTGCGGTCGAAAAAGAAGTGTGTCGCCTCGTTGAACAGCACCCAGAAGATACCGAGGGTCGTGAGGATAGTGACCGAGATGCAAACGAAGAGGACGCCGCGGACGACGCTATTGCGTCGCTGGTCGGCCTCAATACGACCGTCCGCGGCGGTGATTTCGAGGTCTGTATCTGAACTCATTAGCTGCCCTCAGAGCAGTTCGTCCAGTTTCTCGTGGTTCTCGTCGAGTGTCGCGTCGGGCGCACCGAAGAAGCCGACGTCCAGTGCGACGTCTTGGACGTTGTCGAAGTAGAACCGGGCGAAGTCGACGATGACCTCCCGCTCGAACGCATCGTTGTTGTAGAACGTGAACAGCGGCCGTGTCAGCGGCGTGTAGTCACCGGCGTTGATGTTCTCGACGGTCGGCGCGAACGCCTCGCTCTCGCCGCGGTCTTGGACGGGAGCTGCGTTAACACGGTCCTGATTCTCCTGCCAGTAGCTCCAGCCACCGAAGCCGATGGCGAACTGATTCTGTGCGACACCGTCGACGATGGCGATGGTCTCCTGACGCATCGTGATGTCGTCCTGTCGGACCCGAGCAGGCTCACCGTTGATCACCTCGGTGAAGAAGTCGAACGTACCGGAGTCGGTGTCCCGGCTCCAGACGTCGATATCCTCATCGGGCCACTCCGAGCGAACATCACTCCAGGTCTCGACGTCGGATTCGAAGTCGTAAATCTGCTGGAGTTCGTCGGCGGTAATGTAGTCAACCCAGTCGTTTTCAGGGTGAAGATACACCGTGAGACCGTCTTGACCGACCGTGAAACGAGTGAAGTCGATGTCGTTGTCGGCGGCACGACTTCGTTCCTCCTCGGAGATGTCGCGGCTCGCGTTCTGGATGTCGGTGTCACCCTGAGTGAACTCCTCGAACCCCGCGCCGGTTCCTGGTCCGCGGACGTTGACGCGGACGTCGTCGTCACGCGAGTCCTCGAACGCTTCGCCGACGGCATCAGTAAGTGGCCGCACCGTGTTCGAACCAGAGGCTTCGATGGTGAGGTCCGCCCCGTCGTCGTCAGAGCAGCCCGCGACTGCCAGCGCCCCGACGCCCGCGAGCGTCGCAAGCGATTTCCGCCGTGTGATTCCCGATCCGTTCGCGTTCTGGCTGGGTGCCATCACCGAACTGAAGGCCGGATTCGGTTAAGTAGTATGCTATGTGATATATAATACGGTCATGGGAAGCAAGTAGCCGTGAGTACCGCAATTATCGCGACGTAGTGGTATATAGAAATATGTAGTAATTAGCAAAGATTCGATACGATCGCCGGTAGAACCGTTCTCGGGGAGGGTACTTAGCCGACCGGACCGCTCACGGGTCCGCCGGAATCGACCCGGCGTGTCGGAGGTCGTCGTCGACCGATCGGTCGCCGGGTCGCGGTCGACCCGTTCGAGAGAGCTATCTACCGTTCACGGCTACGGAGAACCTATTTATCGGCACCGTCCGATCCGGATCCATGGGGATCGGTAACGGACGGGTTCGGTTCACGGCGGGAGAGACGAACCGTGGGGAGCCGTCGACATGACCGAGACGTCGACCGCGGACGTCGCCTCATACCGGGGTGAAGCGACCCCGGAAACGCTTCGGGAGATCGCGCGCTACTTCCTCTACATCGGGATCGTCGGCTTCGGCGGTCCACTCGTCCACATCGCAATGATGGAGGACGATCTCGTCGACGACGACCCCGACGATCCGGCGTCGGACGGCTGGACCGACCAGTCGACGTTCATGGAGGGCCTCGCCATCTGTAACACCCTGCCGGGCCCCGCCTCGACGCAGCTCGGCATCTTCCTGGGCTGGGTCCGCGGCGGGAACCTCGGCGCGGTCGTCGCCGGCGGCGCGTTCATGCTTCCGACGTTCCTGCTCGTCGTCCTCTTCTCGTGGATCTACTTCGCGTTTCAGGCCGTTCCCTCCGTTGAGGCGTTCTTTTACGGGATCAACCCAGTCGTCATCGGGCTCATCGTCGGCGCGGCGTGGTCGATGGGGCAGTCCGCGCTCGCGGAGGGTCGGACCGACCTCGAGTTCGACGTGCGCGGGAGCACCTGGCAGGTCGACGTCCTGCTCGTCGTGTTACTGGTCGCGACGGTTCTCGTCACGGCGGTCGTGAACCCGAACCCGGTCGTCGCCTTCGTCGTCGCCGGACTGATCGCCGTGGCGCTCTACCGATCGGCGTGGGTGCGAGCGAACCTCCGGGCGGTGAGCATCGGTGTGGTCGTCGGGAGCGTCGCTGCTGTCGGCTACGCGTTCCGCGACCGGGTCCTCGACCTGCTCGGGCCGAGCGCGCGCAGCGCGTTGGAGGCCTCGCCGATCTGGGGGCTGCTGCTCCTCCTCTGGTCGAACACGTGGGTGCAGCTGTTCGCGTTCATGCTCTACACGGGGTCGTTTATTTACGGCGGCGGGCTCGTACTCATTCCGTTCATCGAGAAGTACGTCGTCAACGAGTTCGCGTGGATGACCGCCCGCGAGTTCGTCGACGGGGTCGCGATCGGACAGCTCTCTCCCGGGCCGGTCGTGATGACCACCGCGTTCGTCGGCTACAAGGTGCTGTTAGACGCCTCTGGCGGACTGCTGGTGGTCGCCGTTCTCGGCGCGCTCGTCGCGACGATCGGCGCGTTCGGCCCGTCGTTCGTCTTCATTATGGGGTTTTTCCCGTACTTCGCGAAAGTCCGCGAGAACGACGTGATCCAGACGGCGCTGACGGGCGTCAACGCTGCCGTCGTCGGGGCGATTCTCGGGGCGACGGTCACGCTCGCGCGTGAGTCGTTCGTCGTCGATGGGATTCTCGATCCGCTCACCGTCGTCCTGGCGCTCGCCACGTTCGTCCTCTTCCACCGCGGCGTCGACGCGGTGTACTTGATCTTCGGTGGAGGTGGGATCGGTATGGCGGCGTTCTTCGTGTTGTGAGCGCCGCCGACCGTTCCCGCCTTCGACTCGGTCACCGTCCCGAGGAGCTCGTAGCGTGTCGCTCGTCCGGCTTCTCGGCCGATCAGCAGACGTCCGCCGGTCAGCAGACGTCGGCCAGTCAGAAGACGTCCCATCGGTCGGCGATGACGCCGTCGACGCCCGTCGCCCGAAGCTGCCGGATCTCCGTCGCGGTCTCACCGCTCCACGCGTTCACGACGAGTCCGCGGTCGTGGGCGGTCGTGACGAGTTCGACGTCAGTGTCCGCCGTCTCGTCGCTCGTCTCGTCCACCGTCTCGTCGCTCCCCCCGTCCGTCGCGTCGGAGTCGAGGATCAGCGCCTTCCACGGGTGAACGGCGACCGCGTCCACGGCGTCCGCGAGGTCGAGCGCGTCACGGGGACGCTCGCTACACACGACGGCGAGGGGGGCGTCAGGGTCGGCGGCTCGGATCTCGCGGAGTATCGGTTCGTGGAACGACGAGTAGAAGACGTCGACATCGGCTGCCGCACATTTCGCGACGACCGCCGACGCGACCCGGGACGTCTCGGACTCGGACGACTTGATCTCGACGTCCAGCGCGGGCGGGTCGGGGAGCGCGGCCATCGCGTCGAGCAGGTCGTCGAGCGTGGGGATCGGCTCGCCGGACCCGAACACGTCGAGGTTGCGGATCGTCGCGAACGGCGTCTCGTCGACCCGACCGCTTCCGGCCGTGACGCGGTCGAGCGTCTCGTCGTGGAACACGACGAGCTCCCCGCTCGCACACGCTCGCACGTCGACCTCGACCGCGTCGACGTGTGGCGCGGCCGCCTCGACTGCGGCAACCGTGTTCTCCGGGTACTGCCCACAACACCCCCGATGGCCGAGCCGGAACACGCCTCCGGGGGGCGTGTCCAGGAGGAACGAGGGGATGGAGAGACGGGAGCGGTCACGGTCGGGTGCGAGCGGCACGGTCACTCCCCGTGGTCGGCCCGGATCCGGGCCGCGTGGTCGGCCGACTCGGCGAGCTCCCACCGCACTCGCTCGGCGTCGCCGTACGCGAGCGCCTCTTTCAACTCGTCCCGGAGGATCCCCGTCCCGAACCCGAGGGTGGTCCCGTCGGCGTCGCCGAGCTCGTAACACGCGTACCGGTTCGGCGCGCTCCGAACCGTCTCCCGGTCCAGCTCGCGCCACGGCTTCGCGAGGCTCATCGATACGCGTCGATCCCCCGATCCGGCCCGGCCACGATCTCGAAGCTCCCCTCGCTCCAGCCGTCCTCGACGAAGACGAACACGCGACCGCCGGCGACCTCAGGGTCCGCGATCACCTCGTTGCGCTCGCCGGTCCGCCCGACGACGACGCCCGGGAACACCTCGTCGGTCTCGCCGTTCTCCACCATGACGCGGCCGACGCCGGAGTCCTCTAAGATCGCCTCGTCCGTCTTGTAATCGTTCACGTACGTCATCACGCCCTCCGTCTCGGTCGGGTCCGTGACGAGGACGTGCGTCTCCTTGCCCGGGCCGGCGGTTATCGACCCCTCGACCGGCTCCGGGACGCCGCGGTACAGCGTCGTTCGGCCGTCGAGATACTCGACGACGACACCCTCCTCGCGGAGGTCGACCCCGATCGACGTCGGCGGGACGTCGCCGCGTGACGGTGCTGACATGCGGATCCGTCCGCTCGCCTCCGTGAAAAGGGCCGCGTTCGTCCGAGGAGGAACGACGGGCTCGCATCGGAACTGGGAGCGTATCACGCGACCGAGAGACTCGCCGCGATCGCTAACCCTTTGCGCACGCTCGTCCGCGGTGAAGGCATGGAGGGACGAGCAGCCGCGCTCGGCGCGGGCACCGTGTTGAACGCGCTCGCGACCGGGAGCGGCGCGGCGTTCGGGATCGACGTCGAGACCCGCGCGACCGTCGAGCTCGACCCCGACCGGGACGGGGTCGCGGGGACGATCACCGAGGCCCCGGACGCCGACACGGCGCTGATCGAGCGCTGCGTCGAGATCGCCGTCGATCGCTGGGGGAACGGCGAGGGCGGCACCGTCCGCACCGACAGCGATGTCCCGCTCGCCGCGGGGTTGAAAAGCTCTAGTGCGGCCGCCAACGCGACCGTCCTCGCGACCTGTGCGGCGCTCGGGCTGACCGTCGGCGATGAGGGCGACACCGTCGGCGACGAGGGCGGCTCCGGTGGAGCGGGCGCGGGCAGGAATACGGGCGCGAGCGACGACCCGGACGTGACGCGGCTCGACGCCTGTCGACTCGGCGTCCGCGCTGCTCGCGACACCGGGGTCACCGTCACCGGCGCGTTTGACGACGCGACCGCCTCGATGCTCGGCGGTGTCTGTCTCACCGACAACGACGAGGACCGACTCCGATCGCGGGAGTCGATCGACTGGGACGTGCTTGTCTGGACACCACCGGAGCGCGCGTTCAGCGCGGACGCCGATGTCGACCGCTGTGGCGACGTCGCGTCGATGGCCGAGCTCGTCGACGACCTCGCCACCGCCGGCCGATACACGGAGGCGATGAGCGTCAACGGGCTCGCCTTCTCGGCCGCGCTGGACTTCGACACCGATCCCACCGTGGAGGCGATGCCGCTCGCGTCCGGCGTCTCGTTGTCAGGGACCGGCCCGAGCGTCGTCGCCGTCGCGACGCCGGGGGACCCTGACGCCGACCTCGACGCGCTCGCGGACCGCTGGGGAGAGCGGCCCGGCACGCTGCGACGAACGACGACCCGAAACGACGGCGCGACCATTACTGAGACCACCAATGAGCACTGACACACCCAACCCTGAAGAGATGACTCTCGACGAGCTCCGCCAAGAGATAGAGGACATCGACCGCGAGATCGTCGAACTGATCGCCCGCCGAACCTACGTCGCCGACACGGTGGCTGCCGTTAAGGAAGAGCGTGACCTCCCGACTACCGACGAGGGCCAAGAGGAACGCGTGATGGAACGTGCCGGGGCGAACGCCGAGCGGTTCGATGTCGACGCGAACCTCGTGAAAGCGATCTTCCGGCTACTGATCGAATTGAACAAGGTGGAGCAACGAGAGAGCCGGTAGCTCGATCGAGACGGCGCCACGCTTCGTCGGACGTTTCGCTCCACTCCCCGGCGAGCGCCTCCGCACGCTCGGAAGCCTCCCGATTGGCGGCTGCTAGCTCGTCGTCGTCCGGCCGGTCAAACTCCACCTCAACGACAGCGACGGTTACGCGCTTGTTCGCGTACTCGGTGCCGAGATACACTCGGCCCCGGTCGTCCGTCTCGTTCGTTTTGAGGTCCGTTACGTCGACCTTCATCCGGGAACGGTGCGAATCCACCGCGTATAGTGTTACCCAGTATTACCCATGGATTCCCGTAGAAGGGACAGGAGATAGTATGTATTTCAGCGACCTAAACGACGTGATGCATCGAGAGAACCGTTACCGTCTCGCGATCGGAGATGGTGTCGAGCGCCGTCCCGACATCCCTCTACCGAGTGCTCACAGGCCGACGGTCACTTCGCGGTCGGCGTCACGTCGCCGACGGCGTCCATGACCTGTAGCGCGGCGCTGGCGGCGAGGCCGCGAGCGACCTCGTCAGCGTCGGCGTCGGCGATCCCGGCCTCCAGCTCGTCGCTGTCGGGGGCGAACCCGGCGGAAACGGGATGACCGGCGGGCGGGTTGACGGCGACAGTCGCCTGGGGGCCGTCGGCCCCGACCGAGAGCTCCGAACCGACGGCGTAGCTGTCCGGGAGGTACGATTCGGTGCGCGAGACGATCCCGGCGACCGTCCGCCTGAGACGCCGTTCCTGTTCCGGGGAGAGGTCGACGGGCGCGGGCTCGCCCGCGTTCGTTACGCCCGGCGGCCCGGCATACGGGTTATTGCCGTTCATCGAAGACACGTGCCGTACGCGGAGCCGATTCAAAAAGGCGTCGGCGATGACAGTGCTGCGAGCCGGTTCAGAGGATGGGCTCCGACCGACCGTAGGCCGCGATCGTCACCGCGGTCGTGTAGCGGTCGGGCGTCGCCGGCGCGGCCTCGACGTGGACCGAGCGGTCGGTGAGCTCCCACTCGCGCAGGTCCGCACCCGCGTCCAGTCCCGCGTGGATCCGATCGCGAACGTCGTCGGTGTCCTCGCCGGTGACTTCATAGAAGAGCCCGGGGCCCGGACCGGTCGCCCAGCCGAGTCCGGCGGCGACGCCGGGACGGCGGCGCGGCGCACGCTTGTTAGCGGCGTCTTCTGCCCCCGAACGCCCGCCCTCTCGGAAATCGACTTCGTCGCTCGGGCCGACCGTCCGGCGCGCCTCGACGACGGTGAGTCGGTTGCCCGCGGGGCCGAGGTCGGGAGCCCGCTCGACCCGCGTGACCGTGGCGTCCGCCGGGACGACGGAGGAGACCGCGACGAGGTTGTAGTTGTGGAGGTTCGCGTCCGCGAGCGCGGAGTCGTAGGAGGCCATCGCCGTGTCGGCGACACCGACGCCGCCAGCGACGTGGATCGTGTTCATTAGCGGAGTTCGACGACGTTCGTGGTAAGGGGTTACGGATCGGCTGAGAGGGCCAGCGGTGGCGAACGGGCGCGCTCGGCGGACCGCTCAGTACTGGTAATTGATGACGCGCTCGTCGGTGTTTTCCGCGTCTTGGAGCTTCTCGCGCGCCTGCTCGAAGTCGGCCTGAACGACCTCGGTCCGCCCGTCACGGATGGCGAACATCCCCGCTTCCGTCGCGAGCGAGGCGATATCCGCGCCGCTGTATCCCTCGAGCTCGCGGGCAACGACACCGACGTCGACGTCGTCGGCGACGTTCATGTCGCGGGTGTGGATCTCGAGGATACGTTCGCGGCCTTCGGGACCGGGCTCGGGAACCTCGATGAGGCGGTCGAAGCGGCCGGGCCGGAGGATCGCTTCGTCGAGCATATCGAAGCGGTTCGTGGCCGCCATGATGCGGATCTCGCCGCGCTCGTCGAACCCGTCCATCTCGCTGAGCAGCTGCATCATCGTCCGCTGGACCTCGGCGTCGCCGGAGGTCTTCGAGTCGGTCCGTTTCGAGGCGACGGCGTCGATCTCGTCGATGAATATCACCGCGGGCTCGCGGTCGGCCGCCAGCTCGAACAGGTCACGGACGAGCCGAGCCCCCTCGCCGATGAACTTCCGAACGAGCTCGGAGCCGGCCATCTTGATGAACGTCGCGTCCGACTCGTTGGCGACCGCTTTCGCCAGCATCGTCTTCCCCGTCCCCGGCGGGCCGTGGAGCAGCACGCCGCTCGGGGGATCGACACCGACCGTCTCGAACTGCTCCGGGTTCTCGAGCGGGTCCTCGACCGCCTCGCGGACCTCACGGATCTGATCGTCGATGCCACCGATGTCGTCGTAGGTGACGTCCGGCGACGCCGTGACCTCCATCGCCTGTGCGCGTGAATCCGTCTCGTCGTCGAGCACCTGCTGGACCGCGAACGAGTCGTTGATCGCGACGCGGTCGCCGGGACGGAGGTCGGCATTCAGACGGGTCGCCGTCTGTGTCAACACTTCCTGGTTGTTTCCGTGCTGTTTGATGACGACCCCGTCTTCGGTGATCTCTTCGACCGAGGCGATGTACAGCGAGGACGTCTTCAGCACTTCGTTCTCGCGTTTCAGCTCGTCGACGTCGGATTTTAGCTCGCCGCGCCGCCCGCGGGCGTCGTCGAGCCGGTCGGCCAGCTCGTCGTTCATCCGGACGATGCGGCGGTAGTGTTGCCGTATCGCCTCCAGCCGCTCCGCCTCGCTCATCTCCGGATCGAGTTCCAGACGAGGGCGATCGGGGAGTGAAGGACTATGAGACATTCGTTACCCGTCGTACGGCGTGCCCGTAAATGTGCCTTTGGGTCACGGCGGTTCGACGGCCGCAGAGCAGCGGCGCTCGATGGGCTCCACCGAGAGTATCACAGTTGATAAATTACCCGGTGGGTTTTATGCCGACGAACGGGAAATCGACACGTATGAGTCGACGAAACGCAACCGCTCGCGGGCCGAAACCGGTCGCCGCGAGTAGCCAACCGACCGCGACCAAGGGGTCATGACCGACCCTCAGTTGACCGCGGACGAGCCCTCCCCAACGGTCCTCGCCGTCGACGACGAACCCGACCTGGCGGAGCTGTATCGGGTGTATCTCGATGATGCCTACGACGTCCGCGTCGCGACCGGCGGCGAAGAAGCGCTCTCGATGATGGACGACACCGTCGACGTCGTGTTGCTCGACCGACGGATGCCGAAGATGTCGGGTCACGAGGTGCTCGACGCGATCCGCGAGGAGGGGTACGACGCGCGGGTCGCCATGCTGACCGCGGTCGAACCCGACGTCGACATCGTCGACATGCCGTTCGACGACTACAAAACGAAGCCGGTCACCCGCGAGGATCTCGTCGCGCTCGTCGAAGTGCTGCTCCATCGGGCGGCGTTCGACGAACGGAGCCAGCGGTTCTTCGCGCTCGCCTCGAAGAAGGCGGCGCTCGAAGCCTCCGGGATGACCGGAACGGAAGAGTACGAGGAGTTGATGGACCGGATCCGTTCGGTCCGTTCGGAGGTCGACGAGACGCTCGATCACCTCTCGGCGGAGGACGCGTTCGTCGAGATCACTAGCCACGCACCCTAGATCGAGGGGGTCGGGTGGAGTTATTCGATCCGTAGGTCACCGCCGGCAGCGCCGTCGCCGCCGTGCTCGTCCCACTCCAGCTCGAACTCGATGCTGAGCTCGCCGGGCCCGTCGGCGGGGCCCTCCCGTTCCGCTTTCACCTCGAACGTCGGTCGCGACGGCGGGTCCATCGTCACCGATTGGTCGCCGGCGGCGAGCGTGATACTCTCGCCGGCCTCCAGTGCGTCCGCGACGGTTCGGAGGTACGAGGCGATCTCCGCGCGAGTCCGACCGCTTTCCGACTCGAAGAGGACTTCTTCAGGCATGCCCGGGAGAACGCGCTGTGGGCATATAAACCCGCTCGGGCACGCCCCCTGATCGGGAGCCGGCCGAACAAGCGGCTCGGACGGGCGAGCAAGCGGCTCGGACGGCCGGTTCAAACGGACGGACCGAGCCGCCGTTATCGGAACCCGTCTTCGAACACGAACGTCCCGTCGCGCTGGACGACCTCGCCGTCGACCTCGATAGTGGAGTCCTCGCTCATGTCGACGATCATGTCGACGTGTTCGGCGGACTCGTTGGTCTCGTTCCCCTCGCCGACCGTTTCGGGGTACGCGGAGCCGACGGCCATGTGGACGGTGTCGCCCATCTTCTCGTCGAACAGCATGTTGTACGTGAACCGGTCGATCTGACGGTTCATCCCGATCCCGAGCTCCCCGAGATAGCGCGACCCCTCGTCGGTGTCGAGGATCCCGGTGAGGAGCTCCTCGTTGCGCTCGGCCGAATGTGAGACGACTCGCCCGTCTTCGAATCGAAGGCGGACGCCGTCGATCTCGCGGCCGTACCGGTACAGCGGGAGGTCGAAGTGGACCTCGCCCTGGACGCTGTCGCGGACCGGGGCAGTGAACACCTCGCCGCCAGGGAGGTTCGCCTCGCCGTGGTCGTTGAGCGCCTCGTTGCCGGCGATCCGCATCGTAACGTCGGTTTCGTCGCCCGACCGGATCCGGACCTCGTCGGCGTCGTTCAGGATATCGACCAGTTCGGCTTGGAACTCCCGTTGTGCGTCCCAGTCGAGCGAGACCGCGTCCCAGACGAAGTTCTCGTAGGCCTCGGTGCTCATCCCGGCGAGCTGGGCTTGCGCCGGTGTCGGGTACCCCGTGAGACACCACGTCTTCGAGAGCCGCTCGCGTTTCACGTCCTGCATCGCCCGGTTGTACGCGGCGTTCGTCTCCGGCGCGACGTCAGCGTCCTCGGTGACGTTCGCGCCCCCACGGGCGATGACGAACACGTCGGTCTCCTCGTACAGCGCGCGCCGGTGGACCGGCTCCTCGAACCCGTCGGCGGCGCGTTTGAACGCCCGATCGGCCCGTTTCGAGTAGTTCAGATACACCGGGTTCGCCCCTCGGTCGCCACAGACCTCGTGGAGGGCGACAGCGAGGTCCTCGGCCTCCGTCGGCAGCTGGATGACGACGTCGTCGCCCGACTCGATCCCGGTCGAGTGGTCCGCGATGATCTCGGCGTGTTCACGTACGCGTGCGTCCATGTCCCGTTCGTCTCGCCCCGACGGATTACCGTTTTCCTTTCCGCGTCCCGAGACGGCGGGGAGCGGCCTACGGCAGACAGGAGCGGCCTACGGCAGATGGACACGGCCTACGGCAGACGGATACGGCCTACGGCAGATGGATACGCCGTGCGGGGTAGCGACCGTGTGCGGCAACGAAACCGTACACAACGGGTTTGACCCCGCCCCGCGTAGACGGACCATGGCCCGGATCGCGTTCCGGCTCGTCGCGGCGACGGTCGGCGTCTCCCTTCTCGTCGGCTACCTGCTCGCGGCGCTGCTCGTCGTCGAGGGGTTCCGCGTCCTCTGGTCGCTCGTGCCGGGGCTCCTCGAACTCGCCGCCCTCCTCGTCGTCGCGACCGTCCTGTCGACGTATCTCAGCTACCGGTTCGGGACCACCCGGCTCGTCACGGCTATCGAGTCCGACAGCGTCCCCCGTGCTCAAGCCCCGGGGCTCCACCGGCGACTCGACGAGCTCGTCGCCCGGATGGACGTCGCGCGGCCGACGCTGTACGTCGCGGACCTCCACACGCCGAACGCGTTCGCGGTCGGCGGGGACGACGGCGGCGCGCTCGTGATGGACCGCTCGCTGTTCCGGCTCCTTTCCGCACCGGAGATCGAGGCGATCCTCGCACACGAGCTCGCCCACCTGGAGGCGAAAGACGGGGTCGTTACCGCGGTCGCGGACGGGCTCGCTCGGACGCTCGTCGGGGTCGCGACGCTGTCGGCGGTCCCAGCGCTGTTAGTGCTCTCCGGACTGGCAGCGGGGTCGGCGTGGATCCGGGGGCGACCCGGCGATCGGTCGGGCGTGTTCTCGCGGCTCCGCCGCGGCCTCGTGGCGGGGCTGATCGGCGGCTTCGTGCTCGTGACGCTGCTCGTTCGAACGCGTTCACGGAACCGGGAGTTCGCGGCCGACGACCGCGCCGCCGAGGTGACCGGGAACCCGCTCGCGCTGGCGCGTGCGCTCCGTCGGATCGAGCGGGCGACCGAGCCCGCGTGGCCGTTCGCGCCGCTGTCGACGCACCGCGAGACGGACGAGGCGATCGAGCGGTGGCTCTCCATGCACCCGTCGGTGGACGAGCGAGTCGAGCGGCTCCGGCGGCGGGCCGAGGCAGCGCGTCTGGGACCGGTCCGAGAGGGATCGACCGGTACGCCAGTCCGGTGAGCGCCCGAGACGCAGATCGGGAGGGAAGCGGTGGGGGAATGCGAGGCCGCTACGCGGGCGTTTATGCCCCTGGCGTCGGATCGTGGGTTCAAGAATGAGCGAGGCCGTAGACACCGACGACGTGCTCGAAGCGCTCGCGAGCCTCCCGACGCTCGCGCATCCGACCGCCTCCCCGGACGGCGACGAGGTCGCGGCGTACTACGACGTCACCGGACGCAACGAGCTCCACGTGCTCGACGCGGACTCGGGTGAGCGGACGCAGTGGAGCGACGGTGACGTTCCCCGGAACGCCCGCTGGTTCGTGAACTGGAGCGCGGACGGCGAGCGCGTCTTCTTCCACGTCGACGAGGACGGCGACGAACAGAACGACCTCCACGCGATATCGCGCGACGGCGACGTCGAACCCGTCGTCGAGATGGACGGCCAGGTCGTCCTCAACGACGTGGGTGAGGACGGCCGAACCCTGATCCTCGGGTCGAGTCGCGACGGACAGATGAACCTGTACCGGCACGACCTGGATACCGACGAGACGGAGAAGATCACCGAGTACGACCGCGCGACCGGCGGCGCGGTCCTCTCGCCGGACTGCGAGCGGGTCGCCTACACCACGAACGAGCGCGACGACTACGACAACCGCGACGTGTACATCGCCGACGCCGACGGGTCGAACCCGCGGAACCTCGCGCTAGGCGAAGTCGGAGCCGAGTCCGCCCCGGCGGACTGGGGCCCCGACGGGCAACGGCTGCTAGTCGGGGACAACTCGCCGGACCTCGGTCGAGTCGGGGTGTACGACACGGCGTCCGAGTCGGTCGCCTGGCTCGGCGACGACGCGTACGAGGAGTCGCCCACCGCGTTCCTGCCGGACGGGGAGCGCGCCATCGGCACCCGCGCCCGTGACGCGATCACCGTCCCCGTCGTGTACGACCTCGAAACCGGGGAGGCGACGGAGTTCGATCTCCCTGACGGGGTCGCGAGCTTCGGCGGGGCCGGGAGCCCGATCCTCGGCGACGATCGGGTGTTGCTCACACACACCTCGCCGACGACGCGGACGGAGCTCGTGGCGTACGATCTCTCGACACACGAGTACGAGACGCTCGTCGAACCCGAGTACGGCCCGTTCTCTCCCGACGAGTTCGCTGACGCCGAGTACGTCACGTTCGACTCCGACGGCGTGCCCGAAACGCCGCAGGCGGCGATCGAGCACGACCCCTACGAGACGTTCGAGATCGGCGCGTTGCTGTACGACTCCGGTGAGCGGCCCTCGCCGCTCATCGTCAACCCGCACGGGGGACCGCGGGCACGCGACACGAAGCGGTTCGACCTGTACACGCAGGTGCTCGTCTCGCGCGGGTTCTCCGTGCTCAAGATCAACTACCGGGGGTCGACCGGGCGCGGCCGGTCGTTCGTCCGCGAGCTCCACGACGACTGGGGCGGGGCCGAGCAGGGCGACGTCGCCATCGGCGTCGAACACGTGCTCGACGAGTACGACTGGCTCGACGAGGACCGCGTCGTCGTCTTCGGCGGTTCCTACGGCGGCTACTCCGCCTACTGGCAGCTCGTCCAGTACCCCGAGCTGTACGACGCCGGCATCGCGTGGATCGGGGTGACCGACCTCGTCGACATGTTCGAGAACACGATGCCGCACTTCCGGACGGAGCTGCTGGAGACGTACCTCGGCACGCCCGAGGAGAACCCGGATCTGTACGAGGAGCGCTCGCCGGTCACCCACGTCGAGAACGTCGACGCACCCCTCTTTTCGATCCACGGCGTCAACGACCGCCGCGTTCCGGTGTCGCAGGCGCGTATCTTCCGTGACGCGCTCCTCGACGCCGGCTATGAGGAGGGTGAGGACGCCGACTTCGAGTACCGCGAGCTCGGCGAGGAGGGCCACGCCTCCTCCGATCAGGACCAGAAGCTCCGCACGTTCCGGCTGCTCGACGACTTCCTCGCGCGGCGGGTCGGCACCGAACCGGCCGGGGTCGGGGCTGACGACTAACACAGCGCGATCACGGCCGACGACCGAGTCGTCATGGCCGCGATTCGCGCCCGGTTAGTCAGCGAGGGCCTCCGCAGCGACGGGGGCGATCCTGTCGAGCCACAGCCCGTGCTGCCGGGGTGACGGGTGGAGCCCGTCGTCGGCGACCAGCTCCGGCTCGTCGGCGACCCGCCGGGACGGCGCGACGAGGTCCACGAGTCGAGCCCCGCGCGCCGCCGAGGCGTCCTCGACGATCCCGTTGTAGGCGTCGAGCCGGTCGCGGTTGGTGTCGGGGTCGTGCTGCTGTCCGACCGGGGTTAGCGTGTAGTCGGGGATCCTGAGGACGAGTACGCTCTCCGGCCGGTCGCCCGCGTACCCGATAGCGGACGCCAGGAGGGTCTCGAACCGCGGGCGGAACTCCGCGACCGGCCGCCCCTGAAACGCGTCGTTCGCCCGGATACAGAGGGTGACGAGGTCGGGTCCCGGACGCTGGGCGTTCTCGTCGCCCCCGGAAGCGAGCTCGCGTTCGCGCGTCGCTTCGCGGAGATCGTCCGCCGTCCACCCGCGGTCCGCGACGACCGTCGGGTCGTCGAGTGCGTGCCCGTGCGCTTGGAGGCGCTCCGGCAGCCGGGTCGTCCACCGATCATCGCGGCTGACGCCGCTTCCGACGGTGTAGGAGTCGCCGAGCGCGAGAAACGACGCCGAGTCACGGAGCGTACAGCCCGCGAGTCCGGCGGGAGCGCTCCCGGCGAGGGCGACTAGCCCTCCTGCCCGGAGGAAGCGACGGCGGGAGGGGTGTCGCATACGGGCAGTACGTTCCGTGATCGGTGAAGGTCTTTCGCCGCCAACGCTACGGGTTTTTAGCCACGACCGGCAAACGTCCACGCATGCAGACGCACATCGTCCCGGTCGGGTTCGACTACGACCGGATGATCGCCCCGCTCATCCGGGACCAGTTCGACGTCGACCGGGTGATCCTCCTCGAAGGGACGGTCGGCAGCGAGGCCAACGTCGAGTACTCCCGCAACATCGCCCGGAAGCTCGAACAGGACTTCACGAACCTGCTGGGCGCGGAGACGGTTCGCGAGCGACTGCCCGACGTGTACGACTACGACGCCGCCTTCGAACGGGCGTTCGACCTCATCAACGAGGAGCTCGACCGGGAGGGCCCCGACGGGGAGAGCCGGGAGGTGTGGGTGAACGTCTGTTCGATGCCCCGCCCCGTCTCCTTCGCGTTCGCGACCGCGGCCCACTCGGTCATGGTCGAGCGACAGGCGGACCGCGACCGGATCCACACCTACTACACCGCCCCGGAGAAGTACCTCGAAACGGAGCTCGCCGAGGAGCTGCGGGCGAACCGTGACCTCCTACGTGACCTCCAAGGGGACGGCGACATCGACGACGACCGGATCACGGACCGGCTGACGACGACGAGCGACCTGCTGTCGGAGTTCGACGAGCGCGGGACGACCATCGGTGCGAAGCGGATCGGCGACAGCCACGTGATCGAGCTGCCGGTCGCCTCCTTCCAGAACGTCAAACCGTTCGAGGAGCTCGTCCTGTTCACGCTCGGCGAACACGGGGAGTTCGAGTCCGTCTCGGAGC
>LFFM01000742.1_pt1 | contig 22966 bp, 23 predicted proteins | sample 643131 | NCBI WGS metagenome assembly LFFM01 (sample SAMN03777445, study PRJNA286221) | soda lake metagenome | biome: soda lake; feature: Kulunda steppe; material: water; isolation source: sample Tc-Br brine of Tanatar trona crystallizer | place: Russia: Kulunda steppe | collected 2011-07
CTACCCAATGATACGGATTAGTGTCCGTCGTTACCGCTGATCGGCCGGACGGGTTCGCTGATCGGCGGTAATTGATAACACTAATCCGTATGAGTCCGTGTCGAGAGCGTGAAGGGATATCCCCTGATATCGATCCGATGCGAAACGCTGGCGGAGCGTGTCGCCACGTGATTCTCGGCTGGAACGGCGCACGTGACCACCGCCCGGCCGTGTCGGCGTCGAACTCGGACGACACCACTCGTCCCCGTCTGTGTCGGCGTCGAACTCGGACGACGCTACTCGTCCCCGTCTGTGTCGGCTCGCTGCCGTGCGTCTGCCGCGTCCGCCCTGAACGTCTCGATCCGTTCGCTCAGCTTCTTGCCAGCGGCGTATTTGAAATCGTCGGGCATCATCCCGTACTCGATATCGAGTGTGATCATCGTGTCACAGTCATCGACGATCTCGGGGGCCCACTTCCCCTGTGCCAGCTTCGACACCTCGGTGACGATTGCCTCACCGTCTTCGACGTCGATAAACGCCGTTGCGGTGTTCCAGATGTCCGGATTGCTCGTACTCACTTCGTCGAACAGTCCTTCGAGTCGTGACTCTGGGAGCTGTTCGTCGCGAAGTTCGATGACCAGTGCTTCGAGTGCGTCTGCGATCTCCTCGTACCGGTCTGCCTCCTCGCGAAGGGCGGCTGGATCGCTCGAACTGTCCTCAGTCATCGGCCACCTCCAGCCAGTCAGGTTCGGCAAGCATATGCGAAACCGTAGCCGCTTCGACATCCTAAATGTACGCTTCCGCGGTTCGGGCGCGTCCTCTGTCGTGTGTCGATCGGGGAACTCCCGCTACGATCGATCGCCGATTACGTCGGGCACCCACCCTCGAAGCGGGTCGTCGGTCCGGTGCATCCACTCGACGAGGCGCTTGCACATCGCCGATCGCACGTCGCCGTACTCGGGGTGGTCGATCAGGTTCTGGAGCGCTGGGGGATCGCGATCGAGATCGTACAGTTCGTCGATATCGGGACCATTGTAGACGTACTTGTACCGCTTCGTACGCACCATCCGCTGGGTGTAGAGCCCGAACTCCTCGCCGTGGTACTGGGCGAACGTCGAGTCGGGCCGATCGTCGGAGTCGGTGCCCTCGAGTAGCGAGACGAGACTCTGGCTGTGGAACGTCTCCGGAATCGTGATATCGGCCATCTCCAGGAACGTGGGCGCCAGATCGTGCAGGTGGACGGGGGCTTCGCAGACCGATCCCGGTTCGGTGACGCCCGGCCAGCGCACCTGCAGGGGGATGCGGTAGGTGTCGTCGTACATCAGTGGCCCCTTGTTGAACTGGCGATGGCCGCCGACGAAGTCGCCGTGATCGGACGTATGAATCACGGCCGTCTCCTCGGCTACCCCGTACTCCTCGAGTGCATCGAGGATCCGCCCGAACTGATCGTCGATCAGCGTCACGAACCCCCAGTACTTCGCGATCACCGCAGCCCAGGTGTCCCAGTCGAACCCCTCGACACCGCGATAGCGGACGAAGTTCTCTTGGACCTGTGGTTTCCCGTCGAACGTCTCGGTGTAGCTCTCCGGCGGCTCGATCTCGGCGGGGTCGTACATCGAGGCGTACGGCTCCGGCACGACGTAAGGATGGTGTGGCCCATAGAAGTCCGTCCGGTGGAAGAACGGGCCGTCCCGATCGCCGGTCGCGTGCGCCTCGATCGCGTCGATCGTCCGCTCCGTGAGAAAGTACGCGCGAGTATCCTCGACGTCGATCGGGGCCTTCGCGGCGACGAACGTACCCTCGCCGCCGCCGGTGTAGATCGCTTCCTCGAACTCGGTCTCGTCGATCGGCGTCCCACGCCGCTCGCGGTACTCTCGGAACGCGTCGTCGATATCGTCGTGGTGGACGTCGCTCCCGCCGAGATACGAGAACCCGAACTCCTCGGGCGTCTGGTCGCGGCCGACGTGCCACTTCCCGGTGTAGGTGAGCTCGTAGCCGCCCTCGCTCGCTGCCAGTGCCTCCGAAAACGTCGGGATCGTGTTGGGCAGGTTCGCTCGGATCGCGTCGGCCTCGTGGCTGTTGTTTATCATCCCGTGGCCGTGGGGAAACTGCCCGGTCAACAGCGACGCACGGGCGCTCGTACAGATACTGATCGGCGTGGTCGCCTCCTCGAATCGCATCCCATCGCTTGCGAGCCGATCGAACGATGCCGTCTCGACCGGCGGTCCATCGGGTGCACTGCAGTCGTAGCGCTCCTGATCGGTGAGCACGAGCAGGACGTTCGGCGTGTCGACCATCGAGCGTCGTACATCGGCGGGGTACGTAATGGTGGGGTCAGCCGGGGGGCGATCGGATAAATACAGTCGATATATGAACCCCGCTGCTCAGCCCGATCGGGATCGAACGGGTGGCCATGCCAACCGCGTACTGTCTCGCCTGTGACTGGGAGCGAGACGCTGCTGACGACGAAATTACCGACCTCGGCCGATCGATGATCGACCACCACATCGAAACCGGCCACAGCCCGATCGAACAGCGTCCAACGGGCTCGGAGCCGGCGGCGACGGAGACGACCACTCGTGTGCTCTACGACGATCACTCGGATCGGGACCAGGACGATCGAGCCGGCCATCGCCAGTCGACCCGCTGAACGCCCCTGACCGGACCCCGACTCGAACGGTTATTCGAAATCGCCGATCGTCGGCCGGTCGCGATCGCCGGGGAACGCCTCGACGGGAACTTGCAACTGGTCGCCCGTCTCCATGTCTTTGATCGTCACCTCATTGTTTGCCAGGTCCTGCTCGCCGACGATGACGACCGTCTCGGCGTTGATCGAGTCGGCGTAATCGAGTTGTCCACCGAACGATCGACCCGCGACATCCGTCTCGACGACATGGCCTTGCTGGCGCAGCTCCCGGGTGATTCGGGCAGCCGTCGATCGGGTGTCGCCGACCTGGAGGACGTAGTAGTCGGTCTGAAGCGTCTCGTCGGGCCAGACGCCGGCGCGCTGGAGGAGCAAAGAGAGGGTGGCAAGGCCCGGTGCGACGCCGACTGCGGGCGTCGGCTGGCCGCCAACGCCCTCGATGAGGTCGTCGTAGCGGCCGCCGCCGAAAATCGATCGGGAGACCTCGCCCGTCGAATCGAAGCACTCGAAGACGACGCCGGTGTAGTAGTCCAGCCCGCGGGCGGTCTCCAGCGAGATCGTACAGTGGTCGCGTGCCCCGAAGTCCTCGGCAGCCGCGAGGACGTTCTGGAGGTTCTCGACGGCCGCAGTGACGCGATCAGTGTCGGCGAACGCCTCGACGGCGTCGAGGTCGCCGCTTGCGATCAGGTCGTCGAACTCGGCAGCCTGATCGTCGTTCAGGCCAGCCTCAACGAGCAGGTCGTGGTACTCCGCTTGCGAGATCTTCTGGGACTTATCAACCGCTCGAATCGCCTCGTCGATGTTCACGTCGGCGTCGTACGTTTCGAGGACGCCACCCAGAATATCCCGGTGGGAGATGCGAAACTCGAAGTGCTCCTGGGTCAGCCCCAGTTCGGTCAGGGCGTCGGCTGCCCACGCGAGGATCTCGGCGTCGGCTTCGGGCTCCGACGAGCCGAAGATATCGACGTTCGTCTGGTAGAACTCGCGCTGACGGCCCTGCTGGACCTGTTCGTAGCGCCAGAACGGCCGCGTCGAGACCCACTTGATCGGCTTCGAGAGCTCCTGTTGTTTGGCGACGACCATCCGCGCGACGGTCGGCGTCAGCTCCGGCGTCAGCGTGACGTGGCGGCCACCCTGATCTTCGAAGGCGTACAACTCGTCGACGATGTCGTCGCCGCTCTTATCCGTCCAGAGTTCGGCGCGTTCGAGCGCCGGCGTTCCGATCTCGCGAAAGCCGTACCTGCGGGCGGTTCCCTCCAGGATGTCGATGGTTTCCCGTCGCGCGCCCATCTCGCCGGGGTAGAAGTCTCGAAATCCTTTGATTCGGTCGTACATGACTGGGCGTTCGCCCACGGCGAACTTCTATCCTTCCTTTGGCCCCGAATGGCCTCATCCCGACCCGATCGCCGCTCAGGAACTGCCAAACGCGTCAGTTGGGACCCGTGTGACCGTCGCGGAGCCGACCAGGTCGCCGTCGGTCGCGACCGACTCGCTGTCACAGAGGGCGTCGATCGCGGCACCATCTCCCGGGCGGACGTCCACGGTGGGGTCGCCGAACGTGATCGCGTCTACAGTCGGTTCTCGATCGGACGTCGTCGTCGCAGTCGCCTCCTCGGCCGCGTCTTTCAGATTTCCAAGCAGGTCAGCGAGACTCGCCTCGGCGTCGGCGCTGTTTTCGGCAGCATCGTGTCTTCCGCCGCCGGCGACGAGTTCCGCCGGCGACTCGGCGTCGGCTGTTTCCAGAATCGCGTCCGGATCGGGTTCGACCTCCGCGAAAACCTCCTCGACGTGCGTGGGCTCGGTCATACACCACCGCTCCCATGACCGATGGTTTTGTTATGGCGAGACTATCGTGAGCAGAAGACTGTAATGAGTCCGTTACTCTTCGCGTCCGGATGACGAACGCGGCCGCGAGGGGACCTCAGCGAACGTCCGTCACGTACGTCTGGTCGTGTTCCGGAAAGAGATCGCTGACCTGTGCCGCCCCGTCCTCGGCGGCGATAATCGATCGCAACTCGGCCTCGTAGTCGGCTCGATCGATCGCCTCGCTTGGGCCGACTGTCACCTCCAGGCGGTCCTCGACGAGCCGATCGACGGCCGCCCGGCCGAATCCGGATAGCGGAGCGATGTAGTCGACCTCGTGGCGATCCTCGAGACTCTGGGCCTGTGCCCGCGAGACCGTCGGCACGCGGTCGTCGCGTCGGGTCCCGTCGGCGATCGCGTCGAACTCCAGTTGGGCCAGCCGTTCGAGGGCGTGCTGGTGGACCTGCTGGATCCCGTTGCGGGGGAACCCGTCCTCGCGGATCCGTGCGACCGCCTCGTCGGCGACCGCCCGATCGAGTTCGAGCCCCAGGAAGGGAAAGCCGACGCGATCGGCCGTGGTCCGGGCGTGGTGCCAGTCCTCGGTGATCCCGAAGTGACCGGTCACGAGCGTTACGTCGTAGAACTCGTCGAGGAGAAGCGCCGCGAGCGTCGAATCTTTACCCCCGCTGTAGAGCAATCCGAGCTCCATCACCGGCGTTTGATGTCGAAGCTGTTCGAGTCCGGCTTGAGTTCCTGGAGCAGCTGTTTCATCTTCTGGTCGTCGATTTTCCCCTGAATGCGCCCGGACTTGGCCAGGCTGACGACCTGTCGTTCGACCTGCTCGCCGAACTGGGGTTTGCTCATCTTGACCGTGTTGAGCCGTTTGCGGGCGTCGTCGGTGAGATGCTGTCGCAACACTACCTTCTTCTGGGCCTCGGCCTGCTGTTTTGCAGCCTCCTGGGCGTCGCCGCCCTGCTGGCCACCGGCCTGGTCCTGTAGTTGCTCCAGTTTCTGCTGTCGCAACTCCTCGAGTTTCTCTTCGTCGGGACGTTCGCTCATAGCTACTCCAGTATTGGGCTGCAGGTGGGAAAATGATTACGGACCACGGACCGCGATCGATCCCGAATGGGGGGTGTCCGAGCTGTCGTCTACGCGTAGCGTTCGAGTTCCGGGCGGTCGAGTTCTTCGAGGACCTCACCGGCAGTGTCGTCGAGCAGACTCTGTCCATCGGCAGTGATGCGGCGACCCTCACCCTCTGCGACCTCGAGGAGTTCCTCGTCTTCGAGCTGCTGGAGGATGGTCCGAATCAGGTTCTTCGAGCCGTCAGCGCGTTTGTCCGGTGCGACGCGGTACCGGGTCGAGCCGTCTTTCGAACCGCCGTACTCCGTCGAGAGCCGCTCGACGCCGACGGGGCCGCGATCGGCGACCTTGCGAAGCAGACTCGCAGCACGAGTCGCCCAGAAGTCTTCCTGTTCGGGTGGAAGTTCGCGATCGACGCCAGTCTTGACGAACTGGCCCCAGTCGGGTTCCTCGAGTCGGTCCTCCAGATCCTCGGCGAGCGCCTCGATGAGGTCGTCCGCCGGAACGTCGTACATCGTAGCCATTGGCGTGTGGTTCCCGTCGGTGGCATTTAAACTACTCGATAGCAGTGTCCCAACGTGCCGTCCGATCGACGGTTCCGCGTCGCTTTTCGCGCTGGGAGCAAAATGGCGGGTATGGACGAACGTGCCGCCCTGGCACTCCTGGCGGACGAACTCGAGTACGCCGGCGACGACGCCGCGATCGTCGACGGGCTGGTCGTGACGACCGATATGCTCCACGAACGAACGGACTTTCCGCCGGGGACGACCCGGTACACGGCCGGCTGGCGAGCCGTCGGGGCCTCGCTATCCGACGTCGCGGCCATGGGGGCAACGGCGACCGCGGCCGTGGCTGCCTACGCCGCTCCCACCTTCGATCGCGACGAACTGCTCGCGTTCGTTCGCGGAGCGAGTGACGTCTGTGACCGTGTCGGTGCCGACTACGTCGGCGGCGATCTCGACGGCCACGAAGAGTTTACCGTCTCGACGACCGCGATCGGTCGCACGGATGCCCCCGTCCGCCGGAGTGGTGCCCGGCCCGGTGAGGTGGTCTGCGTGACGGGGACGCTGGGCCGAAGCGCCGCTGCGCTCTCGCTGTTCGATCGCGGCGACCACGAGCGTGCAAACGGGCTGTTCCGGTTCGAGCCCCGCGTCGAAACGGGACGGACGCTCGCCTCGGTCGCGACGGCGTTGATGGACTCGAGTGACGGGCTCGCCCGCTCGCTCCACCAGCTTGGTGCCGCAAGCGACTGTGGCTTTGCCGTCGAGTCGGCGCGACTGCCGATCGCCGATGCCGTCTTCGAGACGACCGACGACGAGGCGGCGGCTCTCGATCGCGCGACGACGTTCGGCGAAGACTTCGAACTCGTCTGTACGATCCCCGAAGCCGACGTGGCCACTGTTCGCCAGGATTCGACAGTTCCCGTGACGCCGATCGGCTCGGTCGTCGCGGAGGGGATCACGCTGGACGACGAGCCGCTGGCCGATCGGGGGTACACACACGGGTAGCGTGTACGAGTACGCCGTTTTCCGACTGTTCCGCGGATACCCGTTTTCCGACTGTTCCGCGGATACCCGTTTTCTGCCCGTTCGGTGGCGACAGCTACTGGATCAGTTCCAGGGGCACCGGCATGAAACAGAGTGCGCCGAGGGCGAACGTGAGCACGCCGAGCAGGAAGCGACCGGCCCCCAGCCCGCCGTCGTCGACCGGACGAGCGGGACCAACCGCTGCGATGACCGCCGTCAGGAACCCCCAGAACACCCAGATGAACACGGCGTAGGTACCGTAGCCGACAATGTAGTAGAGGTAAGCCGCAAGCGCAAAGAGGACACCCGGAACGAGCGCGGCGATCGTCTCCTGGAACTCGCCGGCCATCGCCCGGAGGATGTGTCCGCCGTCTAGCTGGCCGACCGGGATCAGATTGAGGAACGTAACGAACATGCCGACCCAGCCACCGATGACGACCGGGTTGATCGCCGTCGTCGGATCGTCGCGGTACAGCGGCTGGTCGAAGAGGATCGCAAGCCATTCGAGCAGTAGCGGGTAGCCGAGGCTGATCTGGATCGAATCCGGATTGTCGACGAGCGACTGGGGCGGGGTGACTGGCGGGAGGTGGAGGCCGATTATCGTGACCGCGATCGTCGCACCCAGGCCGGCCAGTGGGCCGGCAACACCGATATCGAACAGTGCCCGCCGATCGGGCATCCGGCCGTTCATTTTGATGACTGCGCCCATCGTCCCGATGAGCGACGGAACCGGGATGAAGTACGGCAGGGAGGCATCGACCCGATGGTAGCGGCTCATCACGTAGTGGCCCATCTCGTGGATGCTCCAGACGCCGAGGACGGCGGCGGTAAACGGCCACGCCCGCCACAGCTCCGAGGGGTTCGACACCGGGTCGAGATAGTACCACTGGGCGCCGGCAAACAGCGTCGAGACGATCGTCGCGACAAAGAGCAACAGGTTCGTCCACGGAATCCCGTCGATGCCGATATCGGTCGGCTCGGCGACGAGAACGTACTCGCCGTGTCGCATCGTCAGCTCCATGTCGTAGCCGGCATCCCGGAAAACCGGCCACAGCTCCCGAACGATCTCTTCTGGCTGTCGACGCAGGTCTCCGTAGTACACCAGCTGATCGCCCTCGGTTCGCGCCTCGTAGATCGCAAACGCGGACTCGATGCGATCGATCGGCGGGCCGGCATCGAGCGCTGGGCCGTCGCTCGTCGACGGACCGAATCGGGACGAATCGACGTCCTCCATCACCCGACGTTACTCACCGCCTCGTATAAATCGACTGTCGGCGGCAGGAGTGCCCGTCTTCGATCGGTGTCGGATAAAAATTGTCGGCGGGGACCGGCCGTGTCGTGGGGTGAACAGGGGGTGTCGGATAGCGCCAGTGACGGGCGCACCGACACAGGGGTGGGGTGACTGTTCGCGTGGGAGTGGGGCCGATTGTGGGTCGGTGGGCGTCAGACTGGTTCGACGCGCCACGTGGTCGCACTCGTGTACGACCACTTTTCGATCTCGAGTTCGGTTGCCGACTCGGAGAGCTTGACCATCAGTGCGCCGATCTCTTTCGGGGACATGCCGACGTCGTCTGCGATGAACTTTCCTTTGAAGTAGAGCTCTCCGTCTGTTGCACGTTCGCGTAGGTAGCGTTTCAGGCGGCGTTCTTTACTTTCCGTGGAGGGTTGGGCTGTCGTGCTCATCGACATTACTGCGTTGTGGGGGAGATGTGTTATAAAGGAGGGATGGTTAGCGGCGTTTCGTTTGTGTTCAGCGATACAGCAGGTAATCGATGTTTTACCGCTCTTCGCAGGACGTTTTATAACTCTCTTAGAAGGCCATAGATATTTTAAAACCGCTTCTAACCTGTTTGTTTTGCGCTGTTCATCATCCTGTGACTGTGATTTTTCGCAACTGCGAAATCGATAATTTCTGCACACAGCCGACAACCAAAACGAGTCAGGACTGTTCGTGAACCCAGAATTCGTCGTCGACCGTCACCTCTTTTTTGAACAGTGGCACCTCGTCTTTCAGCCGGTTGATCCCGTCTTCGACCGTCCGGAACGCTTCCTCACGGTGGCCAGCGAGCACGACGACGAAGACGATGTCTTCGCCATCCATGACGACACCGGTCCGGTGGTGGAGTTCGACTGCGAGGACGCCCTCGCGTGCCGTCAGTTCGCTCTCGATCGTCTCCAGTCGCTCGTCGGCGACGCCCTCGTACTTCTCGAATTCGAGAAACTCCGTGCGCGAATCGTCCGGATCGTCTTTCGCGCGCACCCGGCCGGTAAACGTCGCGATCGCACCCGACAGTTCTGCCGCCGGTGAGCGTTTGAGCCGTGCGACGAGCGAGTCGAGCGTCTCGTGGGACTCCGTCGCCGTCAGCGCCGCGACGAGGCCGTCTTCGTCGAGTTCGCCCGCTCGATCGACCGTGGCGAGGACGTCGGCGCGGTCGTCGGTGGGGGTCGATCCCACGGCGACGACCGGAAACCGAAGCTCCGGGACGCCGGTAACGACGGCGTACTCACAGTCCGGTGCCAGCGCGTCGAGTGCGTCTCGAACCGTCATCCCGGTTCCCGACGCGGTCCAGTCGCCGTCCGCACCGAGTCCGTAGGTGACGTCGCCACCAATCGTTGCTAACGCCTGGGCCCCATCTGCGATCGTTGCATCGTATCGGACCACACCGACACGTCCATCCCGGGAGAGCCGGTCGACGATCCGATCGACGACCTGTTCGTAGGTTTCGTCATCGACCCCCTCGTTCAGACAGCCGAGCACGTACATACCGGAAAATGGGGGCCTCACACTTTGTAGCTGTCGCCGGCCGTGCAGTCGGTGTCGGCCCGCCCCGACGGCAGTGGTTTTAGGGCCGATCGCCGCCCCCTGTCAGTACTTTCCGGACGGGCCGCGTACGCTGGTGTATGTCATACCGGCTCGGATTTACGGGCGATGTGATGCTCGGCCGGCTCGTCGACGATCGCCAGCAACGCCGCCCCACAGATGCGGTCTGGGGCACCGTTCTCGATCGGCTGCGCGCGCTCGACGGCCTCGTGATCAACCTCGAATGCGTGCTCTCGACGCGCGGCAGCGAGTGGCGACGAACCCACCGGCCGTTTCATTTCCGTGCGGACCCCGACTGGGCAGTGGCCGCACTCGAACGCGCCGGCGTCGACGTCTGTGCGCTGGCGAACAACCACATCCTCGACTACGAGGCGGTGGCGCTGCGAGACACGATCGACCACCTCGACGAGGCGGGTATCGCTCACGCTGGTGCGGGAGAGACAATCGACCAGGCGCTCGAACCAGCGGTCGTGACGATCGGCGACCTCGACGTCGCGGTCGTTTCCTTCACCGACAATACGCGGGAGTACGCGGCCGACGAGGCGTCACCCGGAACCGCGTGGATCGAAATCGACGTCGAAAACGAACAGACGCGCAACCGAGTCCGGGAATCACTCTCGCGGGCTCGCGAGCACGACCCGGATCTGCTCGTCGCCTCACTACACTGGGGACCGAACATGGTGACGGAGCCGCCAGCGTCGTTCCAGGCGGTTGGCCGCTGGCTGGTCGAGGAGGGCGTCGACCTGATTCACGGCCACAGTGCCCACGTCATCCAGGGGATCGAGGTTCACGATGGCGTGGCGATCATCTACGATGCGGGCGATTTCGTCGACGACTATGCGGTCGACGACGAGTTGCGAAACGATCGCGGCTTTCTGTTCGAGCTGTCAGTGACGACCGACGGGACGCCGACGGAACTTCGGCTCCTGCCGACCGAGATCGACGACTGTGCGGTCTCCGAGGCGAGTCCCGACGCAGCCGAATGGTCACGCGAAGTGATGCGCGATCGCTCCAGTGCGTTCGGGACGACGTTCGAGCGGGATGGTGACGAGCTCGTGTTGGATCTCGGTAAGTGAGGTCTCGGCCTCGCGGGACGTGGCTGTCAGTCACTATCGAGCGATCGGCTCTCGGCCTCCAGAGTTGGCAACCCTTAAGATTGCCTCGCGGCTACACCGCTGTAAGATGAAAGTAGTCGTCTCTATCGGCGGAAGCGTGCTCGTCCCCGAGCCGGGGGCCGATCGGGTTGCCGAGCACGCCGCCGTCGTTGAAGACCTCGTTTCGGACGGTTGTCGCGTCGGTGCCGTCGTCGGTGGCGGCGGCGTCGCCCGAGACTACATTGGCGCCGCTCGCGATCTGGGGGCCAACGAGATCGAACTCGATCAGCTGGGCATCGACGTCACCCGACTCAACGCCCGGCTGCTCATTACTGCACTCGGTGAGGATTCGGTGACCAAGCCGGCCAAGGATTACGACGAGGCAGGCGAGGCACTCCGCAGAGGCGACGTCTGTGTGATGGGCGGTGTCGCACCGGCCCAAACGACCGACGCCGTCGGGGCTGCGCTCGCGGAGTACGTCGACGCGGACCTGCTCGTCTACGCGACCAGCGTCCCCGGCGTCTACAGTGACGATCCCAACGAGGACGCCGATGCGACGAAGTACGACGAGCTCACCGCCGCAGAACTCGTCGACGTCATCGCCGGTCTCGAGATGAACGCCGGCGCGTCGGCCCCGGTCGACCTGCTCGCCGCCAAGATCATCGAACGATCGGGGATGCGAACGATCGTCCTCGATGGGACCGATCCAGATCGGATCGCCCGTGCCGTTCGGTACGGCGACCACGAAGGAACCGACGTCGTCCCCGACGGCGTGGGCGAAGAACCGACCTACTGGGCCCAGAACGAGCAATGACTGCCGACGAAAAGACGGATGCGGCGTCGACCCCTGAGACGGAGAGTCCCTATACCCTCCAGCGCGAGGGCGGCGACGACGCCCGCCACGCTTTCTGGGCGGATACGGTCGCAGATCGCGTCGAAGCGCGCGTGGCCGACCGACGAGAAGCCACGGAATCGACGGGCAGAGCGGACCACGCTCCGAGCAGCGAGTCCGAGGAGCCGATCGTCGTCAAAGGTGGGATCTCCCCCTCCGGCGTTCCACACCTCGGAAACGTCAACGAGATCATGCGGGGGTACTACGTCGCCAAAGTGCTCCGCGAGCGCGGTCACGAGGTCCGCCAGGTCTTTACAGCGGACGATCGGGACCCGCTCCGCAAGCTACCTCGCACCCTCTGTGATCTCGACGGCAACCTCGTCGACCTCGGCGACGTCGATGCGGGCGCGCTCGGACGCAACCTCGGCGTTCCCTACACGGACATTCCCGATCCGTTCGGCTGCTGTGACTCCTATGGCGAGCACTTCGCGACGATTATCCAGGACAGCGCCGATGCCCTTGACGTGCCGATCGACCTGCTCTCGAACACGGCGCTGTACGAACGCGGCGAGTTCGAGACGGTTACGCGGGACGTCCTCGCCAACCGCGATCGCGCCCGTGAGGTACTCTCGGCGTATCAGGACACGGTGGATGCAGACGGGGACTACGTCCCGTTCAACCCGATCTGTGGGGAGTGTGGGAAGCTCACGGAGACAGTGACCAGCGTCGACCTCGATTCCGGTGACGCCGGAACCGTCGACTACCGCTGTACCGATATGGACGCCGGCGATCGCACGATCGAGGGCTGTGGCCACGAGGGGACGGCCACGTTGTGCGAGGGGAAACTGCCCTGGCGCTTCGAGTGGCCCGCCCAGTGGCAGGTACTCGGCGTCGACTTCGAACCCTTCGGCAAGGACCACGCCGAAGGCTCCTGGCCGAGCGGACAGGACGTCGCCCGCAACGTCCTCGAAATCGAGCCACCCGTCCCGATGGTCTACGAGTGGTTTACACTCGACGACGAGCCGTTTTCCTCCTCGGACGGGAACGTCATCCTCGTCTCGGACGTACTCGAACTGCTCGAACCTGCGGTTCTGCGATACTTCTTCGCGAAAGACCCCGCGAAGGCGCGCGATTTCAGTATCGAACGGCTCGACCAGTTGGTCGACGAGTTCGATCGGCTCGAAGCCATCTACTTCGGCGAGATCGAGGTCGACGACGACGAACAGGCCTTCGCCGATCGGGTCTATCCGCTCGTCGTCGAGGAGCCCCGCGAGGACCGCATTCGGCTCCCCTACACCTTCGCCGCCGTACTCGGGATGACCGACGATTCCGACCTCCGCGAAGAGATCGCCCGCCGAGAGGGGCACATTCCCGAGGATGCTCCCGAGTGGGCGATCGAGGGCGCACTCGATCGCGTCGAGCAGGCCCGAAACTGGGCCCGCCGAACCGAAAACGAGTTCGACTACGAACTCAAACGCAGTGAGATTCCCGACCACGAGTTCGATTCCGCGACCGAAGACGCACTCGACGACCTCGCTGAGTTCATCGAGGCGGGCCACGATCCCGAGGAGATTCAAGGCGAGATCTACGAAACTGCCCGTCGCCACGACGTCGACGTCGGCGACTTCTTCGCCGCCGGCTACCGGCTCTTTTTCGACGAGACACAGGGGCCGAAACTCGGCACGTTCCTTGCGAAGGTCGATCGAGCGTTCGTCGTCGATCGGCTCCGCCGCGAACGGTAGTCTCGGGCGGATCCGTCGTCCCCTGGTCCCGGCAATCAGCTTCCCGGGGCAGCGGGCGTGAATACGACGTCAGCAGTCCGTTTCGACGCCGTCCCGATCGGCTTCGGTCAGGTTCACTAGACAAAAGCCATTTGAGAACGCCTCCCGGAGTTACTACCGATGGAATACGCCGTCCCTGCGCTACTCTCGTCGCCCGAGCTATTCGGGTCCGAACTCCTTGCGTGGACCGTCATCGGACTCGGTGGCTACTGGCTCGGAATTATCCTGCTTCGCCAGTGGGGGCTGCTCCCGAGTTTCGTCGCGACCCAGGGGCCGATCCTGACGATCCACACGAAACGCGGCCGGGAGTTTCTGACGTGGCTCGCGGGGCCAAAACGGTTCTGGCGGGCGTGGGCGAACCTCGGGATCGGCATCGCGGTCGTGGTGATGGTCGCGATGTTCGTCTTTTTACTTTCCGCTGCGATCACCGCACTCACCTCCCCACAGGTTTCAACGAGCGTCCAGCAGCCACGCAACGTCCTCGTCATCCCCGGCGTCAACGACTTTCTGCCGCTCTCTGCGACGCCCGGGATCGTCTTTGGCTTGCTCGTCGGGCTGGTCGTCCACGAGGGGGGCCACGGCCTGCTCTGTCGCGTCGAAGACATCGACATCGAATCGATGGGCGTCGCGATGCTCGCAATCTTGCCGATCGGCGCGTTCGTCGAGCCAGACCAGAAAAGTAGCAAGAACGCCTCCCGTGGCGGGCAGACGCGGATGTTCGCCGCCGGCGTCACGAACAACTTCGCGATCACGATCGTCGCCTTTGCCCTGCTGTTTGGCCCCGTCGCCGGCTCGATCGCCGTCGCACCCGGTGCTGCAGTCGGCGGTGTCGCACCCGACTCGCCGGCAGCCGACGCCGGGATCGAACCGAACGATCGGATTACGGCGATCGACGGCGAGGCTGTCGAAACGAACGACGACCTCGAAGAGCAAATCGCAGCTGCCGAGGGCGACCAGCTTACAGTCGAAGTTAACGGGGACGAGACGATCACGGTCGATCGATCGCTGCTCGTGACGGCGGCGATGGACGACGGGCCGACCGGGCTGGAGATCGGCGATGCGATCCTCGCGGTCGACGGTGAACCGGTCGCGACCGAGAGCAGCTTCTACGATGCTGTCGGCGACGACGAGACAGCGACCCTGACGATCGAACGGGCCGACGACGGCGAACAGCACGAACGGGAGGTGCCGATCGGGGCTGCAGTGACGGTGATCGAGGACGAACCGCTCGGGGAGGCGACCGGGTTGGCCGATGAGACGTTCGTTATCACCGCGTTGGACGGTGAGCGAACCCACACGTACGACGAACTCCAGTCGGCACTCGACGAAACTGAGCCGGACGAGGAGGTCACCGTTGCCGGCTACCACGACGGCGACCGCGAGGAGGTCTCCGTCACGCTCGGCGAGCACCAGGGCTCCGACAGCGGCTTCCTCGGGATCTCGCCGAACCCCGGCGTCTCCGGGCTGACGGTGAACGATCTCGGCGTCCAGCTCTACCCGGCCGAAGAGTACCTGGCCGTCCTCGGCGGCGGGGGAGACAGCCAGTTCGGTGCGGTCGCCGACAGCTTCCTCGGGAAGATCGGATTAGCAATCCTGTTGCCGATCATCGCGATCGCTGGCGGGCTGCCGTTTAATTTCGCGGGCTTTACTGGCGGGGTCGAGAACTTCTATGAAGCCCAGGGTGCACTTGCCGCGTTCGGGGATAGCACCGTCTTCATCGTCGCGAACCTGCTGTTTTGGACCGGCTGGATCAACGTCCAGCTCGGCTTTTTCAACTGCATTCCGGCGTTCCCACTCGACGGTGGCCACATTCTTCGAACCAGCACGGAGGCTGTCATCTCCCGGATTCCAGCGATCGATCCGACCCGGGGAATGGTTCGGGTCGTGACGACCTCCGTCGGGCTCACGATGCTCATGAGCTTCTTCGCGATGCTGTTTGCGCCGGGTCTGCTCGCGGGCTAGACGGTCGTTCGTCTCTGGTGACCCCGCGTCGGTTCGGTCCGTGTTCGAAACCCGGTGCTTCTTGACGCCGCCGCACTAAGCGGCGATCATGGACCGACGGCAACCGCCACAGACCGAAGAGGGCTGGTATGTTCTCCACGACTTCCGGTCGATCGACTGGGACGCCTGGCGAGCGGCCCCCGATCGGGAGCGGACGCGCGCGATCGAGGAGGGAGTCGACTACCTCACGTCCTGTGAGGCCGTAACGGACACAGAAGAGGGCCAGTCGGCGACGTTCTCGGTGCTCGGCCACAAGGCCGACCTACTGGTAGTTCACCTGCGGCCGACGCTCGGGGCGATCGACACCCTCGAACGGCAGTTCGAGGGGACGGCGCTGGCCGAGTTTACCGAGCGAGCCGACTCCTATCTCTCCGTGACGGAGGTCTCGGGGTACATGTCTCAGGACTTTTTCGACGACGACGCGGAGATGGACGACACCGGGATGGAGCGATACATCGAGTCGCGACTCAAACCCGAGATTCCGGACACCGAGTTCCTGAGTTTCTACCCCATGAGCAAACGCCGGGGGCCCGACCACAACTGGTACGAGCTTCCGTTCGACGAGCGTGCGGAGTATCTCTCGGCCCACGGCGAGATCGGCAAGGGGTACGCCGGTCGCGTGACGCAGATTATCTCCGGCAGTATCGGCCTCGACGACTTCGAGTGGGGGATCACGCTGTTTGGCGACGATCCGACAGACGTCAAAGAGCTGCTCTACGAGATGCGTTTTGACCCTTCGAGTTCCCGCTTTGCGGAGTTCGATCGGTTCCTCTCGGCCCGACGATTCCCGCCCGAACAGCTCGATGCCTACCTCGCCGGCGAGCCCGTTCCACAGACAGAGCGGGCCCACGGCCAGGATGCGGACGGCAGCGCTGATGGCCACTCACACGGCGACTCGGACCACGCTCACGGCGACTCGGACCACGCTCACGGCGGTTCCAGCAGTCAATCACACGGTGGCACCACCGACGACAACATCCGGAGCGAACTCGACGACATTGGCGTCTATGCGGGCAAGCCACACGGTGAGGACGTCCACGCCGTCGTGCTCTACTCCGCGGCCGATCCCGACGCACTCTTCGAGGACGTCGACGGACTCCGAACGAACTTCGATCACTACGATACACACGTAAAGACGGCCGTCTACGAGAGCCAAGACGAGGACGGCGAGACGGCGATCGTCAGCCTCTGGGAGACCGATCGCGCCGCGAACACGGCGGCTGGCTTCCTCGCCGACCTTCCGGAGATCGTCCGCCAGGCCGGCGACGATGACGACGATTCCTGGGGGACGATGGGGATGTTTTACACGGTCAAGCCCGAGCACCGCACCGACTTCGTCGACACCTTCGGGGATGTCGCCGGTGTCCTTACCGACATGGACGGCCACCGCAAGACGGATCTGCTGGCAAACCGCGAGAACGAAAACGACATGTTCATCGCCAGCCGCTGGGACTCACGCGAAGACGCCATGCAGTTCTTCCGAAGCGACGAGTTTTCCGAAACCGTCGAGTTCGGTCGTGACATCCTTACCGATCGGCCACGCCACGTCTTCCTGGCCTGACGCGGACCGATCGCTTTCGCTGGCCGCTCGTTCGTCCCGTTGTGTCCGTCTGTCGACTCTCGTGGCAACGTGTCGATCGTTCGTCGGTGGACACCTACTACCGGCCAGCTATCAGATCACGGACTACTATTTGATACGGTAGGTATCTTCTTCTCCAGAGATAGTACACCGAAGTCCACCCATAGAAAAGCATTATGACTGTGTTCATGGCCCTATGAAACGGGCCGCCCGGCCCGGAGCAACTCATGCCAGAAGTACGATTCGAGGTAGACGTCGATGCGCCACCCGACCAACAGCCAGGAGCGAATCCGTTCAATCGCTGGCATCCGGACATCGAGTCCGTTGTCACAGTTGAACCCGGCGAGGCAATTCGACTCGAATGTCTCGACTGGACTGGTGGGCAGATACAGGATAACAACAACGCAAACGAGGTCCGAGACGTCGATCTCAATCAGGTTCATTACCTGAGCGGCCCCGTAGAAGTAACCGGTGCACAACCGGGTGATCTGTTGAAGACGACGCTGCTTGATATTGGGCCGCTAAACGAGCGGTCGGAGTTTGGCTTCACGGGAATCTTTTCTCAGCAAAACGGTGGTGGATTCCTCACGGACCACTTCCCCGACGCCGCGAAGGCGATCTGGGATCTCGATGGAACCTACGTCTCCTCGAGACACATTCCGGACCTCTACTACGAAGGGATGATCCACCCGGGATTGATCGGCACTGCACCCTCCCAGGAACTGCTCGAAGAGTGGAACGAGCGCGAACAGAAGCTGATCGACAAACACGCCGACGATCCCGACTCAATCCAGAACCATCCGACCGGTGAGTCGGAACCACCCGTCGCGTCACCGCCGACCGCCGACGGGGCCCTTCCCGGCGAAGCGACCGGCGACACTGCGGAGAAAATCGCCGAAGAAGGCGCCCGGACGGTTCCGCCGCGAGAACACGGCGGCAACTGCGACATCAAGGAGCTCTCGCTGGGTTCGACGATCTACTTCCCAGTGTTCGTCGACGGGGCGAAGTTCGGCATCGGCGACATCCACGCCTCACAGGGAGACGGCGAGATCACCTTCTGTGGCGCGATCGAGATGGCCGGCTACGTGGACGTGAAGTTCGAACTCGTCAAAAACGGGATGAATAAGTACGGTATCGACCACCCCATCTTCGAACCGGGCCACCGGGGTCCGAACTTTACCGAATACGTCGTCTTCGAGGGCTACTCCGTGACGGAGGACGGTGAGCAGCGGTACATGGATCCCCACGTCGCGTACCGGCGCGCTGCACTCGACGCGATCGAGTACCTGACCAAGTTCGGCTACACGCGAGAACAGGCCTATATGATCCTCGGCACGGTGCCGATCGAGGGCAGACAGAGCGGCATCGTCGACATTCCCAACGCCTGTTCGACGATCGCCGTGCCAAAGGACGTCTTCGAGTTCGACGTTAGTCCCGACGCGCTCGACGAGACCGAGAGCCGCGACCAGATTCCAATCACCGACGATCCGCTGGGCTGATCGTCCGCTCTCCAATTTATGTCGAGTCATCGTCGCTCGGGTCAAGCAACTCCTCGTCATCGAGCGCCGATCGAACGACGGCGGTTAGCGCCTGCAGGTGCGCCTCGTCGACGTCTTCGAGATCCGCTGTCGCTTCCGTCGCGAGCACGTGATACTGGCTCGCACCGAAAAGCGCAATCCGCATCACATCGTCGGTCGTGAACAGTCGTTCGCCGACGCGATCGTTGAGTGCATCCTGAATCGCCCGAAGCCGGTCGCGGGTCTGTACCGACATCGTCAACGAGACCTGAAACTGGTGTGGGACGTCTTCGTGGAACCGGGTCGCAGCGGACGCGATTTCGTCGTCGTCCATGCCCCTCCCACCAGCGACACGGCTGTAAGTGTTCGGGATGGTATCACTGTGGTCGTCTCGTCTCGACTCGGTGTTCGGGTGAGCCGCCACAGTGGCTTTTTGATCGCAGTCGATGAGAGCACTACCCGGAGATCCATGACAGACAGTATCAGCCCGTATCGGGTTCTTTCGGGGGGAGACGGGATGGAGAGACTGGACGGCGACGACGCACAGGCGGACAACATCGCGGCCGCCAGGGCGCTTTCGGAGACGGTCAAGACGACGCTCGGGCCAAAGGGGCTCGACAAACTCCTCGTCAGTTCGGATGGAACGGTCGTCGTGACGAACGACGGTGCGAGCATCGTCGATCGGATGGCAATCGTCCACCCCGCCGCGAACTCGATCGTTGACGTCGCAGCCCAGCAGGATTCGCGAGTCGGTGACGGAACGACGTCGGCGATCGTGCTCGCGGGGGCGTTGCTCGCCGAGGCCGAGTCGCTTCTCGAGACGGGCGTTCATCAGACGACCATCGCTCGGGGCTATACGCTCGCTGCCGATCGCACGCGAGAGACGCTTGCCGGCCTGACAACTACTGTCGACCCCGTCGACGACGGTCAGCTCCAAACCGTCGCACGGACAGCCATCACGGGCAAGTGGAATCAGACGGCAAACGAGTTTCTCGCCGAACGGACGGTTGAGGCCGTCCGTGCTATCGAACGGGACGGTACTGTCGATCCGAACCGGATCACGCGCACCGCGATCTCTGGCAGCTCCTACGACGAGTCGACGGTCGTCGATGGTCTCGTCATCGATATCGACTCGTCGTCGACGACGCCAGTTTCGCCCGACCCCAACAGTCCGGACACGTTCGAAGACGCCACCGTCGCACTGATCGACGACCAGTTGACGATCGAGACGTCGACCGGTCAGGGGACGGTCAGCCTCGAGTCGCCGGAGGATCGACACGAGTTCCAGGCGTACGAACGCGAGGTCTACGACCGGTACGTCGATCGGCTCAGCGATGCGGGTACGGACGTCGTTTTCTGCCAGCAATCGATCGACGATGCGGCTCACACCCTGCTTGTAACCGCCGGGATACTCGCTGTCGAACGGACGCGACAGGACGAACTCGAGAAACTCGGTCGCGCGACGGGTGCGACACCCGTCGGGACGGTCGACGACCTGACCAGCGTGGATACCGGGACGGCACGGCTGGTCGAGCGACGCGAGCTCGGATCGACCGAGGTGGCGATCGTCGACGGCGGACCCGGCGTCGATCAGGTGTCCCTGATTCTCCGGGGTGGCACACAACGGGTCGCCGACGAGACGAAGCGGGTCGTCAACTGCTGTATTCAGGTGCTCTCACGCGCGATCGAGGACGGCAGCGTCGTGCCGGGTGGCGGGGCGGCGGAGATTGCCCTCGCGAAGGATCTCCGCGAGTACGCGACTGCTGTCTCCGGCAGAGAACAGCTAGCGATCGAATCGTTCGCCGACGCTCTGGAGGTGATCCCCAGAACACTCGCTGCATCCGGCGGGCTCGATCCGATCGACGCCATCGTCGAGTTACGATCGCGCCACCATGCCGGCGATCGGACGACGGGAGTACGACTCGAGGGGGAGTCGGCTCGGATCGGCGACGTCGTCGAGGGTGGAGTCCTCCAGCCGCGTGCCGTTACCGAACGGTCGATCGACAGCGCAGCCGAGGCGGCGACCCTGCTCGTCCGCGTCGACGAAGTCGTCTCGGTGACCCGCGAGGATGGTGACCACGGCTATGATCACGATCACGATCACAGCCACGGCCACGGCCACGGCGACATGGTCGAGGGCACGAGTGGCTACCCCTGGGCGCTTGGCCATTAGTACTCCGTCACCCGTTGACTGTGGAGTCGAACCGATACCCGCCAACTGGTTCGACTCGTCAGGGTAGGCTTGGGAAGCCACTAGCGGGAGCGTCCGTCCCCGTCGTAAAAAAAGTAGCCGGCGACGCCGGCGAGGCCGATCGCGAGCGTGATGTACGGCCAGTTGCCGGCCTCCTCGTCCGTCAGGCGGGCGTGGCCGGCGACGAAGAGAGCGAATCCGATGTGGGCAATCGCCGTCGCGAGCAGAAACGCGCCGATATCCATCGTCCGTGTGGTGTCACGTCGGCATAATAGCGGTTTCGAAGCCGATCGTGGCGCGCTCCGTTTCGAACTGCGGCCGATGGCGAACTCGTGGGTCACCGCGATCGCGATGACGGGAACAAAGGAATCTGCCGGTTCAGACAGTCTCTAGAAGTCGTGGTCGGGGTCGTCTTCGACCGTCCGCTTCATCGATTCGCGGCGGGACTTGGCATCACGACCTGTCGCTTCGAGCAGGAAGTCATTTTTCGCGTCGACGGCCTCGCCGGCGGCCTCGAGTTCGTCCGGGCCGAGTTCCGTTGGATCGCGTTCGTAGAATTCGACGCCGAGTTTGTCCTTCTTGCCGGAGTACTCGACAGTTCCGACGACGACTTTCTCGAAGACAGGGTTGTCGGGCTCCCCAATGACGTACAGATCGTTCCCCTTGTACTCTTCCGTTCCCGTGATCGGGCCGAAGTACTCCTCGATGCTCGCTTCCATATCGGGGATTCGCTCTTCGAGATACTCTCCGCGGCGCATCTTGTACTCCTTCATGGCTTGGAGATACACGGCGGAGTGTTTACCTCTTTTCATAGCCGACGTTACCGGCAGTCGATACGTCACCGATCGGTGACGTGTCTCGGCGATCGATACGGCGTCGGTGGGTGACGACGACACGCCGGTCAGTTCGATACCGGGGAGACAGGTTGCGTCTCTGGATGGATGGGAGCGCGTCCGACGGCTCGGGTCGGCTTAGCGCGATCGTTCGCTGAGATACCCTTTCCGACACTCGGGGCAGATGTCTCCCGGGCGGAGCGAACTGCGATCGCTTCCCGAAACCGACTCACAGCTGGGACAGTAGAGTTCGGTCCCTTCGTCCTTGCCTGGATCTGTCCGTGCATCCGTCGGTGCCGGTGCCGATCTGGCTCGTTTGATACCGGTTCCCGGATCGGGTTCGGCTTCGGAGTCGGGATCGGCGTCGATTGCATCGGCGTCCGGTGGCGAGGCGTCGAGACCGATCGAGTCGCCGTCGTCCGTCCCCGATTCGAGAACCACGGCATCGTCGTCGCCTGCCGTTGGTTCGCTGTCGGCGTCGTCCGCAGTCGACTCGGTGGCACCGTCGCCAGCCGTTTGCTCGGTGTCGTCGTCGGACCACCGTTTCGGTTCGTTCTCGGCACCCACCGGTGGGCCAACGTCGTCGGAGTCGGGCCACTCGCCGTGGCCACGATCGTCCCGTGGGGGTTCCGGCTCCGTCTCGTCGTCGAGAATCTCGCCGTCGTCCGTGACCGGCTCGCCGTTTTCGTCCGTCGGGACCGAAAACTCCGTGTCGCTGGCGGCCGCCGACGCCTCACCGGCGTCGGTCGGCGCCGCCGGCTGGACCTCGGCTTCGTCTGTGGGGGTATCCTCGTCTCCATCGGCGTCGATGAACTCGGTTTCGGTCGTCTCGGCGTCTGGCTCGGACTCGGCGTTGGGGTCGGTGGGGGGTGTGTCGTCCGTCTCGGTGGTGAGGCTCGTCACCTCTGTGTTCTCGCTGATGACGGTCTCGTTCCCACAGCGTGTACACGCTTCGTACTCCCGGACGGTTACGACGACCTCACTCCCTCGTTCTTCGCGCTCGCGTTCGACTTCGGTTTCGCCGTAGTCGTGTCCGAGCAGCGAACATCGCAGGACCATTGTCACACCGTACCCAGGCATGGCATAAAAAACGTACTGCATACGCATGCCGAGAAAAATGATGGGATGAGAACACGATCGTCCCCGTGACCGGGGTCGGGACATCGATCGACCGTCACCGTCCGCGTCCGTGCCGGCCTCGGGTGAACGACAAACGTCAAATCCCAGCCCGTCGAATAGAGAAGTGGATGAAAGCAAAGCGGGAGTACCGGAATCGGGCGCAGAC
>LFFM01000743.1_pt1 | contig 22914 bp, 12 predicted proteins | sample 643131 | NCBI WGS metagenome assembly LFFM01 (sample SAMN03777445, study PRJNA286221) | soda lake metagenome | biome: soda lake; feature: Kulunda steppe; material: water; isolation source: sample Tc-Br brine of Tanatar trona crystallizer | place: Russia: Kulunda steppe | collected 2011-07
AGGTCGACTACGAACACCACCACGAGGGGATGAAACTCTTCGTCCACCTCGACGAAAAACCGGCGGGAGACGGTCCACTCCACATCGATTTCGACCAGAGCACCCGCGGTCTGGACTACGAAGCGACAGACGACGGCATCGATGTCTTGCACGACGGCGACGTCGCCTTTCGATGGATGGGACTTATCGCCTACGACGCCGACGGCGAGGAATTGCCGGTTTCCATGAACGTCGGGTCGGACTCACTGAACTTCGAAGTCGACGACAGCGACGCCGACTATCCCATCACCGTCGATCCACTGGCGACCTCGCCGAGTTGGACGGCATCGGGTTCGCAAAACGATTCGCGATTCGGCAATCGCATTGTGACCGGCGATGTCAACGACAATGGGCACACAGATATTCTGATTACCGATTATTTCTACACCGGTAATAGAGACAACCAAGGACGCGTGTTGCTATTCCTCGGTTCGTCGAACGGTTTCCCCAGTACTGCAGACCTCATTATCGCCGGTGATACCGAGGATGAACAACTCGGGGTCGGCACCAATATGAACGGTGATTTTTCCGGAGATGGCTGTGACGAAATCATTGTCGGCGGTCCCGGTTACGACGGGTTTCGCGGTCGCGTGCTGCACTATAGACCCTTTGACTGCACTCAAAGCGATCCGAGCCTCTCTTTAGACTTAGTAGCAACTCGGGAGGCTGAACCAGACTCATCAGAAATTTTTGGCCGCTCTATCTCCATCGGCGATTTCGATTGCGACGGTTCACCCGACCTAATCATCGGAGCCCCCGATCGAACTACGGAAAACGATGACGGAGAAGAGTATATTTTCTCAGGTGCAATTGATGTCTTTTTTGGCGATACGGCTTCTGATAGCCCAATCGACAATGCCCCGAACTTTACTTTTGAAGAATACGAAAACTTCGCACAATTTGGTTGGGTAACGACAGCTATTCCCGAACTCGATGGCAAAGACTATACAACCCCGGAGCGCTGTGAGGGATTCGCTGCCAGCAGTCGAATCCGTGATAATATTCGTGGCGCTGTCTTCATCTTCGGCCACGACGACGACGGCAATATCCAGACCCCCCCCACTATCGTCGAAGGAGATGAGGAAAACGCGGCCTTCGGAGGAGCCCTTTCTACAATCCCCAGTCCCGAGGGCAACGAAATCAACGGCCATACCCTGTCGGGGCTAGTTGTGGGAGCCCCCACCTTAGCAACCGACGACCTCCCGGGAGCGGTATCGATTCTCGAATACTCCGATTCTACCGACAGCTTCGAAGAAGTCTGGCACCAAGACGGTCCACACGACGATAGCAGATTCGGCCGCAGCGTAAGTGGCAACCTTGATTTCAATGGCGACGGCAACTCCGATCTCGTCGTCGGCGCTCCGCAATACGACGCCAATACCGACGCCGGCGCCGAGGGCGGAGCCTTCGTTTACCTCGGCACGGACGACGATTTGAGCGATGACGCACAGATCATTCTCGACTCCGGTCAGACGGGTTCCGAATTCGGCCACGATGTCACGGGCATCCGCGACTTCGGCGACGACAAGGATGCGCTCATTGTGGGCGCCCGCCGCTACGACGGCCTGGTTACCGACGGTGGTAAGATCTCGATCTACCCCGGCCAGGAGACCTGTTATATCGGCGACACATTCTACAGCGACGGCGCCGAAAATCCGAGCAATAACTGCCAGATCTGCGACGTCGAGTCGTCCACGGATTCCTGGAGCGACAACGAAGACGACATCGTCTGCGACGACGACGGATGCACGATCTCGGTCTGCGACAGCGGCCAATGCGTCGTCGACCAGCAAGTCGACTGCGACGACGGCAACCCCTGCACCGAAAACGACTGCGTCGACGGCGAATGCGTCTTCGACTCCGAACCCAAAGACGGCGACACCTGCGACGACGACGGCCTGACTTGCACGAGCTTTACCTGTGACGACGGTGACTGCGTCGAATCCATCGACGACGGCTGCCTAATCGACGGCGCCTGCTACGACGACGGCACCGTCAATCCGGGTTCCGACTGCTTCCAGTGCAACGCCTCGGAAAGCACCAACTCCTGGACGCCGCGCGCCGAGGGCGATCCCTGTGACAACGGCTTATTTTGTACCGTCGATGACACCTGCGATGGCGCCGGCCAGTGCACCGCCGGTGACGACCGCGACTGCGACGCCGTGGAGTGCTTCGACGACGTGTCGTGCTCCAACGCCGCCAGCGCCTGTGTACCGGAGGGGCCGCAGACCGGTACCAGTTGCGACCTCGACGATGGCAACGACTGCACCGCCGGACTCTGCGACGACGGCATGTGCGGCGTCGACGTCACCGACGGCTGCTTCATCGACGGCCAGTGCTACGACGACGGCGACGAAAACCCGAGCAATGAATGCCAGATGTGCAACCCGTCGGTCTCCGACAATAGCTGGACCGACAGACAGGACGACACCACCTGTGACCCCGCCGATGGCCTCAGTTGCACCTCCGGAAGTTGCCAGGCCGGAAGCTGCGAGGCCCAACTCACCGAGGGCTGCCTCATCGACGGCACCTGCTACGCCGACGGCGCCGAAAACCCCAATAACGACTGTCAGGTCTGCGACTCCATGCAGTCCGACAGCGAGTGGTCCAACGCCTCCGACGGCACCACCTGCGAGCCCGGCGACGGCCTCAGTTGCACCGGAGGCTCCTGCGCCGCCGGAAGCTGCGAAACGGAAGTCACCGAGGGCTGTCTCATCGACGGCACCTGCTACACCGACGGCGACGAAAACCCGTCCAATAACTGCCAGCTCTGTGACTCCACCGACGACGACACCGACTGGTCGAATGCCTCGTCGGGCACGGTCTGCGGCTCCGGATTTTGCAGCGACGACAACGAATTGACGGTCAACGAAACCTGTGACGGCGCCGGAAGCTGTCAGCCCGGCGAAATCGAGGATTGCGGCGACTTCCTTTGTGACGACGGCGCCTGTCTCGACAGTTGCGAGGACGACGACGATTGCTTCGAAGACGCCTACTGCAACGACGACAACGAGTGTTCCACCGACCCCCGCCAGCCCGTCGCCGACGCCGGGCCCGACCAATTCGTCAACGACGAAGACTCCGTGACCCTCGACGGCACCGGAAGTTTCGATCCCGACGGCAATGAATTGACCTACGCCTGGGAGCAGACCAGCGGCGAAGAAGTCGACCTCGACGATCCCACATCGTCGGCGCCGACCTTCGAGGCCCCCCGCGCCGAGCCCCCCGATGAGGAATTGGAGCTCCGATTTGAATTGGTCGTCGACGATGGCGCATTGGCCAGCGAACCGGACGACACCGCCGTCTTCGTGACCAACGACGGCAACGAAGCGCCGGTGGCTGTCATCGAAGGGCCCACGGAGGCTGAGGCCGGCGACGAGATCCGACTCGACGGCAGCGAGAGCTTCGATCCCGACGGCGACGAAATCGTCGACTACCAGTGGAGCCACGTCTCCGGCGATCCGCTGCCGACGATCGCTCAGACCGACGCCGACTCCGCCGTCGATGTCACCTTCCCGGAGGACCTCGACGACACCGAGACCTACATCATCGGGCTTATCGTCAGCGACGGACTGGCCAACAGCGAGCTCGAGGGCCACGAAATCGTCGTCGAGCCCACGGTTCCATCGGATGACACCGACCCCGATGCCGGCCCGGACGCCGGCCCCGACGCCGGCGAGCCGTCACTGGACGGCGATCTCGAGGGCTCGGGCTGCGTCTGCAGCGCCACCGGCGGCGGCGACCTGCCTCCCGGATCGGCCATCGTCTTCGTGCTGACCGGCCTCGCCATCTGGCGCCGCTGGAGGTCGTGAGGTGAGTGACGCCAGTTCTCACCAGGCCGGGAGGATCAGCGCAGCGGCCGCGGCACTTCTCGTTGCCGCGGCGACCCTCGCCACCTTCGCGGGATGCGAACGGGCCGACCGGCCCCCACCGGAATCTCAGGCCGTGACCGCCCAGGTCTCGCTATTCAATGCCACCCACGACGTCCTGCCCCTTTCGGTTCGCTCCATCCAGAGTGACTACGCCATCGACTGCGATCTGGTGGCTGCCGAACCCGATCGCTACCTGAGCGATGTCCATCTGACGAACCGCTATCCGCTGAGCGAGCAATTCGACTTCGACATTATATCGGGGCTGGAAGTCCCGATTCGCGTCGACCGAAACCCCGCCGAATTCGGCGAGGATTGCCATCTGGTCTTCGTCGATCTCGACACCGAAGACGACAGGCTCGAACCACTGGCGATCAGTTGGCCGCGCAATCTCGACGAAAAAACGGTCTACTACGACGTCCACGCCCCCTCTGATACCCCGCCCGACGACCACACCCTGGTCGCCGACGTGGACCTGGAGGGCGTCGACGACGAACGACTCGACGAACGCCCCTGGCGCCACCGGCCCTGCGGCGGCGATCTCGACGATTGTTCGGAGTCCGAATACGCCGAACTTCTGGAGCCGCTCGCCGGCGCTGACTACTCGTGGTCCGTCGACGGCGACATCCCGCGCGAATCAAATTGGGCGCCCAGCGAATACGACGAACGACCGTTTTCCGATCCCGACGACGAATGCCAGACCGGACGGGAGGCGACGCCTCTTAGCTGGGACACACCTCCGTCGGGCACCTGGCGCGTAGAATCCATCGACGAGGTCATCGTCGAACTCGACGACCCGCAGATCGATACCGAAGACGACGACGAAGAAGCGGCCATCGAATGGCGGTGCCAGGACGTAGAACTGAAATCTGAAGATCAGCAAGAACCCGAGGTCTGGCAATTTTGCGGCTCTCAGCTTTTGCCAATGCGCATTGCCTCGGAGGCCTTTGAGGGCGACGTCTACGTCGACTTTTTTACAGAGCAGCAAGACGGCACGCCGCCGTCGGTCTACGAGGCGCTGACCATTGATCTGGAACGGCGCACCGACGACGGCGAGCGCTGGGAGACGGAGACCATCGAAGCCGTGCGCGGCCACGGTGTTCCCGATCACCTGGGACTCGACTGGGAGAGCGAGGCGGCGACGGCCTGCGAACCGCGCCGCGAACTCGACGACACCTGCCATCAGGTCGTCGTTCCCGCCGATCTCAACGTGGAAGCCACCGGTGGCCCGATCCGCATCGAACCCGGCGAGCTGCGCGCCCTGGACCCCGTCGCCGACCGCCGCCTGGAGCATATCCGCGGGCTGTACCGGGCGGTCTCCGATCGGCGCTGCAATGATCAGCGACTGGGACCGGACCATATGTCACACAGCGGCCCCTACTTCGAATTTGTCTACTTTCCGGGCGCCAGCCGAGTCGACGGCGACTAACGCGCCCGTTCGCAGACTCTCGAGCGGCGGCGACGGGTCCAATCATACGCAGGTGCTCTCGATGTGGAACCGCTCTGTTGCAGTGGCCATCGCATTATTCGTCGCACTTACCGGTTGTTTCGACGCTCAGCCAGCCGGCAATTCCGGTGAGCAAGACCAGAATCGCGACGACCCCGAACAGTGCGTAGAACTGAGCCCGCTGTGGTCGTCGACGGCCGAACCGGCGGCGGTCTCACTGCACTTTCAGGCTCGCCACTGCGACGACGGCGCTCCCTTCGACGCCCTGAACCTCGACCACTTTGAGATCGCTGAAGACGGCCAGACCGTCGACGCCGTCGGCCAGCTTCGCGAACTCTCCCAGTCGACACTTCGCCCCTACGTCACGCTGCTGATCGACGGCAGCGACGCCGGTCTCGACGACATCGACGCCGTCCAAAACAGCGCCCGGGCCTTCGTCGATCGCCTCCTCGTTGATGATCCGATTCCCGATATCCATATCGGCATCGACGTATTCGACAGCTCGTCGACGCCGGTGACCACCTGGCAGCCTCCCGTCGACGACCGGGCACGTCTCCACGATCGGATCGACGATCTGGCACAGTGGGCGCCCGCCGACGCCGGCGAACCCGATATTGCCGGGGCCTACGCCGCTTCCAATCAGGCCCTTCGCGACCACCAATTCGACGTCGCCGCGCGCAACCACGGCGGCACTCTTCCCACCGGCCACACCGTGATGATCGCCGCCGACGACAGTATCGACGGCGACGCCACAGATACGTTCGACGAATTCGCCGATGATATCACCGCCGATCGAAGCCTTCGAGCCGGCGAAGGTCCAGGCGTCCAGAGCTGGGCGGTGACCACCGACTCCGATGGCGCCGAACCCCTGAAGGCCGCACTCGGCAGCGATCACTGGGTCCGCTCCGATGACGGCAATGAATTGGAGGCCGCACTGCTCGATGTCGCCGACGGCATCGAAGCCGATCTGGAGGCCAGCTACGTCGTCGCATTCTGCTCGACGCTGCGGGGCAACGGCGCCGACATCGACGTCGCGGCGCCGGGCTTCGACTCCAATACCATCGAATTTACCGTCGACGCCGGCGACTTCGACGAGGGATGCAATCTCGACAGCCTCCACGCCGGGTGCGCCGACCGCGACTGCGGCGGTCTGCTTTGCGGCGGCTGCGACGACGTCGCCGAAGTCTGCGACGGCCCCGACAGCGGTCAGTGCGTACTCTACTGCATCGACCAGGTCATCTGCGACGATGTCGACGTCGTCACCGACCTCGGCCACGACCACAATTGCTATCTGGCCCCGGATGTCATGGCCTGCGACGATCAATGCGTGGCCACCGACACCGACGACGACCACTGCGGCGACTGCGGCGTCCAGTGTTCGGCGCCCACCAGCGAATGCGTCGGCGGCACCTGTCAGTGCGACGACGGCACCCTCGACTGCGACGGCGAATGCGTCGATGTCTCGAATAGCGACGACCACTGCGGAAGCTGTGGCAACGCCTGTCCCGACGGCATCGAATGCGTCGACGGCCAGTGTCCCTGTGACGGCGACGCCATCGCCTGTGACGGCGAGTGCGTCGACGTCCTGGATAGCGACGACCACTGCGGCGGCTGCGGCAACGAATGTGGCGACATGCAGCAATGCGACGGCGGCGTCTGTGCCTGCGGCGACGACCTCAGCTTATGCGACGGCACCTGTGTCGACATCTTCTCCGACGGCGACCACTGCGGCGGCTGCGGCAACGAGTGCGCCGCCGATCAGAGCTGCAACAACGCCAGTTGTGTCTGCGACGCCGACGGCCAGGCCAATTGCGGCGGCAGCTGCATCGACGTCACCGACGACGATGACAACTGCGGCGGCTGCGACATCACATGCAGCGACCAGCAATCCTGTGACGATGGAGACTGCATCTGTGACGACGATGAGCTGATCAATTGCGACGGCAGCTGCACCGATACCGACACCGACGACGACCACTGCGGCGGCTGCGGCCAGGCCTGTGACGACGGCGATTTCTGCGACGGCGGCGCCTGCGAGCCCCTTCCCATTCTCGATGACGTCATCATCCGCGCCGGCGTCGATCACAGCTGTGCCATCGACACCATTGGCACGTCGCTGTGCTGGGGACGCGACGACTACGACCAGTCGTCGGCCCTCTCGGTACCGCTGACCGCCATCGACACCGGCGACCGCTTCAACTGCGCCGTCGACCCCGACGGCGACGTCCTGTGCTGGGGGCGCAATATCTCCGGCGAATCGGTGCCGCCGGCCAACCTCACCGTCGACGCCGTCGCCTCCGGCTGGAACCACTCCTGCGGCGTCGACACCGACGGATCTCTCAACTGCTGGGGCAGCGATCAACACGGCAAAGCCTCGCCTCCGGCCGGCGATTTCGTCGACGTCGGCGTCGGCTGGAATCACTCCTGCGCGCTTGGAGACGACGACACCATCGACTGCTGGGGCGACGACAGCGACGGCAAAACCGATCCACCCTCCGGCGATTTCGTCACACTTTCGGTGGGCATGAATCACGCCTGCGCCATCGACGCCTCCGACAACATCGATTGCTGGGGCGCCGACGGCTCGGGCCAATCCAATGCCCCGTCGGGGACCTTCGATGATATCGCCGCCGGCGGTGCCCACAGTTGCGCCATCGACACCTCCGGCGACATCCACTGCTGGGGCTCGGATACCAACGGACAGGGCGACTCCGGCGCCCCGTCGGGAAGCCACGAGTCGATCGACGCCGGCTTCCAGCATACCTGCGCTGTCGACAGCGCCGATAATATCACCTGCTGGGGCGACGACGACTACGGACAGAGCACCGTTCCGGGCTGGTAGGCGCGAAGCGCGCGGGGCCCCCTCTTTTTCGTCGACGTTCCTCGCCTCGCTACAGCAGCTCGTTGAGCGTCTCGCCGATATCGGTGTACTCAAATTCAAAGCCGGCCTCCGCCAGCCGTTTCGGCCGGGCGCGCTGGCCTTTGAGCAACATCTCGTCGGCCAACTGACCGCCGACGGCCATCTTGAGCATCGGCGCCGGCACCGGAAATGGCGTGGGCCGACTGAGCGCCTCGCCCATGGCGTCCGTAAACTCGCGATTGGTCACCGGATTGGGCGACGTCACATTGACCGGCCCCTCCAGATCGGTCTCGTCGATGACAAAGACCACGGCCCGCACCAGATCGCGGAGGGCCACCCAGCTCATATACTGATGGCCATCGCCCAGTCGCCCGCCGATGCCCCACTTGAAGGGCGTGAGCATCTTGTCCAGTGCCCCGCCCTCGCTCGATAGCACCATGCTAAATCGGGTATTGACGACGCGCGAGACCCCGCGGGCCGCCTGGCAGGCCTCTTCCCACTTCTGGCAGACCTCGGGCAAAAATCCGTTGCCCGGCCCATCGTCTTCATCGACCCATTCGTCACCGCGATCGCCGTAGTAATCGATGCCCGACGCGCAGACGAAGGCCTCCGGCGGCTCCGGAAGCGATGCCACGGCGCCGGCCAACAGCTCCGTGCCCTGGACGCGACTCTCCATAATCGCCTTTTTGTGGGACTGACTCCACCGCCCGTCGGCGATATTTTCGCCGGCCAGATGCACCACGGCGTCGGCGACCTCCAGGCGCTCGATATCGATCGATTCATCCTCGATCGACCAGTAGATCCCGTCCGCCTTGCGATCGCGCACCAGGGGGACGACCTCCCAGCCGCGCCCCTCGGCAAATTGTGTCAGTGCCGTGCCAATCATGCCGCTGGCACCGGAGATAACCATCGTCGGTTTGTCGTCGCTCATTACGGCTCCTCGTGGTGGTCTTCGTCAGTTGCGGTGTCGACGGAGACATCTCGAAACGAAATCTGCTGATCCGATGGTCGCCAGTTGCGCTCCATGGGCAACGTAAGGGGGCCGACTTCCCGGTAATCGTCCCAGTCGACCTCGGTGGGTTCGTCGCGCCCCTGGAGCATCATCTTCCACGACGAGACGCGGTGGCTGTCGGGGTCGATGCGAACGTCGTAGCGATCGCCGGGCGTCAGCCCCACATCTTCGAAGCTCAATTCGAGGACGTCGACCGCTCGCTGGCGGTCGTCAATCGACTCCCCTGTCGACAGCTCAACGCCGGGGTCAAAGAGCTTGATCGGCATCAGCAACCAGTACGTATCATTGACCCAGCGTTGGTAGGCGTCGGCGGAGGCCTCTTCGAGCTCCGCGTCATCGGCGTCCTCGCCGTCGATGGTCGCCTCCAGCGCCTGTTGTTCATCGATATCGAGCACCACATTCCACCGGCGCTCATCGCCATCGTCCCACTCGATTTCGGTGGTGCCGTCGGCGACATTCCAGTCGTGCCCGGCGTCGAGCATTACGTCATCGCCGTCGGAGACCACGAAGCGAAACGCCAGTTGGCGAACGTCCTGCCAATCCGGCCCGCCATGGGCCCGATGGACATCGGCGGCCAGCGTCTGAGCCGATCCCTCCGGCGCTTCGTACGCTGCCGGCTCATCGTCTTCCGCCGGCTGCGAAGACTGCTGTTCGTCGCCGGATGCCTCGGGCTCACATCCGATCAATAGCCCGCTGACCAGGGGCACTGCCACGGCCGCTGCAACCACGGGCAATATCGAGCGTCGTCGATTCCATTTCATCGCGCCACCGCTTCACCGCCATAAAACCATTCATCCAACTCGCCAACCGGTGGGCGAAACCTAACCCGCAGTTCCGATCTTTCAACATATCGGCCCGAAAACCGCCCGTTATCGGTGGCCAATCGATAACCGTCCCCCGGCTTGCGCCCCAATTTCGCATGCGCTGTTGACCCTTTTTAACGACCGCGTTAGCCTTCGGCGCGACCCGATTTTTCCCTTCTCAAGTTGTTACCACGGGCAGCGTATGAAGCCGCCGACTGCTACCGAATCGCCCCGATATATTGTCATTGAAGGCCCGATCGGCGTCGGCAAGACCACGCTGGTCAACCGCTTTGCAGAGCGATTCGACGCCCATACCGTTCTGGAAGTCTTTGAGGAAAACCCCTTTCTGGCCGATTTTTACGACGACCAGGAAAATTACGCCTTTCAGACCGAAATTTTCTTTCTGCTCAGTCGCTACCGACAGCAGGAGGAATTCTCGCAGACCGATCTCTTCAATCGCATGTCGGTCAGCGACTACCTCTTCGTCAAATCCAGACTCTTCGCCAGTCTCACACTCTCCGATCACGAGCTGGCGCTGTACGACCGGATGTACTCCATCCTCAAAAGCCAGGTCCCGACCCCCGATGTGGTGGTCCATCTGCAGGCCCCGCTCGACGTGTTATTAGAGCGCATCGACCAGCGCGGCCGCTCCTACGAAGAGGATATTGAGCGCGATTATCTGGAGCGCCTCCGCCGGCTGTACCACAACTTCTTTTCGCACTACGACGAGACGCCGCTGATCGAAGTGGACACCACGAAGGCCGACTTTTCTCGCGACGACGAAGCCGTCGACGAGTTGATGGATCAGATCCAGCACTGCCACCGAGAAGCGGTCACGCCGAGCGACACCGTCGAATTCTAGCTGACAAGGCTTCTTCACCACCGACACGAGGTCCGGTGGGGTCGCTCTCTCCGACGCTTCCGTCTAGCTCACAAGTCCCGCTCTCCGGCGCTTTTTCCTCTTCCGCAGGCCACGGTATGCCTTGTGCTACCGGGGAATACTCCTTGTCTGCTAAATCACGAGTAGATGTCGTGCGCAGGCCCCGGTATGCCTTGCGCTACCGGGGAATAAGCTTTGTCAGCTAAATCACGAACATATGACGGGTGAAGGCCCCGGTATGCCTTGCGCTACCGGGGAATACGCCTTGTCTGCTACATCACCAGCATTTGACGTGCCCAGGCCCCGGTATGCCTTGTGCTACCGGGGAATAAGCCTTGTCTGCTACCGGGGAATACGCCTTGTCTGCTACGAGTAGATGACGTGTTCCGTCAGAAAGTCCTGCACCGACTCCAGAAAGTGATCGACTGTGTCGGCCCGGCGCCAGCCGTGGCCTTCGCCGTCGTAGACGTGATGCAGATGGGGCACACCGCGCCGCTGTAGCGACTCGGCAATCATCTCCGTTTGCTCCGGGGGAACGACCTTGTCTTCGCTTCCGTGATACAGCGCCAGATCGTCTTCGATGGCATCGGCCGAAAAGAGTGGAGAGCGCTCGCGATACAACTCGGAGTATTCGGGCAGCGAACCGACCAGTGAATCGCAGTAGCGCTCCTCGAATTTGTGGGTGCCGCGCTGGAGCTCAAAGAGGTTGGAGACGCCGTACATCGAGACCCCGGCACTGAAGGTGCCCGGATGGCGCACCAGCGACTGCAAGACGGTGTAGCCGCCGGCACTTCCGCCCATGATGACAATGCGCTCCTCGTCGGCCAGCCCCTCTTCGACCAGAAATTCGGCGGCGCCGACGGCGTCCTCCACATCGACGATGCCCCAATTTCCGAATAGGGCCTCCATGTAGTCGCGGCCATAGCCGGTGCTTCCGCGGTAATTGACGTCGAGCACCGTCCAGCCGCGGGTGGCAAAGAATTGATTGCGAGGCTCCCAGGTCGCCACGCGCTGGGAGGTGGGGCCACCGTGGATCATGATGATCGCCGGTGGTTTGTCGCCTGCTGTAAAGCGGGGATTGGTCGGCGGATACAACAGGCCGTGGACCTCCTCGACAGGGCCGTCGTCATCGACGGGCCACGACACGGGGCGGACCGTCGACAGCTCGTCTTCATGGAGGCGCTCGCTGCTGCTGTAGGTCTCGACGGATTGCTCACCACTGTCGTCGACACTGACGATCCGCGGCGGACGCGATGACGAACTGGCGATCGCAGCGACTCGGCCCGTCGACGAGACCGCCAGTTGCTTGAGATCGGTATACGACTGGAAGTCCTCGGTGGTCGCCAGTTCGGACTCCAGATCGATGGTCTCCAACTCCGAGATTCCGCGCTGGCTGGAGATGGCGATCATCGAGTCGCCGTCGGGACTCCAATCGAAGTAGCGAAGACCCTGAACCCAGGCCGGCCCTCCGTACTCCCGACCGGATTGCGAGACGATATTCCGGGATTGACCGTCCGGCGCGGTCACACAGATCTGCCAGTGACCGGAGCGATCCGTCAGATAGGCCAGATGGGAGCCATCGGGAGAAAAGCGCGGTTGCTGAACGGCCACTTCATCATCGGCGGCGATGACCGCAGTGGAGCCGGCAATCGGCTGGCCATCGTCGACGCGAATCGATGTCGATTCGATGCGCGACTGATTCCAGGGCATATTGGGATGGTCCCAGCTCGTCCAGACCAACCGATCGCCCTCTGGATGCCAGGACGGCTGCATATAAAAGTCGGCGCCCTCACCGACAACCGTCGGCCACCGCTCGCCATCGGTGTCGACGACGGCGATGCGATCGTCGCCGTCGTGGTGATGGACGTAGGCCACCAGATTGCCGTCCGGCGATACCGCCGGCGAGGCCACCGCTCCCCACTCGGGGGTGATCGGCTCCGGAAGTCCGCGCTCAAGCCCCACGCAGTACAGACGGCCGTCGTCTGCGGCGAAGTAAATCCGGTCGCCGTCGACACAAAAGGCACCGCCCCCGTAGCCGACTCCTCCACCGACATCGAGGGCATCGTTGACGACCTGCGGTGCATCACCGGGTCGGCGCACCACCAAAACGCCGCGTCCGTCGCGCCGCTCAAGCCACACCAATGTCTCGCCGTCGCCGGCCCACTGAACATCGAGCAAGCCACTGGACTCGGCCACCATTCTCGAACTCAGGCGGCTCGTCCACAGTCCGTATTGGCGTCGTTGCTGTTGCATCGGTACTCCCCTGTTGTCGCAGTTATTATCGCAGTCCATTCCGTGGCATCACATAACACCAACACGGCGTTCCATCCATAGCGCAGGACCTCGGTGTTATTCGTTCAGGGCCGAGCAGAATACGTTCGGCCCCGCCCTCCTTGCGGCGGTGGTGAGCACGCTTTGTGAGCTAAAATACGTTCGGCCCCACCGTCGTTGCGGCGGTGGTGAGCGAGTTTGGTAACATAGAAATCAATGGCTCGAACGACGACCCCACCGTCCTTGCGGCGGTGGTGAGCGAGTTTGGTAACATAAAAAAATCGCCGGCGGAAAACCCGCCGGCGACATCGCTCTGCAATTCAGCTTCCCAATTTGAATGGAAGCCGATCCTCAGGTCTCGATGAGCCCGATATTGTCATCGTCGCGCCAGTAGACGACGTTGATATTGTCGGTCTCGGCATTGGTGAAGACGAAAAACGGTCGATCCTCGAGCAATTCAAGCTGCAGGACCGCCTCGTTGACGCCCATCGGCTTGGCCTCGTACATATCCTGGCGAAGGACTTTGGCCTCCCCCTTTTTGGTCTCCACGACCTTGGTGGCGTCGTCGGCTTCGGCGGCCGCCTCCTCTTCTTCTTCGGGGGCCGGGAAGCGCTCGTAATCCTCTTCAAATTCGCTGTCGTAGTAATCGAGGCCCTCGTAGTCCTCTTCTTCCTCGGCGCCCATTCCGGGAGAGGCCAGCGGACTGAGAACCCCCATCTTGAATTTGCGGGCCTCACCGTTGGTCGGCTGATGGTCGCGAAGCCGGTCTTTGTGGCGCCGAAGCTGCTTTTCAATCTTGTCGAGCGCAATATCGATGGAGCTGTACATATCCTCGCTGCGCTCCTGACCCTTCACTGTCAGATTCTTGATCTGGAGGGTGAAGTTGGCGATATGCCAGAATTTTTCGACGGTCATGACAATCGAGGCGTCGACTTTGCCCTGAACGTATTTGTCACAGATCTTTTCGAGCTTGTCGACCGCGTAATTTCGCAGCGACGGCGACGAATCCATGTTCCGGAAGGATACGTTCGCTTTCATCTTCGGACTCCTCGGTCTCGGGAATGAGAAAACACTACATTATTGGGCGTCGACCGGACATTCCTCTCTGTCAGACCCATTTGGTCTGGGCCCAGAGAACTCGGTCCACCGAGTCCCAACTTCTACCATAAGCTGTAACAGCGTTTGCACCAACCATATTCAATATTTTCGATGACGCGATGAGCTCCAAAGAGACGGCCCACCGGGGCGCACACTGCCAGCACACTCAGCCCGTGGACGATACGCAAGATCGCGCTCCGTTCAAGGGCCCACCCAAAATGCGATGCAACCCGTCGCTCCAGCACTTCTCAGTGAATCGTCGTCCCGCTTAGAATACGTCTTTTCGCTTGGAGCTCGACAAGATCCCCATCTTCTCTCGGTATTTGGCGACAGTGCGCCGGGCAATATCGATATTTTCCTCTTCTTCGAGGGCGTCGGCGATCTTGGAGTCCGAAAGTGGCTTTTCGGGATTTTCATCGGCGATAATATCGCGGATCTTGGCCTTGACGGCCTCGCTGGCCAGGTCGCCGGCGCCGTCTCGGGAGATCGAGGAATTAAAGAAGAATTTCAGCTCGAAGACGCCCCGCGGGGTGTGGACGTATTTGTTGGTCGTCACCCGGCTGACCGTCGACTCGTGCATCTCGATATCTTCGGCGACATCCTTGAGTACCAGCGGTTTGAGATGCTGGACACCGTGCTCGAAAAACTCCATCTGAAAGTCGATGATGCTCTCGGTGACCTTCATAATCGTGCTCTGGCGCTGATGGATACTGCGGATCAGCCACATCGCGCCGCGCATCTTTTCCTGAATGTAGTCTTTGACCTCGTCGTCTTCGCCCTCTTCTTTCTTTTTGGCCAACTCCTGGCGATAGAAATTTGAAATCCGAAGCTTCGGCAAGCCGTCTTCATTGAGACTGGCGATCCACTCGCCGTCGTATTTGCGGATGTAGATATCGGGCGTGATGTAGCGGGCCTCGTCGTCGGAGTACCCGCCGGCCGGCCGAGGCTCGAGCTCCCGCAGCAGCCGCGTTGCGTCGATGACGTCTTGTTTGTCCACGTTCTGGATGCGCGAGATCTTGCTGTAGCTTTTGCGCTCCAGATCGGAGATATGGTCGCGGATAATATTGTGCAACAGCTCCTGTTCCGGAAAGGAGCGCTCGGCCTGAATGAGGAGGCATTCCTCGAGGTCCCGGGCGGCGATGCCCGCCGGATCAAAGCTCTGGATGAGCTCCAGCATCTCTTCGACATCGCCGACGGGAGCCTCCGCATCCTGTGCGATCTCGTCGACCGTTGTATTTTTGAGGAGTCCCGCCTCGTCGAGATTGCCGATGATCAAGGCCCCGATATGTTGCTGATGGTCGTCGAGTTCCTCGAGGCGCAGTTGAACGAGAAGATCCTCGGTCAGTGACTCGCTGGTCGACAGCGTCTGCTCCAGTGTCGGGAAATCATCGCCGGCCCCGCGCATCCCCTTGTAGTGGTTGCCGGGAGGTGGCGAGGAGTACTTCTCCATATACTCCTCCCAGTCGACCTGATCCATATCGCTTTCGTCGCCCTGGACCTCCGCCATCTCCTCGGAGGACTCGTCGTCTGCGGTCTCGCCGACGGCGTCGGCGTCATAGACGTCGGGAATCTCCTCGAGCACCGGGTTTTCCACCATCTCCTGGCGCACCTCGGCGATCAATTCCATGCGCGACAACTGCAGCAACTTGATGGCCTGCTGAAGCTGCGGGGTCATCCGCAGCTGCTGCTTCATCTCTGTTTTTTGTCGTAATTCCAGTGCCATCGCGCACTCCTTGTATCCAGTTGCCATGCCCGGGGACCGCCGGCGTCATCGAGCCCACAGAGCCAGTGGCGCACGGCGTCTTCACGACAATTCACACTTCTCGACATCGATTGCGATCAGTGTCTAGCGACGGCCTCCAAGAAGCGGTCAAAAAATCGGACCGAGCACCCCAAGAGTATTCGGTCGCTCCGCTCCCGGCGCTCGGCGAGATGATTTATTTGGCTTCAAAGCGCTGGGTTCCCGCGTAGCCCTATCCGGAGGATAAGGCGAGGCTTGAGCGCCAAGCAGCCGGACAAATCAGCCGGCGAATGCCGATGAGAGACTATTTTGACCGCTTCTAAGGGCCTGCCCGGCGGGAGCGTGACGCCTCCACCAGGTGAGTACAATCATAGTCGACACCGCACTGTGAAGCAAGACCTCGCGGTCCGTGGTATGGGTCTTGCTAGTAATCATAAACACGAGTTCCACACGCCCTTATTTCCAGAGCGCATCGATTTGATGGATTTCCAGTCATAGCAGGCGATATCAATGGATGACCACGCTCCAACACCGACTCCAGAGCAGATTGTGGGAGTCCTGTCAAACACCGATCATGACATCGATGTCACACCCCGGAATCGCCCCCTCCGATCACCGGGAGCGATGGACGCCCGAATCCCCCTCGGTGCCTGCCGTGACACCGGCGTTACACCACCTATGACAGGGTTGTCATACCCGGAGCCAAAGCGCTCCCCCATTCTACGCCGCTCAAGATCGCCGGCGCTGCGAGCTTGACCCAGATTTTCATTCTCCCCTCGTCATTCGGGGGGCTGCCGGCCCGTGTCTCCTCCTCTCCTACACGGGCCGGCTTACCTTTTTCTTGATTTTGTGCGGTCCGCCGGTCACTCTCTGAGTGCTTTAAAGAAGAACGTCCCCATCGTTCCCGACCGCGAGTCCATGATGCGAACTCTCCCTGTTGTGCTCTCCATACTCGCTTTTGCCGTCGCTGGATGCACGGAGACCGAGCCCCGCGATCCCCGTGGAGGTGACGGGCCCGCGCCCAGAGTCGGCGAGCAGAGCTCGTCGAATGGAAACGACGATGAAGACGCCGGCAACGACGCCGATACCGATGACGCCGACGACACCGGAGACGCCGGAGACGCCGCCGAGCAATGCGACGAAGACCCCAATAGTCAGCCCGTCGATCCCCGCTTTCCGTGTTGTTTCGACGATCAGGACTGCCGCGACACCGATATTGCAAACGCCGATTCCATGCACTGTTACTACGCGACGTGTACCGAGGGCGGAGACGGCTCCTGTCGCGTTCCCCCCTCCGGTACATACGAGTGCTGGGATGACTACGACTGCCCGGAAGGGTACATCTGTCCACACGAGCAACAGGCCGACGCCTTCGGCTGCCGAGATCCGCAGACCGTCGAGACACCGGCGACCTGTATTGAAGACGGCAACGGCTGATTTTGCGTTCTCCGTCCCCGGCCATCACACCGGGACCGGGGGTTACGGCTCGTCGCGCAACCTCCGATGAGTCCGCACCGTATTGCGCTCCGCATCCTTTTGATGTGCCGTGCCGTCATGACCGTTTTCTTCTCGGTTGCGAGCCAGTATCGGGCCCTGATGCCAGGGGACATCGGCCCGGGCTGCCCGCTCCAATTCGGCGATAACCTGGGCGCCGAGCAACAAAATTAAGGCCGCCACCTCCATCGATAGCAATACGATGATCACCGTCGCCAGCGAGCCGTAGACGATATTGACCAGCGAGATGTGGGTGAAATACCAGACCAGAAAATGGCGCACCAACTCCCAGAGCACCGTCGCCGTCAGCCCACCGACCAGGGCTCTCGACAGGGCCACTTTTTGAAGTGGCATCACCACATAGACCGCCGTAAATAGCAGTATCAGCCCCAGAACTCCGGAGATATAAAACGCCGCGCTGCGCGTGGCGTCGATGCTGATCTCCCAGCCCAGTATCGGAATCTCGAAGGCCTCGGTGGGAATGGCGTCCAGAAATGATGTCCCCGCCGTAACCGCCACAATGCCCAGTCCCATCAGACAGATAAATAGATAGGGAATCAGCGCCGAGACCCAGAAGGAGCGGCTTTTTTTCTCGGCGGGCATATCAAAAATTTCGGTCATCGCATTTTCCAGGATTCGGAATGCGATACTGCTAAAAAAGAGCAGTACCGCCAGACCGATGATCCCGATGACCTCCATCTGGTCGGCAAAATCGACGAGGACAGTGCCGATGGCATCGGCCTGGCCGGGGACGATCAACTCCAGCTCGGCCTTCATGGTCTCTAAGAGCTGCTCCTTATCTTTAAAGACCGAAAAGAAGATCAGGATCACCGCCAGAAGCGGCACCAGCGACAGCAGGGTGTTGTAGGCGAGAGCGCCGGCCAGGATCAGACCGTTTTTTTTGCCGAAAAAGCGCAGCACGACGCGTATGCTAAATCGCAGGATATGCCCCGGCAATCCGGGAAGCCCCGCCAGCCAGCGTTTGATGGCCTCGAGCTTCGAGACCTTCTCCGATCCACTACTCACAGCGTCCTCGTGCTCCGTCCATTCGACATCGACGTCATGCGGCGTCCTGTATAGTCGTATAAATGGCGAGCCCATCGCCGTCCACCGTCCCCGGCAACTGGTGGTGACATTGAGGCCGGCGATCTCTGCCTGACTTTTTGCTCGTTCTCCGGCGTCATCTGTGATAGCGTCGTCGCTGCCGTAAACATTGTAATTGACGTCCCTCGCAGTACCCGTTTCGGCCCCGGATGGACTCCGCTGTCGAAGTACTGACGCCCTTCGCCCAGGGAGGAGCGATGGTTGGTGCAGTCCAGATACGGGCGCCGGACTTCCAAGGAAGGAGTGCGCTGTGGATACCCAGTTTGTACGAGATGTTCAAAGCTACCAGCTGTCGCCGGCTCGGAGAATTTTTGTGATGCAGGAGATACTCTCCGCGATCGCCGATACCGATCACGGCGAATTGCGCGAGCGAATCGAGCGCATCATCGATATGGATCGGGCCAACGTCGCACGAGACACCAGTTCCCGGTCCTTTCGGCGACAGGGACTCGACCCCAATGACTCCAAAACCGGACCGGGCTCCGGTCCCGACCGGCGCCGCCGTGCCCATCGCGAATTTGTGGCGCTCGTCGTCTATATCTTGTCGTCGTACTCCACGACCACTGCCCGCCAGCTGCTGACACCGGTGAGCCGGCAGCTGGACCGACTCCATCGATTTGAATCGCGACCGCAAACGGAGTGTCAAAACCGCTTTGGGCGCCAACCGTCGAGCCGCGTCTCACCACCCCGGACCTGATGGGGGACCGGCCGATGCCGGTCAGTTGTCGATGGCCTGCCGAAATCGCTCGACGGCGTCCGGCAATTGCTCAAATATTTCCTCGCCGCGCCGAAGTCGCTGTCGGCGACCGGCCTCCTCGAGGCGTCGCGCCAGCTCCGTGACCTCCACAGCGCCGATGGTATCGGCCGCCCCCTTGAGCGTGTGCGCCGTCGACTCCACCGCTTCCGCCTCACCGCCATCGAGGGCCCGCCCCAGAGTATCGATCCAGTCATGGACCTCGTCGAAAAATCGCTGCCCCAATTCCGAGAGCAACGCCTGGTCTCCACCGACCTGTTCGAGGGCCCGGGCCCGATCGAAGATCTCCCGTTGTGACCTCTCGTCATCGGACCGCTGTCGGTCAGCGCCTGGACCATCGGCGCCGTCGTTTCCGGAGCCATTGGTGGGGCGCTGTGGACCGGTCCACCGCTCCAGCAACCGGTACAGATCTTCCGGTTGAACCGGTTTGGCCATGTAGTCGTCCATGCCCGCTTCCAGCATGCGCTCTCGATCGCCTTTCATGGCGTGAGCCGTCAGGGCGACGATCGGCACCTGGTGGCCGCTCTGATGGTCGATCTGACGGATTTTGCGAGTGGCCTCGAAGCCATCCATCCGCGGCATCTGGACGTCCATCAATACCAGATCGAAGCGCTCCGGGTCTTCGCGATAGCGGTGAACACCGGCGACGCCGTCGTCGGCAATTTCGACGCGGTGGCCCCTGCGCTCGAGAAGTCCGGCGGTGACCTTCTGATTGATCCGGCTGTCCTCGACGAGCAACACGCACGCACCATCGCGCTCATCGACATCGGCGTCGGACGGTGCCGTCGCCGGGAGCCGACTGGTCCCGACGAGCTCCATGATCGCCTCCAGCAGTGCCGAGGGCTTGACGGGTTTCGACAGCCAGGTCGTTCCCCGCTGCTGGCGCTCTGAGGCCGCCGGCGCATTCTCGGCGAACGACACGGCAATGACCGGCAGATGCTCAAATCGCGAATCGGCGACCAGTTGGTCGTAGAGCCGCTCGTCGAGCGACAACTCCACATCGACATCGACGATGCATACTTCAATGGGCTCGCCCTGCTGGTCGGCCTCTTCGATGATGGCCTCTAGCCGATCCGGATCGCGAAGCGTAACCGGCTCCAATTGCCAGGCGCTCAACAGCTCATTGAGCAGACTCTCATCGGACGGCCGATCCTCGATGATCAGTACTTTTAACCCCACCAGACGAGACGCCGGGCTGTCGTCGTCGATGCGCCGACTTCGACCTCGTCTTAACGGCACCGTAAAATGGAAGGTGCTTCCCGTGCCCTCTTCGCTGTCGAGCCATATCTCTCCGCCCATCAAGCGCACCAGCTGAGAGGCGATCGCAAGACCGAGACCGGTCCCCTCGTAGACCCGGCGCACCGAGCCGTCGACCTGCTGGAAGGCCTCGAAGATCCGCTCCTGTTCGCTCTCTCCGATACCGATGCCCGTGTCGCAGACCTCGAAATGCACGGAGACGTCCTCGTCGATCTCGTCGATGACTCGAACCGAGACACTGATCTCGCCCTGCTCGGTAAATTTGATGGCATTGCCGATCAAATTGATCAGAATCTGTCGCAGTCGATCCGGATCGCCGACGACGGTGTAGGGCAACTCGCGGGGAACCTCGTAGGTCAGTGCCAGCTCTTTTTGCTCGGCACGGCGGACCATGACCTGCAGGGTTTCGGCGACCAGATCGCCGGGGGAGAATTCGCGTATATCAAGCTCGAGCTCCCCGGCCTCAATTTTTGAGAAATCCAAAATATCGTTGAGCAGCGACAACAGTCCTCTTGCCGAGCGATCGAGGAGGGTCAAATACTCTCGTTGCTGGGCATCGAGGTCGGTCTCTTCGAGCAACTCCGCCATGCCAATGACTCCATTCATCGGCGTGCGAATCTCGTGGCTCATATTGGCCAGAAAGGTACTTTTAGCCTGGTTGGCCTCCACGGCCTCCTGACGAGCCCGAGCCATTTCGACGGCCACCTTCTGGAGTCGCTTTCGATGCTTTCGCAGCGACGCCGTTCGTTCATCGACAACCTCCTCGATGCGACCGGCCCGACCGAACATCACCTGCATCAAAAATACACTGATGGCCGTCACGAAGAGCCCGAAGCTCAAAAATAGCGTCGGCGTCGGGCTGCGGTGACTGTCGATGTACTCGTCGGTGGCTCGGGCCTCGACGCGCCACTGCTGGCCGGGGATCTCCAGCGGTTGGGAAAATTGCCGCTCCACGCCGTGTTCCAGGGGCCGGTGCTCGTCACCGTGGTCTTCTCCGTGCTCGCCGTCTCCACTCCAGCTATACAGCTCGTCGTCACCTCCATCGACGAGCACAAAATCGATGGGCACCGGCAGCCGCCGCGCCCGCACCTCATCGACGACCTGTCCAAGATGAAATACGGCAGCCATCACCCCCCGAAACTCCGTTGCCGGTTCGTAGACCGGTCCAAATACCCCGTAGACCGGTGATCCATCGATCGTTTCCAGTGGGCCGACGGTAACGACCTCACCGCCGTCGATGAGTTCGTCGAGAAGATCGGCGACGGCGTTGTGCGACTTCCAGTCAAAACCGGGGGGAAAGATCTCGGTGGTGGGCACCGAAAAATACACCGGCAGGTGCTGCTCGCGAGTTGGTGCGCTCCTGAATTGTCCATCGGCATCGCGGTCCAATAACTGGTAGTCCGCCCCCCAGATCTGGCGGCCCGCCGCCTGGTGCTCGTGGCGCCGGTCGCCGGGAAGTACCGGGCTGTAGATGAGCGCCGATACATCGAGCTGGGGCTCCAGATAGGTCTCCACATACAGGTCGAATTCGTAGCGCTGAAGCTCGTCTTCGATGCTTCGCTCGTAGATCATCATCAGTGACTCCACGGAGTCGACGCGCTCCTGGAGGCGTCGCTCAAAGACGTCGATATACCCCCGGGAATCGAAGCGAAGCTGCACCTGCAGATGCTCGACTTCCTGATGCTCGAGCCACAACCATCCACTGATGCTGGCCGCCCCCCCCAAGATGGCGACGGCGACCAGCAGCGCCCGGCGCTTCCAGGTCGAAAAGGTTCGCTCCACCTCCTCCCCGCCCAGATCCGCCGAAAACAATTGCTCTTGTCCGCGCGGATCGCGGAGGCGCTCGACCATCTCGTCGGTCGTCTGCTCCACTGAATCCACCCTCTACAGCGACGTTGCGTCAATGCCAATGCCTCGGCGACAACGGGCTTTTAGTCGACGACTGATCGCCCGAAACGCCATCGTTGATAGAGCCGACGACCCGGTGGGGTTCGACTCACGGGCAATGTAAACACATTCCAGTCAACCCCCCGGATTTCGAAGCCCGGTCCCCGGCCGACAAGCCCGCAATCGCTGTGGCCTGCGGGGCCATCGGGCCATTGATGCAAGACATGACGTCCAAACTTTTCTATACTCAGTGCTGATCTCGTCATCTTAGCACTACTTGGTCATTTTCGCACGATTGGCACGCACAGCGCAGATGCGGGAGGTCAAGGAAATGAATCGCAGGACGATGCCGGAAGCAACGGTTCTCAAGGCCCCGATATGCCTTGCGCTATCGGGGA
>LFFM01000744.1_pt1 | contig 22905 bp, 11 predicted proteins | sample 643131 | NCBI WGS metagenome assembly LFFM01 (sample SAMN03777445, study PRJNA286221) | soda lake metagenome | biome: soda lake; feature: Kulunda steppe; material: water; isolation source: sample Tc-Br brine of Tanatar trona crystallizer | place: Russia: Kulunda steppe | collected 2011-07
CCTGCCAACCCTTCTCGCCGTTGACTCATGGAGCCGAGAGTGCTGATCACGACAAGTACGGGATGCTTCGAGCGTTCCTAGAGATCGTCCGTCACACCGATCCAGATTTCGTCGTGATGGAAAACGTCTACGAGATTCGTGATGCCGATGTCTACGACGAGTTCGAAGTTGGTCTCAGAGAGCTGGGATACAACCTTAACCCCGATACTGACAAGCGGGTCTACTGTCCTGAATACGGTATTCCCCAGACCAGACGGCGCTGGGTGCTCGTCGGGTCTCGTGATGGTCGTATCGATCTCGGAGCGGCGAGCCATCCCAACCCCGACGACTATCCCACCGTGGAGGATTGTATCGATCATCTCCCCTCGATCGAGGCCGGTGAAACCCACAGTGAGTATCCCTTGCATACGGCTCGCGAACTCTCCGATTTAAATCTCAATCGGATCAGACAGTCGAAACCTGGTGGAAACTGGACTGATTGGGACGAAGATTTGCTCTTAGAGTGTCATAAGAAGGCGACCGGACAGAGTTATAAGTCGGTCTACGGACGTATGGTGGCCGACGAGCCCGCACCGACGATCACGACGCAGTTCTACAACTTGGGGAGTGGTCGATTCGGTCACTACGACACCACCCAGGATAGAGCACTCTCACTCCGAGAAGGGGCCATGATACAGACGTTCCCCGAGGAGTATCGTTTCGTCAAAGATCTAAACGAGGTTGGGATCACGAAGACTGGTCGAATGATCGGGAATGCCGTCCCACCGAAGTTGGGAGAGGTCATCGGCACACGTGTGATTGAGTTCCTCGAATGGTCGGACCGACAGTCGAGTATCTCGGATTTTGATATCGAAGCACATAGTTCCTCATCTTTGAGGTAGAAAATCATAGAATTGACTACCTCGAATGAGCGTATACACTGGTAGTAGACTTTTCTAAAGGCTGTGGCGACGAGACCCGCCCGTCAGGCCTGAAAATGGTCAATTCGATGTTAGTTTTCTCAGCGCACTAAGCGTGTACCGAGTGGATGATTCGATTCTGTAGTTCTCCGCGTTCCGTTGGTGAATACCCAGCCGTGTGTAGAGCAACGGCTTGAAGAAAAATATTTCGTCGTCCCCAACGATGTTCTCGGTTGTGATCAATTCGCCCACTCGATGGATGTCATGAACATCGAAATAGTTGGGAACAGCAATCCCCATATAGTAGCGCTTTGACTTCGAATTTCGAGCTTCGTGATGCCACGCAGTACCGACTTGCGCATCGTAGAGCCTGCCGTCAGCGACGAGTTCTAACGCTCTTTGCCACACTGTACCGATCATCTGCCGCTTCGGGAAAAGAAGCCATTCTCCGCCAAGTTCCTCGCGATCGAAAGCTGCTTCGTCCAGCTCTGCATGACCCTCCGTCATTTCGTCCGGTATCGGTGGTGCTACTTTTTCGAACTCTTGGCTCAAGGTTTCATTGGCGTCTTGAACGTCGTATCGCCTGAAATACGCGGCTCTTTCGTGTGATGGGATACGCAGTAGGTCGCTGGCGACTAACGCGGCCTCATCGTACACGTCACGCGGATCCGGGAGTAATGGCGAGTCGACGCTTCGCTGACCGTCTATGGCAGGTCCGTCCTCGCTCCGTCCAAAATAGTCTTCGACGATACGATTAGACACATATTCTCGGAATTTGTCTACTTGCTCTTGACTGAAGTTAGCTGAGTCGACGACGAATTCCACCGCCTGTTCTATATTAAAATCGCGTCCGGTGTGTCTGACATCACGGCTCCCCGATCTAAGCCACTCCTCAAAGTATCGATCCTCGTTGTAACAGAAAATACACCGGCTCTCTGTATGTGCAAATTGTAGTCCACGGTCAATATGATCGGGGCACGAGATCAGACCGGAGTCGTCAAGCGGGACAAAATCGTGTGAATCGATTCCGTTTTCAGTAAGCGTGATTGCGTGAACGCCACCTGCGGCGTCGGGTCTCTTCGGACCAACATTTTCCATCGAGAACATCGGCGCGATCGAATCTTCGATCAACCGTCCCGGTAACTGCCCGCCAGCCACATACGCCAGCATATCGTGATCGTTCCACAACTCTGAATAAAGATTTGGGGTCACTAATACACAATTATTTTGTCCAGACGCTATTGTCGGATTCTGTGTTAGATGAATATTTTCGAGAGCGGTTGTTCCCTGTGTCGGAATATACGTTAGAAGATTACTCTGGGACATCTCAAAGGGGTCGGTCGCTGCCCCCTGTGCGTACACATCTGTGTCGTATACTGCTTCAATCGGATCACCGTGTCCATAGTCGCCGGTAATGTAGTAGACTGGTAGTTGAGAAGCAAGGGCCTGAAGTTGGTCGTGAAGCTCTTCAAAGCAGCTCTGTGGGTCCAGCAACTCGTGGTGCGGAGAGGGAGAGACGAAACCACTGTATATGGCAGCGTCGAACGAGGAGAGATCGTATCCTTCGGTTTCTAATGCGGCTCGAATACGGATTCCAGCGACTTCACCGTCTTCCAGGTTCGGTCTAGCACTACCGACCAACAGAATACGAAGTTCGAACGATTCAGAGTTCTGTTTATATTCTTTGGTATCGACTGAATTATTCATCTGGGCGTGAGTTATCGATTTCGTCTGGACTGACTTCAACGTACCCGAGTCGTCATCGTTCTTCCTGTGAGATTTTTGTTCCTTCGAGATCTCGCTTGTATTAGTGTCCGACTGCTGGCTCTCGTCTTTGAAGGGAGAACAAGTGGATTTGTTATGAGCAGCCGACACAGCCCGTTCAGCTGAAATTTTCCCAACGTGTTTTACTTCGACCAGTTCATCAACGAAGCATCAGCTACATGGTCGATCGTTTCGTACCCTTCCTTGCGAAGCTGGTAAGCTGCCCGAGGATTAAGATTACAGACGTCCAAAACAGACGAGTCTTTGTTCAAAATAGCTGCCACGTCATCAACTGTTCGGCTCGGAGGGATACCGACTGCGACGAGGTGACGTAATGTAGAGATAATACGTTGATCGTCAACATCGGTTTCTTCGCGCGGATTATCAATAGTTTGAGCTTTATCGAATACTAAGGCAGTTGATTCAATGATCACCTCAGCGACGTCAACTGGGTCAGCAGCAAGTGAACGTGGGTCTTCTATGCCGTTAGCAATCAGCAGTCCAGCTTGTACGAGGGTAATAGCCAGAACATCAAGTAGGGATGGCTCAATGCTCTCGCCATACTTCATCGTCAGGGTTTGAATATAACCTCGTCGTTGATAGCGTACTGTTTTAATTGTCTAACGTCATGCTTTATTTTTCTTCATCCACTGAGGTCCGTGTTGAGACTAAATTAGCAATCCGGTCAGTATCTGACGTCATCTAGTAATAGTCTCTTCTTCTAGAAGACAATAACCCACGTTGGTTTGAGTAGCAGACAGGTATACAGGAGTGCATTAATTATCTGTAGATAGTTCACGTACCCCTTTCTCTAAAGAGAATCACGTTAATCAACGTGTGACCCGGATACCACTGTTTGCGACAAGATTGGCTACGACTGAGCACAACGCTTTCACCGCCGGTGCTTCTACGACGACACCCACTTCTAGGTTCTCGGCAAACCCATATTTTGTGAAGTTCGCGCTGCCAACATAAGCCGCGCTTCGATCCGCGATGAGGAGTTTAGAGTGTAATGTGTACTTGGGGTATTGGTCATCCGGACCGGGCTCGTAATAGTCGTACACCTCAAGCTGGCCTGGCAGTCCGGCGGCGATGTTGAACAGCTCCTGAACCGCGGCGTGATTTGGCTGATTAGAACGTAGTTCACGAGAAACGAGCGTCAGATCGACACCCCGTTCCAGAGCGCCCTCAAGGCCTGGAAGTAACCATTCCATCCCTTCAATTTCCAGAAACGGGCTCGTCAAGACGAGTTCCTCAGACGCATTTCTGCACAAGGATAGTAGTCTCGTTGTTATTTGTTGCATGTCGAAATCAACAGGGTCAAGATATTCGAAACTAGGATCGTGCTCAGGTAGCGTGCAAACGAACTCAACATTAACCGATTCAGTATCCTCTCGTAACTGTTCGATGACTTGATGAGCTGTTCTTGTCGCAATAAGAAGCTCAAGGCAGTCAGGTGAGTCTATATGAATTGCGGTGGATCCATTTGTTTCGTTTGCATAGTCCTTCGACAAGAGAAATTCAAAGAAAGACGTAGCAAGACGTTGATCAATTGACTGTGTATCCTCTACTAACGTTTCAATAGTCAGTGGCTGGTCTTGATTAGCATTAGTCGCCACTACGCCGAGCAATTCTGGTGGCGATACATCCGTCCCTAGTAGCTGTGCTAAACGGGTGGCGTCAGCCAGACGATCGGAATCAGGAGTCTCCACTACTAACCCCCAGATAGCCCTCAATCGATCGTTCGGTCATTGTTTTTGATCCGTACACAAAATCCCGTCCGACGTTCCGGTTGAAGTGTACGCACGATACCTCTGAGAGGTGGAGACAGTTGTGACACGCTCCACCCTCTCGACTACAAACGGGATCGTAGACACAGTCGTCTCCTCGGTTATTGAATTCGGTGAGTAAGTCAGACAAGCTAGACTCAACTAACGTATACAGCGCACCGATGTTGAAGTCTGTTCGCTGGTTGCTGTACATGACAAACGAGAGTGCTCGTGGCATCAAGAATTCAGCCAGACTGGATCTGGAGATCCCTGAGAGTTGGGTCGCGTGCTTCAGGAAGAGGTGTGAGTAGGTGTGGAGCAAGTGGTACAAGAAGAACGTGAGCGCGTCTACACCCTCTTCAGAGTCGACATCTAGTTTCTCGAAAGACGGTATCTCGCTGATGTTGGCAGCGATCCAAGCACGTATCGCAGATTCTGACCATTCGGAAAGTGGTTCAGTCGCCGCTGCATTAATTCCGTATTCGTTACACCAGGAGGCGACGGATGTAGTGTCCCAACTATCCGGAACGGGATATGCTCTTCCACGGGGTAAATCACTTTCAGCGATGGCGTTACCTAAAGCCTCAGCATGCTCTCCGCTGCCGCGACTGTTTTCCAATAGCCAAGTTACGACCTGTCGGGGAACCAGCTCTACGTTGATAGCCTCAGTCTCTACTGTATCGGTGAACAATGGGGTGCCATTGCCCGACGAGTCAACATTAGCTTCGTTGAACGCCACTAGTCTGGAATCGTCAGGATCGCGATTGATACGTGTGAATCCAAAGACAACGTTCGTGATCGGGAAGTCCTCTACGAAAGACACGTTGTCAATACCCATGTCTTCAAACTGGTCTTCGAGACGGTCTGCTCGTACTTGGCGGCGCTGCTTGCTCTGTGGTGTATCAGAACCAGCTTCGAGAATGATCTCCCGCGTGGTCCGCTGTTCTAGTTGTTCGGTCAGATTGTAATATTGGAATACGTCGACGACCGCTTGTTGGCCACCCTGGGAAACATCGTCATCGGTGTCGAGGAACGGAATCAACCGAGCGACTTCATCACCGAGCGGTTCGTCTCCACCGTCCATTTCGGCGAGTTTTCCCTCAAGTTCCTCAATCTCCTGCGCGATCTGATCGGCGAGTGCGCCTTCCTGTGACTTATGCATCTCTCGATACGTCTCGAGTTGATTCTCAACTCGCTCTCGTTCGTCAGAGACCCGTCGCGAATCGAGATCGATTTGCTCTATTGGGTCGGTTGTCAGGTCAAGATACTTGGCAAACACTTTCTTCCCGAATTGCGGTCTTGAGGCGTCCGCCGCAGAGCCGTGTCCGATATTGATGACAGTGAGGTGGTGGGGTTGGAATGCTGAACTCGCACGATGGACAGCGAGCTGCATCCGGCTGTTTGGAAGGTCGCAGTTGCACCACGCCTCAATATCGGACTCGTTGTGGCAATTCGTACATCGCCATCGTGCATTTCGGAACCGTTGGCTCCCGTAGGTCTCGAACGTCCAGTCGTCGTAGCTGTTACATTGAGAGCACTGACCAGGGAAAGGGGACCGCATCTCGCCACATTCGTGTACGAAGATGAATTGATGCTGTTGGATGTTACCAGAACAGCCATCGTTTTTACAATTGAGACTCCGGTTGTACCGGGCCAGCTTGTGAGTATCTTGATACGAGTGAATCCGTTCGCAGGTCGTACAGCGGAATAAAAGCGGGTAGATACTCGTCGTGACTTTACGAGGTTCTACGAGTTGGAACGAATCGGTGTACTGTGGGAAGCCGACAGCCCCGTAATCATCACCTCGCCAAGCGTTTACTTTGTTAAGCACCTGTCTTCCGATGTAACCGACATCAAGGTCGGATCGTTCGACTGCATTGACTCCTTCAACACGGTGGATTCCCGACTTCCCGGTGTAGTCGAAGGTGTTCCCTGGGAGATAGTTGAAGAGAACTTGCGCTTTCCCTCGTTTCATGTAGCTGTCGTCTGCGTCCGTCATTGTTCGTTCATGGAGTAGAATAGGTTCTCGTTGTCTCGGTCGACAGGGACGAACGGAATCTGTTCGTCGATGTCTCGGAGGCTCATCATCGTTCCCGGATTGAGTGCTTCGCTCGCCATATCTTGTTGGATGTTCTCAAGATTCGTGAACGCACGATCTCGCTCCCGATCAAGGATCTCTCGGAACGCTTCTGGAAGCTCCCCGCAGAGGTCGCTCCCGTACGAAGCCTCCAAGAGTTGCTGGAAGTCGGTCGTACTGTTGATACTAACGCCGTACTGTCTCCCTCGACCCGACTGTAGTGAGCGAACGAGTTCGCTCACCTGATCACCGAAGTACAACCACTCGTCGCTCTCGTACATCCACTGGTTGAGAATCCACGCGAAGATCATACTCGGAAGCGTTCTGCGGACGCTGAAATGGCTCCACCGATTAATCGGTACGGGTTCTACAAGTCGGTCGAGGAATTCGTGATATTTCTCGAAGAGGTGATAGTGGCTCTGATCACGCTCACGAGCAGGATTGAAGCAAACAAAGACACTTCCGGGGAACGTTCGCCCGGTCCGGGAACTGGACTGGATATATTCAGCGGTTTGTCGAGGCATGCCGAAAAAAAGCATGTGATTAAATCGATTTACGTCGACCCCGTGACTGATCATGTTGGTAGCAGCGATGGTGTTGTACCGCTCGCGATAATCGGTCGGTGGGTTCTCGAGATTCCCCAAGATGTCTTCTACCTCTTCGAAAGGAGTGTCCCCGGTGAGTTCCGCAAGATTGGGTTCACGAAGTCCGTCTTCACGTAGGTATCCTGCAATCTGCCCACGCATCGATTGCGTGTAGCGATTCTTGTCCCGTTTGCTGATCGTGTAGGTGAGTGCGGTCTCGTATTTCTCCAGCAACTTCAGGAGGTCGTCGTTCGTTGAGATAGTCTCAAATCCGAGTCGATCAATCAGAGTATGCGTTTTGCTAGTGGATTCCAGTTCGGATCGAAGTTCCTCTACTGCCTGTAGATAGTAGTAATCTAACTGTATGACTGCATTGATGTGGGTCTTACCATGTGGCATAATCCCGACGAAGTGTCTACGGGTTGGCTCTCGCGTAGTTGCATAGAAGTTCTCTCCCACGATGGGCCCCTGAACCGGGAACCGCTCGGCCTTCCGAAGATACAACTCTTTAGCCTGTTCATCGTATTCTTCTATCGTCGCCGTTGCACCCACGATTTTCGTCCGTTGTTCTCCGTTGTACCGCTGGTATTTATCGACAAATGTCTCAAAGTGGCTGTCGAACGTACCTAACGACTCCTCTAAGAGGTGAAGCTCGTCTTGGATCTGAAGGCCTGGGGCTACGTCGTAGGGCTCGTCAAGTGGTGTTTTGGAAAGGGATACGAGGTGATTACCACGTTCAGCGTTGTCGCCACCGAAGCGACTGTCACAGCCGTATTTCTCCGTACATTCGCCGAAACTTGCGAACCCGTGGTCGGGACACCAATGGGACATCTTGCCAGCGTACAAATGCGCTGACTTCCGCTCGTAACCAACCGCTGTGATCTTGTCGATCGTCCCCACGATCATCGTCGGGGCGTATCTGTACAGCTCGTTGTCGACGATGTGAACTGGTAGCTCGTCGTCAGCGAAGATTCGAAATGCATCCTCAGTCGGCCGTGACCGCTGCTGGTAGGAACACGCCGAACGATCGGCTGTACAGTAGTGAGCGAGTCGCAGATCGTCGGTTGCCCGGATCTTCACATCGCTTCCACAAATCGGGCAGGAAGGGAAGACCTTCACACTCTCACGGGCATCCTCACCTCCCTCTGGGTCACTAAATCGATTGAACTCGTGACGATAATCTGACTTCGTTGCGCCGCGCTTATTCGAACGGTTCGTTACCTTATTTGGCGTATTCTTCGACCCGACGAGATACCCGAGTGAAAAGGGGAAATTATCGTGTGACCTGATGTCGGGTTCTTCGAGGCGATGCATCTCGGCGTGCATCAGAATCTCACCGATTCGCTGGGTCTGTTGTAACGAGAGTAGTCTGAGCGGGAAGCGAGTCCAAGCAGTAACTCCGTATTTTTTGCCCCGCTTGCGGTCGAAAAACGCGTTGAAGACACCAAGGCCGAGGTAAGCCTCGGTTTTTCCTCCCCCAGTGGGGAACCATAGAATGTCGACTACGTCAAGGGCTTCGAGAGGGTTCCCGTCGAAGTTCTCACTAGCTGCACCATCGTCACGCCAAGGCGTGTCCGACCATTGGTCGTACTCTCTGCTCGCAATGTCGGGGAGTACCCGAAGAATGAACGCAATCTGGAAGAGATGCCATGCTTCGTATTCCATCTCCCCGCTGTCGTCAGTGACCTTCGTTTGGAAGGTCTTGTTCATCAATTCGAAGGCCCTCGCGAGGTGGCCCTCACCGTCTTCCATGTCCCACGCAAGACAGTTGACTCCTCGCCGAACACGTGCGATCTCCTTCTCAAAAGCTTTCCGATCTGCATCAAATTCTTCTCGATCCTCCTCTCGGAACTCTTCGTTTGACTCGTATTGTTGAAGGTACTCGTCGTATTTATCTTGTAAGTACCACTCCATCTGGTCTGCGAGGTTGTGCAGGGCGGTGAGCCCCCCATCGCTTAGGTCTGTTAACGTCTCAAACCTTGTATCGATCTCTGGGTCGAAATGTTCCGGGTCACGGGTTACGTACCGCTGCTGTCGGAACGTCGGTAGATAGTCCGTCCGAAGGGTTGAGTCGTCTACCCTCGTAACGGTGCAGTTTGTCCCATAGCCCGCAAGATTTCGGTCGTATCGGAAATCCTCTTCCAGGCGCTCAAATGTAAAGTCGTGGAACTCCCCTCCAGTCACCGAGAGTTCTGCAGTCAAGTCAAAGAGTGTCGGATCGTAATCGTCTGTTTTGAATCGGGAATCGTACCCCGAAGCATCTGGTGAAGGACTGGACGTGTTCTCTACTGTGACGACTCCCCGAACGTATTCTTCGTCATCGTAGAACTCACACTGGACGTCAAGATCCCACGGGGTTATTATCGGATTTCCTCGGGAAGCGAGTTCGTCCACAAGTGACTCGTACATTGTCCGGTGAACGTCTGCCGGAATGTCCTCAAACAGTGACGGTGGGAATTGGTAGTCACCGCTATATTCATCTGCTTCTATTTTGATCGATTGGGTCCCTCCCTCTCCATCCTCAATTTGAACGGTCGCAGGAACGCTGCCGTCGGCTATCGAACGCCAAACCGGTGGTTCGGAATCAGCCCTATCGGCCGATCGAATCCGTTCTTGAAGTCGTGTCTGGAGCGTCTCAAGAACTTGGCGACGAACCTCTGTCGTAACTGCTTCCCCCTCTTTTACTGTGCTAGTATCGGGCACCTCAACATCGATTGGTTCCGACTCGAACGAGATACGACGGTATACGGTCGTGAATTCTCCTTTTTGACCCGCATCTTGATGGTCTTCGTCTCTATCTTCGGAAGGTATACCAGAGACCGAACGCTCGAATTGTTCTTCATACGTGGGGAACGAGCGGTAATAGACGTTACCTGAGGCGGTTACAGTGAGTCGTTCTACTGAACGTGGATCGAACAAGAACTCTGCCTGTATCGCCGTAGGAGAGAGTTTAGATTGGAGATCCTCTGATAAGCCGCTCAATTCGGCTTCGGCACTCGGGATCAACGACCCTGCGAAGAAGGTATCCTTCGGGAGGTCACCATAACAACTCCCGCCATCTTCGCCCCTTGAGGTCCCCGATGCCTTCTTTAGGACCGATTCGGCGATCCACTGACCAAGTCTTTCTTGATCTCGATATGCACCGTCACCAGCACTTGAGGGAGGGCTGTCCAAGAAGGAACCGTCGTTAGATGCCATTAAAGACTACAAGTATAGGACCAATCATATAATTGGTGGTGAATATGCAGTACGTGAGGCGGATGGTGACATTCGCAAAGCCATCGAAAGGATGGATCCAGACCGCAAAGAGGGTGACTGCCTCTGTGTCGACGAGAGAATCCGTGAACCAAACCAGAATCAGAGCAGGAGTGGCACGAAACGCGGAGAAATAGGGTATATTTGACATATCTGTTATTGTGTGACAATAATTAATCCACAATCGAGAATACATTATATTGTGGAGATTAATATGAGTTCTCAAAGAGTGCGATGCACCTCAGCGTGATGCCCTCGTCGTGAAGACGTAGACAAACAATGCGAAAAAGAGGATCCCGAAGCCGGTCTCCGCTACAGAGAGGGCTTTACCGAATCCCACTGGTTGAAATTCGCCGAATCCGAGCCCAGTAAACGAGTACGCACTGAACAACAACCCCAGTCCGAGGACAGCTATGTTGGAGTATCCATCGGCACCGAAGTACAGTAACTGGTCTCCGTGATTAAGGAACCCTCCGGTCACGTACGTGATTCCAGCACCGACGACGATCAGAGCGGTCCAGAGGAACAGGAGCTGAAAATTAGTCCCGTGGCTGACCAGATACCGGGAGGCGAAACTGATCACCCGTGGTCTCGTTTCACCCCTCTCGATGTGAACACGCCGTACGGCCTCCTTACGACGAAAGGCATACTTGAGTGCAGCAGAGGTATGAGAGTTCCTGTCCATCACTGCTTCTAAGGTTCGGTATACAGAGGCTGCTTTATCGTTGGCCGAAATGGTATTTGACGTTCGACTATCCGTCGACTCTTGAACGTCTCCGAAGATGTCTTGGTAATTCCGTTCGTAGATACATTTCTCGTCGAAGGGGTCAGTACTATCTACCCTCGCAGAGGCCAAATGGCACCCGTAGAGAGCAGCATCCGAGAACGACGAGCCGAAAAGATCGGCATCTGCGAACGTCCCACCAGTTAGGTCTGCTTCGTCGAATGTAGATTGGTCTGCTTTCGCCCCGACGAATCTCGCCCCTGCGAGATGCGAGTGAGAAAAGTTTGCGCCTGTAATAACTGTATCCTGAAATGAAGACCCTTCTGCAGAAGCCTTGAGGAACTTCGAGTCCCGGAGATCAGCGCCTCGAAAGTCGTGTCTCTCTACGTTCGTCTTCGAGAAAATCACATCCTGCATGTGAGCGTCTACAAAATCGTTGGCGGACATATCTGCGCCAGAAAAATTAGCGTTCGTTAGTTGAGCATCAGAGAAGTCACAATCCACGAGCTCAGCGTCGGTGAAGTCCACTCGTGAGAGATCCGCGTCTACGAACGAGCTTCGTTCGAATTTGGCACCAGATGTCTGAATGCCTTGTAATATGGCCCCTTGGAAATCCGTTCGCTTCGGTAACGTCCAACGGAAATCGACCCGTCGTAGATAGGCCTCGGAGAGATCTGCACCTTCTAGTGCAGCATCCGTGAGATCTCCATCGTTCAATACCGTGAGTGTGAAATCTGAGGCGGTGACGTCTGCTGCCATAGTGACGCGATTCATCTGGGCTTTCGTGAAATCGGCACCCTGAATTTTCACATCGCCGCCGAACGTAGCATCTCGGAGATTCGCCTCACGAAAATCTGTATCACGAAGATCGGTTCCTTCGAATGTGATGCCTTGGAGATCTGCCTCGGAGAAATCACAACCTCGCAATTTGAGGTCTCCGACTACTTGGTTTCTCGCGACGTCGTCCCCAGAAAAATCTCGGTCTTCGACGTCGTACTCACGTGTGAACACCTCCGAAAGAGATACTCCTGGTGGTACACCTTTGTCATCTTCCGAGGTGTCACTCGGCTGGCTATCGTCGGTTTTCTCGTTACGTTCTACTTTCTCGCCTTCGTGTTCGAAGGCAACCTCGATATCAGAATATCGGGGAGACGTGAGTTGTCCCTCTGGTAGCTCGAAGGGAAACACACTCGTATCGAGTGACCATAGGTGGTCTCCGTCTACCGAAACTGCAGTTTGACTCCGTCCGTCTTCGATCTCCATACTGTCGTACACCGCCACAAACACTCCAACCAGCGTTTGGTTGTCGACGTCTCGGAGATAGACGGAATCATCGCTCGAGATCCGGTGTTCGGAGTCGTGACGTATGGTCTCGTCATTGAGGAATTCTTCGAGATCTGTTTCGGTACAGTCGACGATCCACTGGGTCATCTCGTTTTTACCCTGTCTATAGCTGCCGTAGCCACCGTTGCAGTCCCAAATGCTGATTTGGTGCTGGCCTTCCCATCGGCTCCATACACGCGGCGGTGTCTCGTATACATCATCTATTTATCGATATCCCAGAAGGCGTCGTATCGATCGCCTGTTCCAACGAGCATGTTTCTATCGAGATTGGCATTGAAATTTTCACACGTGAACTCACTGACGTGCATGCACGCATGACAGGCAGCGCCACTTTCGCTATTCGCACAGGCCGGATCGTAGATACACTCTCTGGCGAACTCTTTGGAGTCTTTGACCCAGTTTCGGATCTGTGTCTTGAACAACGTGAACATCCCACCAAGAGCGAAGTGTTCCATACTCTCGGCGTAGAGGACGATAGCTGGAACGTTCGGGAAGATCAACTCAGAGATGCTGTCGCTATCGAGCCCACACTGTTTGCTGGCAGTACTCATCAGCGTGTGACTAATCGAGTGTATGAGCGTGTAGACGAGTTCCGTCAATTCGTCGTCGATCGGGGTGAAGGGGTTTTGTGTCTCTCTAGGATCGATATTCTCTAAGAACCACCGTTTGAGTTCCTGTTCGTCGTCCAGATCTGGTGCATCGCTTGCTATCAGGGGACTGTTGTCCAACAGCCATTGGACGATAGCCGCTCTGTCGAGTTCTAAGATGATCGCTTCGGAGGGCGATCGGTCGCCGTAGACCGCGATCGCGTCGTCGTCGTACGGATGTTCGAACTGGCGTAGATCTGCCTCGCTTGCTTTGGGTGAGTCACGTGTGTATCCAAACAAGAGGTTCAAAAGCGGGAAGTTATCCACGAACCACGCGTCTTTGACTCGAATCGATGCGAGTTCTTGTGGATAGTACTTCGCCTGATAGTGTTTCTCTAGGAACTCCTCGTTTTCGACAAATTCAGACAGCGGACGAGGCGACGGGTTTCGTTCCGTGTCCATGTCGTCGGTATCTCCAGCGTTGTAGTCGGGATTGGTACACCGTGCGAACGTGTACAATTGCTGTGATACTAGGGTGTGCCAGCTCCGTTCGTCTGGGACCGAAACGTACCCTCGGTTCATCTTGACGACGGAGTTCCGACTGTATCCATCACCGGGAGTCATATTGTTGACGAACTCCATGATGGCACCTCGGTTCTCTGCACCGACCTTGTCGATGAGTTCCTGAATGTCTTCGCCGTCTGCACCCGGTGTGGTCGCGACCGTTTCGAGAGTGACTCCGTCCGACGTGAGGTCTGGCTCTCCCAAATGGTCGGCCATCAGGACTCGGCACCACTCTTCTCCGTACGGTATATTCGCTTCGTCTACACCCACGGGTGGTATGTCGACGATGACTTCACGCTGTGAGTAGTGGACAGACCCTGAATCGACCGGTTTTGCACCTCTCACTGGGCTACTACAGTCGTCACACCAGCCAGAAAAGTCGTCTTCGTAGTTACACCGTCGACACCTGAACGACCACGTCCTGATGTTTTGTCTCGACCCTTGTGAGAGATAGAGGTAGTCCCATCCGTGTTGGTCACACTGGGAGGGTTGGAGGTTACTGAGGCCACCACAGTCACAGACCAAGACGAACCCCAACTGGCGGAGACGGCCGTCACAACTCGGGTCGGGACACGTTCCGTCTAACTGTCTGAGACTGGCAACTTCGTTACGGAAGGACACGGCGTTACACTTCTTACAGACCACCGTACGGGGGAACAATTCACTCCCGACACTCGTCACTCTGAAGAAGTCGATCTCCCGATCTCGAATGTCGCTCCACGGTGGTACGCCGTCGTTTCTGAATCCGTCGACTCTGCCGGCGAGGTGATCGGCGACTCGACTAGTGTTGATATCGTCGAGTGGCTCGTTGTACCACTTGTCGACTTTCATGGTAACTCCCTGGTGGGAGTAGGTGAACACTGCACCAGGTGCCATATTGCTCATCACCTGCGCGATTCCGCGCTCCATCGTTGGCTCTTCGTCGTCACTCATCGAACTCACCTCGGTCGATCATCGTATCAATCATGTCTTTGGTCGCTAAATCCAACGATACAGGAATCTGTTCGTCGATATCGCGCAGACTCCGCATCGGTTTCCGGATGTCCTCACTCTCGTTGGCGAGGATGTTTCCGATGAAATTCTTCAGCCCAGCGTTTCTCGGGTCGTTGATGATTGGGTCTGCGTTCATCAGACAATTCCAAATTTCGTCGAACTGCTGTTCGATCCGTTCGCGGTAGATCCGTGCCCCGATTTCACCGCCGCTATTCTCTGTGGCGTCCTGGACGTCGTAGGCTCGGAAGGTCATCTCCCGAAGCTCGTCTTTCTTCACGACATCGGCTTTCACTGCCTCGCGGAGTCCCTCCACGTTGTAGATCCGCTTCTCGAATTCGGTTTCGTGGTGCAGGTCGTAATACTGTAACAACAGCCCTACTACCACACCCGGAAGCGTACATTCGATGGCGTACTCTGCCCAGCGTTCGAGTGGGGTCGCCTCCACCAAGAGATCCTGATACTGGTGGTAGTGGTCGAACCTCCCGTAGTGGGATCGATCTCTTGCACGCATCGCGTTGAACAACAAGAAGACCGATCCAGTGTACCTTCTGCCGACGCGTGAGTACGCCTGGATGTATTCGGCGGTGTTCCGCGGCATCCCGTGGAACGACATGAAGTTGAACCGGTCGACGTCGACCCCGTGTGAGATCATGTTGGTTGCGACGACGGCATCGATAGGTTCGTCTGGATCGTCTGCCTCCAACCGCGAGAGTGCATCCCGAACGGTCTCCATGTCGGTCTCGCCTGTCATCGAGACGGGAGTCAACCGCTCGTATTCGTCGCCGTCCTCGGCCAACTGCTCGTTGATCATCTGTTTGATCGAACGATTGAGCAGGTCGCTTTGACTTTTCGAGATGGTATAGGCGATCTGTACCTTGTAGTCGTCTAGGACGTCCAGTATCTCTCGTCGACGTGTCTCCGGGTCACTATCGAACGAGAGCGGTCCAGCAACGACGTCCTCAGATTCGGCCTCTATGTCGTCGTACAGTTGGTCTGGATGGGAATCGTACCATTGGGTGATCTTTGCGTACTCTCGCATCACAATATTCATCGCCCGAGATGGGCCAACACTCCGTGGGATAGCCCCGATCATCTGTCGACCGAGACGATGTGGGTCTTCGTAGGCGTAGAACGACTGCTTGAGTCGTGGGCCTCGAGAAGGGAACTCGTTGGGTTCTTTCCGATACAGTGACTGGACTTGGTTCTGTGCACCTTCGATAGTGGCAGTCGCAGCGACGACCTTCATCTCCCACTCACCGTCGGTGTACTGGTGGATTAGCTCCTGGATGAACGTTTCGTAGTGAGAGTCGAAGGCTCCAAACTCTTCACGCAACAGGTGGAGTTCGTCCTGAATGAGAATCGATGGTGGATCAGCTGGCTCAACAGGATCCATTCCTGCCGGAGTGTCGTGGCTGCACCTGACGTCCTCTGGTGTCCCCCTCCCAGCCACGAGACACCCCTCTTCGGTAGTGTAGCCGTGATCCGGACATCGATGTTTCACCTGTCCGAGGAGCCCTCTCGAACGGCGGTTCTGACCGAAGATCGCAATCTTGTCGATCGTACTGACGACGAACGTCGGGACGTAGCGATAGACCTCGTTGTCCACGACGTAGACGGGCAACTCTGCGGTGTCTCCGCCTTGATGTTGTACCTCCTCACACTCGGGGTTCGTACACTGGTGGACGATTCGAAGTCGCTCCAAGTCACCCGTTATCTTGACCGATTCCTCGCCACAGAACGGACACTCGGGGACGATCAGCCACTTGTCTTTGTGTTCCTCACTCTCTTTGGCCAATCGGACGACGTTCTCACCCTCTTCTTCGATCGCGTTCGGTGTATTGTTCTTCCCGACGAAGTAGCCGACACTGAACCGCTCACCACCCATATCTTCGTGGTCTCGACGAATCAGTTCTGCACTACAGAGGACTTCGGTGATCCGTTGGAGTTGTTGTAGCGATAGTAGCCTAAGTGGGAATTTCGTCAACGCAGTCATCCCGAAGTCTTTCCCGCGTAATCTATCAAGGAAAGCCGCGAAGACGACTAACCCCAAATATGCCTCGGTCTTCCCACCACCTGTCGGGAAGAAGATGATGTCACAGACGTCCAGTGAGTCTTGGATATCCCGCTGTGGGGATGACTGTGAGACGATATCGGGGATCGACATGACGATATAGACGATCTGAAAGAGACGCCAATCTTTGTACTCTGCACCCATCTGGTCGAAGGTCCGGTTGAGGGCGGCAAAGGCCGTTCTCGCATCGTCGTTGGATTCGTCTAAGAGGAGCTCTTTGCCCCGCTGGAAGCGACCTCGTTCCGACTCGAACTGAGCCAGCATCTTGTCGAAACTCTGCTTGGCATCGTCGGTCTTGTGTTCGGTTACCTCCTTTCGAACCCCTTCGTACTGGTCGTAGGCCCGTCGCATCTCGTCTTCGATACGATTCAGTACGGTACCGAAATCCCCGTCAGCAAGGGCTTCGAACGGTGCGTCGATCGTCTCGCGAGAAACGTACTTCGGCTGTTGGTGGATCGGAACGAGATCTGTAACGACCCTCGTAACAGGATCTTTCGTGACGGGCTCGGCAGAACAATTCTTTCCAAGCCCCCAGATATCGCCGTCGTACTCGTATCGCCCTTTGATTTTCTGTGACTCGAAGGGTTGAAACGCCCCACCTGGTGCCTCTACGGCGATCGATGCGTCGAACAAAAATGTCTGCCACTCTTCGTCGGCTTCCTCTGCAGATTCGAAATCTTCCCCGTGTGTGTTGATCAGCGTCGCGACGATATCGTACTCGCCGTTTTCACGTCGATCTACCTCCACGCGTACCTCTGCAGACCAGAGTGGGGCATGCTTCTCGTCGGAGAACTTCGACTCTAAGTGTTGTTCGAACGCAGACTCGTCTTCTAATGCGTTCGGTGGGACCTTGGTCGAATCGTCGTAGGAGACGCTGTCTTTCCGATTCGCGACCGTATCTGAAGCATTCACCACGTCTTCACGGGCCTCATCCAATGTCCCAGAGAGAGTTGCGGTTATCTCGTCACCAGAGCTGGCGGCATTCCGTAACTGGGCTTTCGAGATTTGAATCTCGTTGAAGCAAGGGTCGACGCGGTCGTAGACGTCTACCAAGGGTTGGGCCGAAGAGACGTCTACTTTCCCACCATCGGCATAGAGATCTGGGTCGACGTCTTCAAACTCGTCGTCATCCTCGTCGGGCGTCGCCGACGCAACACCGCTGTACTGTAACTGCTCTTCGTAGGTCGGAAATCGCTTTACGTACAGTCTCGATTCCGGTTGGATCTTGAGCGAGGCTTCTAACTCGTCTGGATCGATCCGCAGTCGCAATCCCGTGCTGAACGGCGCCACGTTCTTCGTAATCGAACTTGCAGCGTCCTCTCCGTCTGATTCAGCCTCTCGTTGTTCCTTCTGGAATCGATACTGGCTCGCGAGCGTCGCTGCGAAGCATCGAACTTTCGGATTAACCCCATACAACGTCTCTTGACCAGGGCCTGACCCAGAAATACGATCAACCAATCGTTGGGTGATCACATGGTTAGTTGCCTGATGACGTCTGAAGTCGACGTCCCCACCTTCGGCATATCTTGATTCTGGCGGTCGTGTATATTCAGGATCCGAGTGGTCAGGAATCGTATCGAACTTTCGATGCACTCTTACACAAAAATCCGAACAGATATCTTATAAGTCTACCTTTTTAGCTAATTGATCCTACAGTTTGTGCTTCGATTGTCGATTGAATGCATATCAAGCGAAAACAGCCCTCTGAAGAGTAAATCAGAGGTTCTGGTTTTTCGTAACCGACTGCACCTCGTGACGTTCGGCGGCGTCTCTCACCTCGTTGTCCTCCAAGGAGTTCATTTTCTCTTTCAAATGTGCGGCGAACTCGTGGCCTTGACTCGCGTTGACGCCACGAGCTTTGCCCATACTATTTTGGATTCTGTGGGCATTCTCACCGGTGATCGAATCGTGGTCGAAGGCCTCACCGACTTTATCGATATCTTTGCCGTTTTGCGGTCCGATAGTCAACGATGGGCTCTCAACGAGGTCTAAGCCGCTGTCTCCGTCTGCGACCGATCGGAACCAGTTCCAGATCGTCTGATCCTCACGGTCGATATGGGGTGTCGAAGCGAGTACTCGCCGTCGGACCGTCGACAGAGACTGCCTGGAGGATTCTGGGTCCGTCTCTTCTGCCAGGTCGTCTATGATCGACGTGATGGTATCGTACCACATCTCTATGTCGTCTATGACCGAGGTGTCACCCAACTTCTCGGAGTAGGTGTCGCCCAACCACTCGGACCAAAACGATTGATATACGTTGTCGTCGATAACCGCAATCTCGTCACCAGAAGCCAGGTTTCGTGGTGAGATCCAGTGGTAGCGTCCGTCACTCGACGTCGGAACCTCACGCCGTTTGAGCACTCTCGTTACCCCTCTGAGTGTGGGACCATCGACGGTCGCTACGTCGTAGTCGGCGTGTGTGTAATCGTCGTACCGCTCACCACTCTCCGAGGAGTAGTCGCGGGATCTGCTCTGATCGAATAGCTCGGCGACCTCAGACCGGTCTGTACGCGATCTGGTGGTGCTCGTCGGAGATGCATCGGGGGTCGAACTCGAATCCGGTGGACTCTCTGTTCTTGGACCTGGTGCACTCGGCTCTGGAGAGTCGACGGGCTGTTGTGGCTCCGGTTCTGGAAGGGGTTCGACGTCGGTCGTCGGGTACTCGATTGGTTCGTAGTCTGCACCTGAGAGCGCCTCGTTCAGCTGATCTATGTATTCTTGGGCGTTGTTTTCGATCATTCGATCCCACCCACCAGGATACGTCAGAACGACAGTCTCGTCGGCCTGTGGATGTATGTAGAAGCCTGCATACTGCGGACGTTGTGGGCCCAAAAACAGGAGGGTGTCAGCAGTAGACAGCGACCGAACAGAGTCTGGGTCGACGAACGTTACGCTACCAGAATCTATAATATACTGTTTAATAACACCGTTTTCGAGGAGGATATCACGGACCCCCTTTCGCCACGTCGATTTCGGGAGGAAGATCGCGATCGAAGAGTCCTCATCTCTATGCGTTCGAATCTGATTAACGAGCGCGTCGTACATCGGATTCGTCTCGTCGAACTTCTGGAGCGCTCGGCGTAATCCCTCTACGGTGTCGAGTATTGATCGTGCTGTGCCGGTCCCGGCAGTATCTCTCCCGTGGGCCTCCAGTTTGTCGACCTTGACAGACACCTGTCGAGGGCCGAAGTATCCCTCTGTGTACTCTCGTGCCCACTGGTCGTATTGGCCAAACGGCAGCGGCATCCGTTCGAACTGCATTAGTGTCGAAAAGATTCGCCCAGCGACCGTGTCTTCGTCGTAGTCGCGAAGTTCCGTCGAGGCTCGATACCCCGGTTCTAGGTAGTCTAACAAACTGTTGTCTTCGATCTCGACGATTCGCATGTCCGTGGCCGTCGACGTCTTTCGGAGATCGTCTGCGACGTGACCGGGGAACTCTTCTGGTCGACCCTGAACTCCATCTTCGGCGTCTATACCGGCTTCGAGTGCGTCTACTCCCGGTAATGTGTCGACGTCGTCTAATTGGGCTGGTGGGCCGTACCGAGGCACGCGTCGTTCTTCGGTCTCGTGTTTGACGTACTGACTGTATATCGGGATGATCGGTGTCTCGGGGAACGTTTCGATCAGTTCGTCGATCACCTCGTCGTACTCGGGTTTGACCCGTGAGGTAAGGTTCAACAAGATACACCCAGCACTCTCTATCGATCGCAGTTCTTCTACGCGCTTCGTGATGACGAATCTCGAATCTGTGGTACCGTTTGAGACCGCGTTGATCTCCCCATCAGAAATTCTCGCGTGAGGGATGACTTCCTTGAGAGGAACCTGCTCGTCTTCGTCTCCCGAGACGGACTGGAGTCCGTACCGTGCATACTCCGAGCGGACATCTGTCAAGTTCCCCCAGTGGCTCCCACCGCCGCCAGTCAGCAAGACGACGTCTTCACCGCTAGGGAAGAATCGAAGGAGGACCTCAAGAGACAACAACACCGAAGCACGTGGGCTGTAGGACGGCCAGACCACAGGGACCGTCCGCGACTCTTGGATGCTAGTCCAAAGGTTCCCCAGCGACAACAGACACGTCTCGTCCAACGTCAAATCTCCATAGCTCATCTCTCCCTCTGGACGGTAACACAAATCACCAGTCACCTCGGCGAGGTTCTCCACGGCAGACGGTGCATCGTGTGCCTCCAGGGTCCTGCGTACGTAGGATACGATGTCGTCTATCTCTGCGTGACTGTACGACGAGAGTACCTCCTTTGCTAACGGAGCGAGCTCCGAGGACCCCTCCGAGATCAGCTGTGAGATTCGGTCCATCTGTGACTGCACCTGATCTGGGTTCTCGTCTGCCAACGTTCCCAGTTGGATCAACGCGTGTTCACGGAGCGCTGGGTTGTCGGACTCCAACCATTGTCCCCACTGCTGAACCATCGATACGGTATCGTATTCGCTCAAGTTCGAACGAGCGAGTGCCTCCAAGGCTTGTTCAGCCTCTAACCGCTCACTATCGGTGGACTCCGAGTGAATATCGTACACTGTATCGGTCAGTCCAGATCGAAGGTCACTCGTGTCAACATCGTCGGTTCCCAATAGTGTCGTCATTGCCGTTACTGCCGCGTCGGCCTCCTTACTGCCGAGTAACGAATGCAGTCGCTCTGTCTCGCCCACGAGATGCTCTGGGAGGTGACGAGCAAGGTAGATGACGAGTCGTTCGGCATCTCTCGTATCGCCGACCTCGCCAATCTCACTCGTTACCGCAGCTAATCGATTCAACGCGTCAGTGCTGATAGCATCTATGCCCTCGTTTGCCGCCGAGACGACACGTGAGACCTCGTACTCTCTGATCTCAATGACTCGTTTCAGTGCGTCGTAAGTTTTTTTATGAGACAGTATCTCGACCGCAGCTTGTCTGACCTTAGCGTCTTCGGCATCAGAAAGCGATTGGAGGAGCTCCGGAGAGAAGGCAGACGAAACGTCGGCCTCTGTATCGACGAGCGTCTCAACTAACTCGCCGATTTTGTCGATATCTGTTTCCTCTCCGCTGGATACGCGGTTCTCTATGTTAGTTCCCTGTTCGACGACTACCGAAGGATACCACAGAGCCAATGTGCGGAGACTCTTCCAGGATTGAGACCGATCTAATGTGTGCGATGAATCCAGTGACTCGGTGATTACCTCTAAGAGAGTCGACACACAATCAAGATCGAATCCGGGATCAGTCTCTAACTGATTGATCTTTTGATGTACGCCCCAACTGTTAGAAGAGTCTTGGAGTTCCTCTGCAAGCTCACTCGCACATAGGTGACCCTCACACATTTAATGGTCCTGTGAAACGGTCGATGGACAAATTGGGGTTAGCGACTTTATTCTCACCGAACGATGACCAGACATTATTAAGAATAAGGAACATTTTGAAATAAATATTTTGGCTCAGGTAAATCCACGTGTAAATCAACCAGGATGCGGTTCGTTTATCTGACAAGTAAGTGCAGTTCCCAAGTTTCACTATACGTTACACTGAGATAGTGGTCTTTGTCCTCATGATACAACATTTTTGCAGGTAAAATGTAAAGAAAACACAACCTACAAAATTATGATGATATAATTCAATTTATGTTCAATTTGCGCTTTTTCAGGTTCAGTTCGGTATGCTTCAAAATTTTCGGTAAATCGTTTTTTTTTTCCAAGTTAGGTATTATTCTGGTGACTGTTTGTTAGCCTAATTTACATTCCATTAGGGTAGTTGCCATAGTTTCGCATTTCCTACTTTTCGTGATTTTATTTCACCTTCCCTCTCTAACTCCGACAATTTCGCATGAGCAGTCCTATATGCACATCCAACCTCGTCAGCTACCTCTTGAGTTCCACCAGAACCATTGAGTGAATCTAAAGCAGATAGAAATTTTTCTAATGGATATGTTTCCGTATATTTCCCCGTTTCTTCATCCCGATCCTTGACCATCAGTTATCCAGTGCAGATACATGCATATGACACTTAATTCTCTGCACCCATTGCATTAGGTTGCAAAGGCAAAGTTATATATCCAATGCAGTATAATGCATTGGTATGGAAGCTCAGTGTATTGGGCATTCGAATAGAAATGCCCGCGTGTTAGTGCACGCAGGCTGGGCTTCCTGGCAAACAGGAAATAAACCCAATGAGAAATACAGAGCTCAACCAGTATGAAGATACTGCTAATCGGTTAATTGAAGACATAAACCAATTGAATAAAGTTGCGCTCGGGGAGGGGGCCGCGGCGTGTCAGGTCTGCGGCTCCGA